>JAEEGL013760342.1_pt1 | contig 12127 bp, 12 predicted proteins | sample 9134231 | NCBI WGS metagenome assembly JAEEGL01 (sample SAMN16246548, study PRJNA631951) | gut metagenome | biome: gut microbiome; feature: rumen; material: fiber-attached | host: Bos | place: Iran: Karaj | collected 2018-10
AAATGTTACTCATGCGATAATTGAAACCGATATGTTCATGCTGGTAATATGGGAATGGTTCGCGGGCTTGAGTGGCATAGAAAAGAATGTGCTTGGCAGTCTCTCCATCGGGGCAGATGAGTGCGCCGCCGCCACTGGTAGTAATCATCTTGTTACCGTTGAACGACATTACACCGTAATCGCCAAAAGTGCCAACCACTTGACCACGATAGCGAGAACCGAAACCCTCGGCCGCATCCTCAAGCACGGGAATCTCATAACGATTGGCAATCTCCATGATCTCGTCGATATAAGCGGGCATACCATAGAGATAAACCGGGATGATCACCTTCGGCTTCTTACCTTTAGCAATGCGGTCTTTTATGGCATCCTCAAGCAGATTAGGATCCATGTTCCAAGTGCCAGGCTCACTATCAACAAATACTGGAGTCGCACCCTGATAAATCACAGGATTAGCACTCGCAGCAAAGGTGAACGACTGGCATATCACTTCATCACCAGCTTTAACGCCTAAATTCACAAGCGCTAGATGAATCGCAGCTGTTCCAGCACTGAGAGCAACCACACGCTTTCCAGGCGTGCCTCTTCCATCTGAATGATTTATAAATTCCTCAAGGTCTTTCTCAAAGCCATTAACATTCGGCCCCAAAGGTACCACCCAATTAGTGTCAAATGCATCTTTAATAAATTTCATCTCCTCGCCAGCTTCACTCATGTGAGCCAAGCAGAGCCAAATCTTATCTTTCTTTATTTCAGACATATAGCATGTTTATAATATTTTCGTCGATATAGTGACCAGGATAAACTGTGCGTTCTTCAGCTAACTGCATTATCTTGTCAAATGATTCTTGTGCCTGCTTTTTGTTGCCCTTAGGCAGATTTGTTACCACCTTAGTGCCTGGGATATATGAATCTCCTGTAAAGATTGCATCGCCAATAATATAAGTCAGGCAACTTGGGTGATGCCCAGGAGTTTCCATCACTTTAGCCTTCAGTCCATCGGATAGTTCAATTTCATCACCATCATTGACAACCCTAATATTATCAGGATATTCAAAAACAAATGGCGTCTCGTGATATAAGGACATATTCTTTCGAGCATCTAGCAGTGTTTCTTTGCCACATACATTAGTATAAACCAGAGTGTCAGGAAAATGTTTTAACAACTCGTTTAATCCATATATATGGTCAAAATGAGCGTGAGTAAGTAACACCACTAGATACATTTTACTATTTAACAATGGCAATAATGGTTCAATGTCGCCACAATCAATAATTATTGTATTTCCTGAGCTATCGTCAATAACGTATGTACAGGATATAAAAAGTGAATTAATGACTCTTCTAATAACCATGTCGCTATCGCAAAGGTCCTCCGTAGGTATTCCATTTGACCAATCTATCAAATAAGAATACACCATCCCACGGCATTTCAAAATTGAGCATACGACCAATTAAAGGTAATCTCATGACACCACGACTCGTAGCTTCTGTTGCAAATTCAAGTGCTTTGTCTATTGGAGCGGCAATACCAATAGTTTGCGTATTCTCATCTATAAATTTCAAACTATCAAAAATGCTTTTTACCTTATGAACAAATAGAACACGACTATAAACCGGCTTATCGATTTCGTCTAAATCATCAAGAAGCACTGTCCATGACATTGTTTCACTACCATTAACAGAACCCTTGAAGTCATACACACCACGAACAGAGTGAATCTGAGACACTTGCTCTGGAGACATGAATGGTTTCGGTACCTGTAGTTCTGTTTTTTGCATCGAATCTCCTAAAAGGGAAACGAAATCTTCTGGTGTAACGTTTCCTCCATCTTCAATATATAAATTGTGTGGAGAGGCACAACCTGTTTGATCAAATACTGACACATCAACACTTACTTTTCTTGCTAATTTCTTTGCGTCTTGGAGTGAAGACAATTCCTCTTTGGCAATGACAGAATATGATAGTTTTGGGCCAAATATTACAGTTTCTGCATCATATCTTGCTGGATAGTTTGAAACTGTCTCTACTGCTTCTCTACCTCCCCATGCGATGCGAACGTCAGCTTGCTTTGACATTTCTTCTCCTAATGAATCTGCATAACGGTTAAAATAAACAATTGCTGTTGTTTTAAGCAAATCATCACCAGTAATTGTATGTCCGTCTTCTGTTGTGTAACTAACACCTCTAAACTCATTCAAGATATCAGTAAATACGCCATCATCTCTAGAAGACACCTTCAGAAGATTCACATTCTTTGATATGATGCTCTGTACCAAAGCAAACATTCCCAATATCTGCACATTACCAGCCAACCAATGACAAACAAGTCCACGAGAATTTGCTTTTAAATAATGTTTATCTGAATCTGGGAAAGGCATGAATTTATCTATATATTGTATGTTTCCACGTAAGCCCACACTGGAAATACTATGTAAATGCTTTTGGTCACACCACAAAGACAAGAATAACAATCCGCGATCTTTTATACGCATCAGCTTAGGATCACTAGCCCATTTTTTTGCAACCTCACCAATAAGTCCTATTATAGCTTCTACTGGTTGCTGATTCAACCACTGTTGTTTTTCTCTTAAAGAAGCGATTATTTCTTTTATCTGTTTTTTAGGGTCTTCAGTAGTTATTGAGTTCTCATTCAAGAGTATTTCTAATTTTGTCTCGTCATCTATATCGATGTTAATATCTTTTTTCTGAAATGATAATTTCTGCGATAAAATATCACCACACCCACGCACCTCGGCTTTTTTCATGCGACCAACAATCTTGAATCTTGTTCCAGCACGTCCTACACAACATGAGTCGGCATCAATAATACCTATATCGTCAGTCAGCACAGCATTACCAGGGTAACTATGAGGGATTGGAGTAACAAACTCTAGCAAACCTTCTTTTCCTGGAGGCAATACCTCTCTGGTGATAGGGTCTCGCACGATTACTCTAACATATGATGAAGTATGTTTCCAACCACATTCACAATCAGGGTAGTTTAAACCCATTTGCTCAGTAAATCCATAAATATCAATGACATCAACAGGAGATATACCAAAGCAATTAGATAATTTTTCATTGAATAACTCTTTGTTTATCTTTTGGCTTTCTAGCTTTTTCCACCCACCAATGTGAATTATCTTTGAACCTTTTGGGAGCTGAATCTTAACACCTGAATTTTCTATGCTTTGAAGAACATTCTGATAAAGAATGTATGTGAATCCAAATACAACAACTGGCTTATCTGGGTCAAGTTTTTTTACATATTCTTGGATACCTTCCACATCAAAATAAGACACATTATTATCATCAGCTTTAAGAAAGTAACCTGTTTTATTGGCAAAGCGGAGGTAACCAGTTACAGCAGCAAAGCGAGCTCCCAATAATTTTCTATATGATGAACGTGGATCGATGTCCATTGTCAAGAAAGGCTTTCGTTCTTTCCCAATAAACTCGCCAACAACTTTAATCATAGCTTTTGCCTGTCGCTTAGAAGTCTCCTTGTCAATAACAATAGTAGATGGGATTCCTGATGTTGCCGAGGACTGCAATGCTAATGTCAAATCTTCTTTGGGTACAGAATTAAGTTTAAATCCAAGCTCCTTAAAAACGCTAACAGACACTGGAGGTATATCTTCAACAGAAAAATCTTTATGTGGATTAAAGCCCTTACGATCACAAAACCGCCGATACATCTCGTTATTCTCATAATGGAAGATGCACTCTTGCTTTAAGGCCTTCATAAATAGGTCTTCTGCTTCATTGCTACCATTATAAGGATTTAAATCCAATAATTGTTCTGTTGCGTTCGGCAACATGTCTTCTTTATTCACAATTTAATGAGATTTATTTCAAAAGTAGTCGTTGCAACTTGCCATTTTGTGTCTTGGGCAATTGTGAAATAGATTCAAAAAATACTGGTATTTTATAGTTCTCAAGTGCTTTGAATAGTGATTTCTTAACTTGTTCATAATCTACTTCTTTGGAGCATACACAAAAGGCTTTAACCACTTCGCCAAGCACATCATCATGTACACCAATGCAAGCAGACTCTTCAATTCCATCAATGTGATTAAGTTGTTCCTCAACTTCTAACGGACTTACTTTTTTGCCGCCGACATTAATCATTTCTTTCTTGCGTGAAATAAGATAGAGATATCCATCTTCATCGATATGCCCCCAGTCGCCAGTACGGAAGAAATCTTCATTGAAATCTTTTTTGAATTCATTGTCGTCAACTCCCCAATAAGAAAAACAAACATGACCACCTCTAACACATATTTCACCGTCTGCATTCGCACCTAATCGATTACCTTGTTCATTGAATATAGCGATTTCTGTGTTTGGTGATGATTTTCCCGCGCTCATAAGATGTGAAGTATCCTCATGAAAGCTAATGAAAGAACTTCGAGAGGCTTCTGTTAACCCATAATACATGCAAATGCGGGTTTGTGGTAATAATGCCATCAGTTTTTGTTTGTTCTCAAGTGGCATAAAAGCAGCACCAATTTCAATGTATCTAAGCTGATTAGAATACTGCCCGATTCTTTCTCCACTTATTTTCAAGATATATGACCAACTTGCGGGAACCATGCCAAAACCAGTAACTCCACATCGCTCTATTTCATTGTAGAATTTCTTCATACTTGCAAAACTGCTTAACAGTACTAATGTTGCACCCTTAGCAAGGACACAACGCAAACGACCTAAGCCAAAACTATGAGATAATGGCAAGGCAATTAATTCTACATCATCGCTTGTGTTACCGATAAATGTATTAATATTGTTGGCTGCAGCCATCTCATTGCCGAACGTCAATGCTACACCTTTCGGCAGTCCTGTTGTTCCAGTAGTAAACAACAAGTCAGCAACATTGTTCATATCAGGCAAGTCATACTTGATAATGCACTCAAGCTTACACTCATTAAACGGAACCACCTTATGCACACCAAGATTTCTTAGCTCTCCAATAATATGTCTTGGCTGTGAAACATTGAGAATTCTTTTCAAACGAGTCTCATTAGTTTCAGAATCAACAGGAACGCATATCATACCAGCCAAGTGGGCTCCAAAGTAAGCGTAAACAAACTCGACATTTTTGCTTGCGGATACAATAATTCTATCACCTGGCTCAGCGTTTGATTTGAACCAAGAAGCAGCTGCTTGGATTTCAGCCCATAGTTTCCTATAAGAAATCTCAACCGCACCCTGTATGAGTGCTGTTTTTTCAGGTGTTGATTTAGAATGCTCAAATATAAGGCTCTCAACAGTTGTCATTCTGTAAGTTTCTCCTCAATGGCTTTTACTATGTCGTTGACGTCCTCGAGTTCTATCATCTCTTCGGGTTCAAAACTGATGTCGAAAGCTTCCTCCACATTGTTGAGGATACTCAGGTGACCCATCGAGTCCCATGCGGGGTAATCGCCCACAGTACTGTCTCCAGAAACTTCGCTTTTGTCAACCTCACATGTCTCTGCTACAATCTCAATTACTTTGTCTAATATTTCCATAACAGTATTATAAATTGTTTAAAATTTGTTTGACTATATTCTCAACATCTAACCCGCACTGCTCCAGTAGAAATTGGTGGGAGCCTGGAGCTGGAAAGATATCATTGTTGATGTCTATCTTTAAAAGTGGAGTTTTAATGTCCATTTCTGTTAAATAATCCGATACGACACAACCTAAACCGCCAGTCAATCGATGCTCTTCAGCCGTTACTATTAACTTCTCACATTCATTGAGGACGCTTTTGTCAAACGGCTTAATAGTATGAACGTCTATAACCTCGCATTCCACATTCTGCTCCGACAGGATTTCAGCTGCAAGAAGCGCTTGTCTTACCATGGACCCCGTTGCTAGTATTGTGACATCATTACCTTCACGCAGCTTGATTGGTATTCCACATTCAAAATCAAAATCGTTTTGATGCACAACAGGAATGCCGGTTCCACCAAACAAACGGATATACGAAGCCTTGTTGCTCATTACAGCATATTCTAAAGCCTTCGTTGCCTCAAGTGAGTCGCAAGGCGACATAACTGTCATGCCGGGCACGGTGCGCATTAATGCAATATCTTCAATGGCATAATGGGTGTTGCCCATATATTGTAACGACAAACCAGCCCCAATGCCAATTAATATAATAGGAATGTTCATGTATCCAGCATATTGGCGCACTTGTTCGAAACAACGCATCGAGATGAAACAGGCTTGCGCTACACAAATCACCCGATAGCCCTCTTCGGCCAAGCCGGCGGCTATGCCAATCATGTTTTGCTCGGCAATGCCAACATTCATGAAATGATTGGGATAGGTTAATTTAAATTTGTCAAGTCCAGCGGGCGTTGACATATCGGCACTAAGTACCATAATATCATCCCGCTCATTCATGATATTCATGAGTGTGACGCCAAAGGCGCTTCCACCTTGCCCTGCCATGGAAAGCAGTTTAACATTTACTCTATTCTCCATCATATCCTCTCTTTATGTCTTCAACGGCCTGCTCGTATTTCTTTTTGGTTAAGACACACTGGTGGGACATTTTGTTGTTCTCCAAGAATGAAATGCCGTGGGCCTTAACAGTATTGGCCACAATCGCTCTAGGTTTCCCCGTTTTCTTGGTCAAGACAGGCAACAATTCTTCCATCAAGTGCCCATTTACCACTTCCACATCAAAGCCAAAGGCCTTTAATTTGTTCTCAATGCTATCAAGTCGCATCACATCCCCTGTTGGGCCGTCTAACTGGTATCCGTTTTTATCAACGATGATAACCATATTGTTGAGGTTGAAATGAATTATTGACATTATAGCCTCCCACACTACGCCTTCATTCATCTCACCGTCGCCAACCAGCACATAAACTGTGTTATTTAGACCTTTGTTCTTACATGCTTTTGCCACTCCAACAGCGTAAGATATTCCAAGGCCAAGACTCCCGCCCGAGAATTCAATGCCTTTATCCAAATTTTTGTGAGGATGACCATAGAGAAGTCCGCCATCGGTCTCAAACGCATCAAGTTCTTCTTCTGAAATATAACCGTTTTTCCATAATGCTGTATAATATGCTAACACAGAATGACCTTTGCTGATTATTACCCTGTCGCGGCCTTCGTCTTTCATCGACTTGATATTCGCAACTTCATAAATTGCGGTTATGATTTCCATTGCCGAAAATCCTCCGCCAATATGGACTCCGAAACTAGAGGATTGTGCCATCTGCAGAGCTTTCAGCTTCATCTCGTAGCACTGTCGCTTTAGTTTATTAATATGTTCAGTCATAAATAATGTGTTATCAATTAGAAATTACATGCCTCCATCAATTCTTATCACTTGGCCGGTGATATAGGATGCCTCATCGCTTGCGAGGAAACACACAAGGTTGGCAACCTCTTCCGGTGTGCCTTTTCGCCTCATGTCGGAGCGAGTTAGAATCTCGGCTTGGTATCGTTCATCCATCTGACTCCCCATATTGGTGTCAATCAGCCCAGGGGCAACAGCGTTCACGCGGATACCAAATGGAGCAAGCTCGCGCGCGGCACTGCGTGTGAGGCTAATCATAGCCGCCTTACTTCCACCATAGGCGGTCCACCCCCCTTGATTGTCGAGTGCCGTCACGCTGCTCATATTTACAATGGAGCCACGTTTTTGCTTCATCATCATTTTGGCGACCAGTTGTGTGACGAGAATCTGTGAGAAGAAATTCACTTGCATTACCTCTTTCACCGTCTTGATTGGAGTCATAAGCAAGAAACCGCCAGACGGCATGCCCGCGTTGTTCACGAGGATGTCGATGACACGTTTTTCTTTGTTTAATGCCTTAAAAGCCGCTTTGATGCCATCCTCATCGACCAAGTCAAAATAGATGAAATCCACCTTCACGCCATACCGTTTACACCATTCATCGGTCTCTGCTTTGAAAACTGGATTCTCCTTGCGAACAGCGCATATCAAGTCAGCACCTTCCGATGCTAATTTCTTGGCTATAGCCTTACCGATTCCTCGATTACATCCAGTTATTAATGCTGTATTATCAATCAGTGTCTTCACTGTAAAAAATATATGATTGATAGCTTTACACTATATTCTTTATGATTATAACTCGATGACTGGCAAACAAATTATTTTATCGGTAAAGACGCGTACCGCGCCCCATGACAGACCAGAACCAAAGCCGCACATCACGAGTTCATTCTTGCTGGTTTCAAGTTTCTCTCTGATTTGAGTGGTCATGGTAATGGGAATAGTGCATGAACCGGTATTGCCGTAGTGGGGCATGCTGTATGGCACTTTCTCCACACCAAGTTTCAATTTCTGACGGATCTTTTCATCGATCATCTTGTTGGCCTGATGTATGAGCAGAAAGTCGATTTCGGGAATAGAGAAATCGAAGTGATCGGCTAGTTCCTTGATACACTTTCCTGGGCGGCTGATAGCAAAAGCGAAGACGCTCATGCCGTCCATAGCACACTGCATATCATTGCGCTCTATGCCCTCCTCATACTTCTTAACTACCAACGAATCGAGTGTTGTTGGATAACGAATACCCACTTCACGGCAGATAATGGCCTCCCACCCGGAACCATCACTACCAAGATTAAACTGAAGAGGATGCTCTGCAAGAGGATTATACTCCAAGAAAGTGGCAGAACCAGCATCACCATGCAGGGGCCATACTGTTTTATCAAGATTTGACTGGTTTTTTGATGTCATTTCTCCCACACAAAGCACAGCACGCTTAATCTGCCCACTTTGCATCATTGAAGCCGCCACGCTGAGACCGTAAATGTATCCCGAGCAAGCGAAAGGTAAGTCGAGCGCAACCACAGAAGTGGGTAACCCCAATTTGTCTTGCAATATGTTAGCCGTATTGGGGCAGATGTAGAAATCACGCGATGTAGAAACGAACATAATCAAGTCTATGCTGTCGCGTTCCCATCCACTAGCTTCAAAAAGCTTTTCAGCCGCCGCTTGGCATAGGTCGGACAGTGTCATTTCTGGGGGGGCCACATGTGAACTAACCACTCCTGTGACATTAGTGAAGTTATCAGCTTCGACAGCGGTAAAGAACGGTTGTTCTTTCGCTACTTTTACCTGACGGGGGACTGCTGTTGCCACCGCCCGAATATCCACGTTGCTTATTTCCAGAAATGCCATAGAATTAATGATTTACAATATAACCACCATCTACCACTATTGAAGTACCCGTAATGAACGATGCGGCATCGGACAGCAAGAATGCCGTGGTGCGAGCCACTTCTTCAGGCCTACCATAGCGCTTTACAAGGTATTTTTCCGCATCAATCGCCTTATCCTCATCAGTGAGGGCGTCAAGGTTGATGAGTGGAGTTTCTATCATGCCTGGGCACACGCTGTTGCACCGTATGTCGCGTGAAGCAAATTCAATGGCGGCATACTTTACAAAAGATTCGAGCGCTGCTTTTGACATTCCGTAGATGGTGTTGCCGGGACCGTGCGAAATAGTACCACCAATCGATGCGGTGAACACGCATGATGCACCTTTGTACAATAGTTTTTTCTTGAAAAGGATCTTGGCGAGCAACACATGAGAATAGGTGTTAGTCTGCATTATTTCCTTGATGTCGTCCTCTTTGATGAACTTAATGGGCTTACTGCCAATGGCTGTGCCTACGTTACTCGAGAGGCCATTGAGATTGGGCAGCTTCGCTATGAGCGCGTCTATGCCTTCTGGTGTCGACAGATTGGCCACTACCATCATATGTTGTTGCTCACTTGACGTGTCTAGCTCATCGAACGTTCTTTTTAGCCGTTCCTCGTTGCGGCCAGAGATGACGACACTTGCTCCGAGTTTACTACACTCGATAGCCGTGGCCTTGCCTATACCTGACGAGGCGCCTGTAACCAAAATGGTTTTATTTTCTAATGAAAATGGATTGTACATCACAAAATGCTTGGATGGATTGTTGTTAATGTCGGTAAGTGATAATTTCAGGGCAAATGATGCTTTTGAATATCGCAAATGGCTACATGTACGCCATGATTGTTTACACTTTCTCTTTGACTATATTATAGAGATCCTCGATGGTGTTGGCGTTACGCATGTCGTCTCCTTTAATTGTGACTTCATACTCATCATCAATCATTGCAATGACGCTAAGAGCCACTAGTGAAGACCACTCTTCGAGCTCCTTGAACAAGGTTTCGGGGGTAAACACACTTGCGTCAGTGTCGTTGAACTGATCGGCAAAGTTTTCGATAAATACCTTGAGCTCCATAATTTGAGAAAATTTTATTAGTTAATAGATTTTGTTTTTTCTTTTACGTTTTCAAGCATGATACTACTCATCACGCTTGAAGAGAACTGTTAACACATTTGAGCCATTTAGAATTTGAAACGTTTGGCAGGATTACCAATGTATGTATTTCCATCTTTTGGTTTTGTCATCAACACAGCACCAGCACCAAGATGAACATTGTTGCCTACTTTGATCTGCTGCAAAACAATACTCCCAACTCCTAGAAGGTTTCTGTCACCAATAGTTACTTCTCCTGATATGCGAATATCAGGCATAATAACATTAAAATTGCCAATAGTCACGTCATGCCCTATAGCGACATCGCCATTAAAGACATTGAAATTACCAATCTCTGTATCGCAAGATACACAGCAATTACCTTGAATAATATTTCCACTGCCGATTTTAAACCCCCTTTTATCAGTAACCATAAAAGATGGGTCTATCAGATTGGGGAAATCAATATTCGAATTATTGATTCTTTGCCTAACAGCTTGTATCGCTTTGGGATTTCCAATTGCAATTATTATGCTTATAGGAGAATCCCAGGTATTGAGTTCTTCCATACATCCAAGTACTTTACCATAATATGAAATTGTGGTACCTGGTGCCTTTCCATCATCGAAGAAACCGATTAATTTCCATAGGGGTTTATCAGAAGATTTGTTAATTCTGTCTATCAAGCAGGCTACCTCTTTGCCAAGCCCTCCGGCGCCATATATTGCGATATCTTTCATCGTATAAGGGATTTTAGTTTCCTGAAGACAGGTTTATGTTGAGGAAAGTGCATTAGCCACCAAAAGACGGCTTTCTCATGCAGAGGCGCATCACAACTAACGTAGTCGCCCCAGGTGAGTTTGTAAAACTCGCGCAACTTCTCGCGCCATGCCTTTTTGTCTTCGCCGCTTATAGTGTGGAAGCCTTCAGTCTCCATGCTGTAGGCTCTGTAAAGGAAGTCGGCATAGAGTTCGGGATGCTTACCGTGTATATATCTATTCCAATCCATTGAAAGAGTATCAAACTTTTGGATTGTCAATTCCACTCTGTTGGTGTAGGTTTCCGACAACTCACGTTGTATCCAATAATAGGTCGTGTCTTTTAAATGCACGAACTTTGAACCGTTAAGAGAAATCTGCAACATGAGGTGGAAGTCGTTGAATCTTGTCACATCCCAATCAATCGTTTCCAGCAGCTCACGATTGAAAAGTTTGTTCCAAAAGGATTGAGTCCCGTTCCTCAGAAGATCCTTTAGAGTTGTGATTTGGTCGGCCACCTCATAATTGGGTTTGTCGATGGGGGCAAAATTAATTCCCTTGTCCTGATAAATGGCTGATATGGGACCAAGGCCATACACAGCTTGGCAGTCAGGATGTTCGGTGAGCAGTAAGTGTTGAATCTCAATAGCCTGCGGGTGGAGCAAATCGTCGGGGTCCGCATTGAACACAAATTGGCCTGTACAGTGACGGAAGCCAGTCTCGCGGGCCTTGTTGATGGTTTTGTTGCTGTCGTGGCGAACCACATGGAAACGGTTGTCCATTTGAGCCCATTGTTCACATATGGCAGCAGAATCATCAGTACTGCCATCATCCACAAGAATTACTTCAATGTTAGTATAAGTTTGATTCTTGATACTATCAAGAAACCGTTCCAATGCCCCTGGATAACGCGATGAGATATTGTAGACAGGACAGAATATCGATACCAATTCGTTCATTTGTGTATTTTAGTTATTCCCCTTAAATCCTCAATTGTAGCATTGCCAACTTAGAGTACCAACAACAAATGTAACCCAATCAAAGCCACATCGCTTTTGAACAGTATTTGTTTGTGAGTCATAATATG
>JAEEGL014413265.1_pt1 | contig 12127 bp, 15 predicted proteins | sample 9134231 | NCBI WGS metagenome assembly JAEEGL01 (sample SAMN16246548, study PRJNA631951) | gut metagenome | biome: gut microbiome; feature: rumen; material: fiber-attached | host: Bos | place: Iran: Karaj | collected 2018-10
ATATAGGCGTCCGTCAGCTCCCAGTCCAGCGAGCAGAGGTCAGCGAACACGATAACCTCTGCAGACACCTTGTAGTTCTTGCACAGGGCAGTACCCTTCTTCGATAGTTCAATATCCATGACTAATGCGTTGAGTTCCAGTCATCCCAGTTGTTCTCGCCCTCATGGTTGCCCCACTTGTCGGTGGTACGTCCCTGCTTGGTGCCGTTACCCGTCCTCACGTTGCCCTGTGTTGCCTTCTGCTCCCTGATGGCCTCGTCGGTCTCCGCCTTCATCTTGTCAATCTCGAACTGTGCGTCGCGCTTGCGCTTCTCCAGGTCTTCGTCCATGATACGCTGTATCTCGTCGTTCTTGGAGTACTTCGATGCCCGCTCGGAAGCCGTCTGGTGCGACAGGAAGCCGTTGGCGACGCCAGTCTGCAGGTTCGTCATCAGCTCGCTGTCGTTCTGGTGGATGTACGGCTCTATCCATGCGTTGATGGGTAGGTTGAGCAGCGATGCCTGGCAGTTTTTCTCGAAGCCGTATGCATACTTGACGAAGTACACGCAGTCATTGAGGAACGTCTGCAGCTTCTGGCTGTCGTGGATGGCCTGCTCGATGGCTGGTGAGAACAGCAGCTTGACGGCAACGCCTGGCAGGTCTCCAGACTTCAGTTCTGGCGGCTTGACACCGAACGACTGTTCGTATATCATGTCATACAGCAGCTTCAGCTGTGCGTTGAACGCTGCGGACACCTCGGCCTTCTCCAGGAACCCTGCGGCGCCGTCCTTGTCCTCTATCTCGATGTACTTGACGGCTCCCGTTATCTCATCGGGCTGGAACTCCACGCCGTCGCCACGCGACCACATAATCGGGAAGGCATACGCCCTGTTGTTCTCGCAGAAGTACGAGAAAGCCTCCTCGTAGGTCTCTATGGTCTCCTGTGACGGTAGGAAGCACGGACCGAACGGCTCGCGGTGGTAGGCCACCGGGCACCTGTTGAAGCCATGTTCCTTCTGCTCGTATATCTCATAGCCGCTGATACCGAAGAAGTCCTTTATCTTCTCGATAATCTTCTGCGGCCCCGTCCTTGCCACCGAGCGGCGGGCACGGTACAGCATCTTGTCGTCCCATATCTCCACGAACTCCGAGGAATACTTGCCATTCTCGTCATAGTCCGCGTACTTGCGGGCGAATAGCTCCATCTCTCCCGTGATGCTGTTACGGTGCGGATATAGCGTGTCGCCCCTGAGATAAGATAATGTCCGCGCGCGCGCATGACCGTCCTTGTCGAAGTAGAACACGATGGCGGCATCGCCGACGACCTTGTACTCGGTGAAACCGTAGAAGTTGTACTCCATATCCATGTCGAGCCACCCCTGACGGAACGTGACGTAGCCTGCCTGCTTTTGCTTCTCCTCCTGCTCGGTGCCCACCTTGCCGGACAGCTCGAACTGTATGTCGTTTCCCGTGATATGCACCCTCTGCTTCGTGGAGATGACCTGCTGAAAGGCGAATGCTGTACGGATAATCGGCTGAACATACGTCCTTCCTGTCTCAGGGTTTCTCTTTACTACATCTGGATAGAGCGTCGGGTCATTGATGGCATGCCCCGAAGGATAGTACATGCGCAGGAAGTCGGCCTGTGTCAGGACGAGCATCAGCGGGTTGTCGATGGGCTCGTACATCTTCTGCCCCCTGCGTACGACACGGTGTTTCTTGTATCCGTTAGGCATCACCTCATAGAACGGCTCCCGTGTCAGGATTTCTTTGTAATTCGGCTTAATCTTATCCATATCTTCTTACCTTAAATTAAATACACCATGTGTTTTTTGCCTTTTTGTGCCGCTTGCCCTGCAGCAGCACGAAGATGAATCTGAACATCAGTGACTCCACGAAGTCAGGTGAGTGTCCGATAATCTTCTTCATGTCGGACTTGCTGATAATCTGGAACGCCTTGCCCTGCGAGTCCTTCGTCCTGCGTATGCACTTCCGCTCACGCATGAGGATGTCACGCAGCTTCGTCTTGCCGTACCCGTGACCGTCGAACGTCATGTCGAGCAGGTGGTCGTCAATGGATACCTCGCAGTCCCTGATTGCCTTGTATAGCATGACGGCGCACTGCGACTTCAAGTCCTTATACAGTTTCTTGATACCCTCCTCCTGCCTCTTGTCCGTAGCTATCGGCGCCGCCTGGTTGATGAACTTCACGGCTTCTGGCAGGTGTCCTTCGAGAATCTGCCCTATGCCTTGGTAGTCATATACGACGTTGCTCTCCTCGACACCCCACAGTGACAGCCGTGCCTTCGTCACCTCCTCGAACGTCTTAGAGTCAAAACGGCACACATAGACGTCCTTGACGTGGAAGTCCTCCCATAGCCAGAACACGGCATTGTCGCCTCCCTGCAGCGCGACGTCTATAGATGCGTACAGCGTCCCCTTGTCCGTCTGGTTGGCATTGCCGTAGAAGTTCAGCATGTCATCCATCTTGATGAGGTCATCGCCCGCCGAGCGGAACTTCCAGTTGCCGTCGAGGTCGCGGCTCTGCTGCTCCTCGTCCTGGTTCATCAGGTTGCCGACATATCCAGGGTCTGACTCCAGCAGAATCTTGTTGTCCGCGAGCTTTGCCTCCACGAAGGCACATGACTTGACGGCAATCTCCGCAGGCGTACCGCAGGCGGCATAGCTCTCGTTCCAGTGCTTCATGATATCCTCCTTGCACATCTCGAATACCTCCTCCCGCGTGTCGCCCCATACTATCTCGCCCACCTCGTTGGACGGTGAGTAGAAATACTTTATCACGCCGTCCATGTCGGGGATTGGGAAGCCTGTGTCGCGGTCAAGCCAACCGCCGTCGAAGAGGAACGTGGCCACCCATGAGTCAGGGTCTGGGTTACATGTTCCCCAGAAGCGCGAGCGTATTCCGTAGGCGTTACGGTTGTCCGTGAGCAGGTACTTGAACTTCTTGAACGGGCAGTGCGTTATCTCGTCGATGCCTATGAAGGCGAATTGCTTTCCCTGAAAACGCTTCTTGAAGTCCTCCCACTCGTCAGCGTAGTACGAGAAGCGAAGGATGGCGCCGCTGTCGAAGTTCCACGTCATGTCGTTCTTCGACTTGTTGTATATGCCGAACTGGTCATACACCTCGTGCGACACCTCCACCATATCGTCGAGGTCAGGCTTCTCGTTACGCAGTATGACGGCTCGGAAGTTCTTGTTCTTCACGTCCTTTAGCGCTTCGAGGAGCAGGGAGTAGCTCTTGGAGCCGCCACGGCATCCGCCACCTATAATGAGGTCTGCAGGAGAAGCAAGCATATTCTCCTGTCCACCGAGCTGGTCGATGATTCTCCTCCTGTCCTTCTCGGCTCTTGTGAACTGTGCATACTCTTGCGTATAGACAGGTTCCCCGTTCGGCATTTTCAGCCCTGAGAGCATCTTCATTTTGTATAAAAATACAATTTCTTTGCAAAAATACACAAAAAAATTTGGTTTATGCAAAAAATATTCATATTTTTGCAGAAAAATAGTATGTTTATGCTAATATACTGCCGAGAGGCATGCCAAAAAGGTTAAACTCATACTCATAATTTGGGACATTTAATCTCTTAACTGATGCCCCAGGCGCGGGGCAAAATCGCGGGAGCAGTGTGACGGTCGCACGTCGGGTTCATATCCCGGAGGAGGGTTTCGATTACCACTTCCGCAACGATGAAGGCAAAAGGATTGCCAATTCAGGATAACGTTATAATTAAATTTTACAATGGAAAGAGAAGAACTCTTACAGCAGGTAAATGAGAGCATAGAGGCTGACGGAAAGCAGCTGTCGCCTTCGCTCAGTGAAGAATCCATCAATGGTGAGCTCGACGATGCCCTGGAGGACATCACCGATGATGAGGAGGCCAACAAGAAGGTTGTAGCGCGCTTGGCAAAGCGCCTTCTCCGCATGGACGGTAACATCCACAGCAACGTATCGAAGCAGGTAAGCGATTACAAGAAGGCTCATCCGAGCGTCCAGCAAAGGCCGAAGGCCGGTGAAGGTAAGAATGGCGACGATAATACGAAGGCCGAATACCAGAAGCTGTTGGAGCGCATCGAGGCGATGGAGAATGCTCAGAAGCAGAGGACGGAGACGGAGGCAAAGGATGCCGTCCTGTCCGACGTGAAGAAGAGCTTTAAGGCTAAGTTCAAGGATGCCGGCCTGGAGGTCAACGACTACATCTTTCGCCAGACTCTCCGCGATTTGGAGATTCCTGAGACCGGGGAAGACGGGAAGGTGAACATCGGAGCCCTCGTGAAGACCTTGGAACGTGAGTACATCAAGAACCTGAAAGAAGCAGGTCTTGGTAAGGAGGAGGCCTCCAAGCCGCGTTTCGGCAGCCGTGAAGGAGGCAAAGGCGAAAGTGCCGCCGACCGTTTCTTCGAGCGCAAAGGCAAGAAGGAAGGTTGGAAAAAATAAACAGTCAGCTAACAACTCAAACGGGGGTGTCTGCCGAGGCGAGCCTGTGGAACATGAGGTAAATCGAGTATCAGGCACATAGCACAAGACTGTTGAGATTGTGAGTAGTTAAACATTTATTAACAAACAAAAAGATTTTCGACTATGGGAAGAATGGGTAATACATTCGGCAGTCAGACCGTCAGCGCAGGACACGCCCGTAAGGTGTGGCGCGAGGTCAAGGACCAGTTCCCCGCAGGCGGTGTCGTTACCAACCTTACCGACTGGGTATCAGGTGGCGTGGGCAAGATTCCCGCAGGCACGTTCTGCAAGTGGGAGGACGCAGGCGATAATGGCGGCAAGAAGGTGACGTGCTACACCAAGGCACAGATTACCGGTGCTGGCAGCATCGCTACTCTCGGCATCAACGGCGCTACGTTGTACGACATCGACATCGAGGCAGGTGACACCGTAGGCACGGCAACCGTTGTCTATGCAGGTGAGTACTACAGCTACATGGTTGACGACACCGTCCTGGCAAAGGTCAAGGACATCGCCGCCCTCAGTGAGATTAAGTTCGTGTCTTAATAGAGGCACAAGTTATTAACAAAAAAACAGGATTACATTATGAATACCAATCCAGTAGGAATGTTCTCGGTGTTTGACAACGGTCTCGGCGGCCTTGACTGGCAGTCGTGGGTGGACCGCTACAACGAGAAGTACGACACCTTTGAGGTTGACGGCTTCGAGTTCGCTCCCACCACGTTGAACTACACCTTCGCCCAGCTTATCGCAAGCACGGGCGCAACGGCTCTGCCCACATGGGTGGACCCTGAGTCTCCTGGTTACGAGGCAGCCCTCCGTGAGCTGAGCGGAAAGACGGGTAACATCCCCACCGCAAAGCGCTACTACAGATTCAGCCGTACCATCATCAACGAGCAGCTGCAGCTCATCCAGCGCTATGGAAACGCTGCCCTGACTCCTGAGATGGAGGATATCTTCATGGGTCTGAACGACGAAGGCACCGACGGCCTCATCCAGATGTTCAACAACGCCCTGACGCACATCCGTAACCAGGTTGTGTCAAAGGGTAAGTTCTCTCTTACCAGCATTAACAACCCGCGTGGCCTGCAGGGTATCGACATCGACTTCGGTATCGCCCTCGACCACTACGACACCCTCACAGGCCAGGCTGCATGGTGGACGAACGCCGACCACACCACGGAAGGCAGCAAGTCCGACCCGCTGGAGTACATGAAGCAGCGTATCAAGTGGATTCGCCGCACGAAGCACTACCAGGGCGGCCTGAAGGTCGAGATGTCGAAGGACCTGTGGGACGACATGCTGAACCACAGCAAGGTACGCTCACGCCTCGCCATTTACTTCTACCCGACGACCACCGACGAGTCAACCCGCGTAGCAGCCATCCAGGACAAGAGCGACGATGCCTTCAAGGAGGCCATCCGTAACATCATCAAGGCTGACGAGATTGTCATCCGTGACACCTACGCCTTCGTTGACGCTCCCGGCACCGATGCCAACGGCGACCCCGACCTCATCACCACCCGTATCGATAACTTCGACGGTAATAACGTTGCCTTCATCCCGACAGGCAAGATTGGTGACATCCAGGGCGTGCAGCCCCTGTCTATCGGCTACGACCCGGACAAGGTGGCCTACTACAACGGTGGCCGTCTGCTCCTGACTCAGCGCGCTAACCCGAAGACGCACTCGGTATATATCGAGGGTGAGTTCGCACAGCTCTGTGTTCCCAGCGTTCCCCAGTGGATGTTCATCTCCACCGTCGTTTCTACGTCTGGCGGAGGCGGCAGCACAGGTAGCGGCAGTCATTAATTAAATCCATAGGGTCATGCTTGGATGCGCGAATGATACTCAGAGGTTCTACACAGTCGGGGACTGGCTCTTCGACTGTGTGAACTTCTACGTTCCCGACAGTGCAGTGAACTACGTCTGTGCCAGCCGTGGCGTCGAGAAGGACACGTCCTATACCGACATGACAACCGACGGCAAGCCTGACGACACCCTCCGCCTTTTGAAGGCCGACCTCATCAAGTGGATAGTCCTTGGCCCAGGCAAGGTGAACAACACCTCAGACGGCGACAACGGATGGAACCACAGCGAGGGTGGCTATACCTTCAGCGAGGAGGACAAGAAGCTGCTGCTTGACGAGGCGAACGGCATCTATGAGGAGCTGGAGCCTGAGAGTGTGTTCGCGAAGAAGAAAATCCGTATGCGGTCTGCTGGCATCATGCCAGCCTATCGTGACACGGATGGCACACCGTTACCACGCAGACCGTTATAGCCATGAGAAAGGTTCCTGTCAACAACCCGCGCTACCCGCACTACATTCGGATTATCCGCAAGGTAGATGCCGACTGGCTTTCCGACAAGGAGGCCAAGGATGAGGAGTTCGTGGTATATGCGGGACCAGGACGCAGCTATACGGAGACTACGACGACGGGCGATGCGAAGGTTGACACCAACAAACGCAAGGCCAGTATTCCCGTCCGCTTCGACGCATGGGGCTGTTCGAAGGTCACCATGTCCGACAAGAAGGACGAGGTACTTGTCCCGATGAGCGGCGACCTCCTCTATGTTACCAAGGGACATATCACGGAAGAGTGGGAAGTGAAGGACTTTGAGCCTGACAACGACCGTTCCGTGGTATATGGCGAGATGAGCAGGAACTTCAATATGGAGTAGGATATGGCAACGACGAGTCAGATACAGGCGGTGTTCAAGAACGTCCAGAAGCGTTGCGAGAACACAGCGCAGCGCCGACTCACGGAGCAGCTGCCTGCCATTATGTCGATAGCTTATGATTATGCTACGAACTACCAGCACAGCGCCTTCGGCAACATGACAGGTAACTGGCTCAACTCCTTCGGAGTGGCGCTATACCGTGACGGACATCTTGTGGCTGTGGCCAATATGACGAGTGCCGGTGCAGACGTTCCCATACGTACGACGCTCATCACTGGCGATTGGTTCAAGAGGGGGGCTAAGAGATATGACAACACATATCAGATGAGGACGTTCGAGATAGACGGTAATAAGTATCAGGGTGCAGCCGACCAGGTGTTCTATAACGAGGAGGTCATATCATGGCTCCGGCATACCTGGACAAGACAAAAAGGATTCTCTATGCGTCTCGTCAGCGTGACAGAGTACAAGAAGGACACCGCCCGTCGCGTACTCCTGCAACTTAGCAATGTCATAGAGAGTAGCGGCGGCAATATCTGGCAACTTAACTTGGGATAATAGCGATGATTACACCAGAGGATATACTTGAAGTGATGGGCAGACGTGCGAAGATTGTCTGCAGCTCCGTCTTTCCGCAGGAGAGGCCGAACGCCGTCACGGACAAGCTGACGGAGTTCATCGTTGTCTCCCTTCCTTATTCAGAGAGCAACAAGATGCTCGGTGAGGATGATGACTGGTGGCTTGACGAGACCGTCGTGTTTGAGATATACGTCGCAGACAAGAAGTCCGCAGCCGACCCCAAGTCCTTCAACCTGAAGAGCATGCAGACGCTCAGGGAGAATCTCAGGGCGCTGTTCCCGATAAAGGACAGCACCCTAGGCATCAAGATAACCCGTCCGAGGACAGTTGTCAACGCGTCGAGCGACGGTAACGGATATCATTACACACGCATCCAAGGCAAGATGACCACTATGGTTTAGACAGTTTATTAACAATTTAAAAGTATAACGATTATGAAGACAAAGAAGCAGCTTAAAGACGTGTTCAGCGGTCTTTCCGCTTTGTGGTACCAGAAGACCGAGCTCGACCTTTCGAGCCTTTCAGGTCTGAATATCACTCCTGACTATGACCTTCCCGTGAAGGTTGACACCATCACCCTTGAGCAGGGCGACCCGACCATCGACCACTACAAGGTCATCGGCCTCGCAGGTGACTGGATTACCAGCTCTGAGCCTGGCGATATCGAGCTGTCGTTCCGCGTACCCACCAAGCACACTGACGTGCTTGAGATGGCATACGGCGAGGACGCTGTGAAGAAGAACGCCACCGCCACCGTAAACGGTGATTCCTACCAAGGCACCGGCCTCATCCTTCAGCAGAAGAAGATTGACGGCACGTTCGTATTCGTCAACGAGGACAAGACCAAGCTGTTGGTTCTCGCCAACACTACGCTGTGGGCAAAGCCCGTTCTCGACCAGGATGCCAAGGGCGTGTTCGCGCTCGACTTCAACGGCTCCATCGAGACCGACGGAACGAACCCCGACATTCTCTTCCTGGAGAAGGTCGCTGCTGGTTCAGGCTCCTGATAGTTTCCACCTTCAATATGACCAGAGGGGCGGGGCGGCATATCCGCTTCGCCCCTTTTTAGACAGCCATGCAGAGAGAAATCGTCATCATCCACTATAACACTCCTGAGCTTACGGAGGCAGCGGTACGCAGCATAAGAAAATACTGCGCAGGATGGCACGTCACCATCTTCGACAACAGTGACCGCCTGCCGTTCTGGAAACCAATGGATGGCGTGAGCGTCATTGATAACACTCAGGGACAGGTTATCGACTTCGACAAGTTCCTCTCGGAGTTCCCTGAGAGGGGAGAGAGCGAGGACAGCAACTGGGGAAGCGCCAAGCACTGCAAGAGCGTGGACTATTGCTTCGACCTCTTTCCTGACGGCTTCATGCTGTTGGATAGTGATGCCGTGCTTATCAGGCCGATAGACGACCTGTGGGACGAGTCCGTGGCTTGGTCTGGTTGGATTCACTGCAACACGAAGTTCCTTGGAGTCCGTATCTACAGGCTCTGTCCGTGCCTCTGCTGGCTGAACGTCCCCATGCTGAAAGAGCGTGGAATAAGATATTTCAACGGCAGGAAGATGTGGGCATTGAGTAGTAATGCGCCCAACTGCTTCTACGATACAGGCGCATGGCTACTGGAGGCTACTATGGAGTGGCACCTGCCCTGTAAAAGGGTGGAGGTGCTCGGAAAGTATATAGAGCATTTTCGCGGAGGCAGCTGGAGGAAGGGCGACGATGAGGCGCACGTCTGGCTTGCCAAGGTGAGCAAACATTTCATTTAAATAATATGGCAAAGAAGAAAGATGTATCTGAATCTGTGAAGCGTCCGCGCAGGAAGGCGGTGAAGAACACCGTCACAGCTTCAGTGGAGAATGATGTTGTCAGAGGTGAGGAAGGTATCGACGTCGTAGTCCCGATGGTGTTCCCAAGCGGACAGGTGTGGATGCAGTCATACAGGGAGGCTTGCAGGAAGGCAGGTCGTGATGCGAAGATTGACGAGCGTGTTCGCTCATGGGACTTGGAGCGGTATTTCTTCCGTGGCATAGAGAAGAACATGCCATTCGTCAGGAAGGTACACCTGATAGTGTCCGACGAGGGTCAGGTGCCGTTCTGGCTTAACACAAAGAAGGTCCATGTCGTCCTGCACAAGGACATCATCCCCGAAGAGCTGCTGCCGACATTCAACAGCTCGACGATAGAGATGTGGCTGCACAGGATTGAAGGCCTCAGCGAGACGTTCATCTACGCCAACGACGACATGATAGCATTGTCGCCACTGACAGCGGAGGACTTCTTCGTTGAGGGGAAGCCCGTGATGCACTGCGAGGAGAAGCAGCAGCTTGCAGGCATCTTCATGGATATGTGCAGGAAAGTCCTTGAGTTAGCCGCTGGCGACTATGGGAAGTCCTTTGACAAGGGTATCGTCATGCGTGACGGGCATTCGTATGCGCCGTTCCTGCTGAGTGTCCTCAACGATACCGTAGCAAAGCATGGCAAGGAGATGTATGACAGCTGCACCACCTTCCGCGAGGCGAATAACATGAACCAGTACCTCTATACGCTGGAGCAGTGGTTTGGCGGCATGTGTGTCAATGGCTGCCACGCCCACAGGTATTTCAGTATCAGCAGCGACTATGACAGGATGAAGAAGATTCTCCTTAGTGGCACGGCTGGTGTCGCCTGCTTCAATGACGGCGGCATAGGTGACTGGGGTGAGATGCGTACGGTACTCTACAAGGTGCTGCAGCAGCTCCTTGGTGAGAAGTGTGGATATGAACTGTAGTATCTATGGCAGAGAAGAAGATTGAACAGCCGGGAGCGGAGCTGCAGATGCTTGTCAGCTCACTGATGGAGCAGGAGCCGGAAACCGTCGTAGTGAACGGCAGGAAACACCGTATCACATGGCTGAAGAACCGTACCGTCAGGAAGTTCTCGCATATCATGCTGAAGGAGGGTGACCCGTGGAAGCGTAACGTCAAGGTGTGCGCCTGCATCCTCCTCAACAGCAGATACGGACTGCTGACGTGGTTCCTGCTGTGGGGCTGGTATTGGATATACTGGCGCTGGCTGTTCTACGTGCGTGACATTGACCAGGTGGAGGTCATGGGGGTTCTTGATGCCTCCAAAAAAAAAATTCAGTCGGAGCCATTAGCAGTGGCTACCATATTGGCGACCGCCATGATGGACACGATGATGATGATGGCTCGACACGAAGTTGGCCCAGCCGCACAAGGTGGGGAGCAGCCTACTCGTTAGGCGAGAAGTTCCCCTTCCTTCTCGAACGGCGGTTCGGTATAGCGGCGTACGACTACTGGTACGGCTATAGCGCGGCGCAGATTGACTTGATGATGATGGATGGTCCCGTGATAGACTACGGGAGTACGAAGAAGAAGGAGATGGGCAACAGCGCGGCGGACGTGAAGGACATGGACGACCTCGCAGACAAGTGGGCGGAGAAGAAGCAGGCCGAGGGCAGCATGGCAGGGGAGTCGTTCTCTCTTGACGGTTTCCTGAAGGGGAAGGCTTAGGGATTAGTGTTCTACAAAACTTCCATATTTGACGGCAACGTCAAATGCAAGTCTGTGAAGTTCATCCCTGTATTTCCCCTCGTCATATGAACCAAGACCGTCTCTTGCCCTCCATTTTGCGAGCTCGCATATGGAAGTTTCTTTATCCAAGAATACCACGTGTTCATACGTTAAGTCGTCCTCCCTCGACAAAATATATTCGCACTTGCTGAACACGTAACCTCCAAACGCGTTCTTTGCACGTAGTTTGAACTGGATAATACACAACGAACCGTCTTCATAGGCAATTTCCTTCTCCTCTATTGAAAAGTCAGGGTCAGCAACTATGGAAGACAAATATCCATTCAGACGTCTTTCAGCCTTATCCTTAAATGAGCAGGCTGTAAACAGCAAAGTGGCTGTCAGTAAAAGTAAAAATATCCTCTTCATAGCTGCAAAGGTAGCGGTAAACATTCAATATAAAATCAAAATACGTTAAAAATAAACAATATTTAAGATATGGCAGACAATCTTTCATTTAGTTGGGAACTAAAAGGTAACTTGGAAAAGCAGATACTGGCTGCGACAAAGGACATGGAGAACTTTGCTAAGGTAATAGCAGAGGTTAATGCCGATATGACCAAGATGACTGTAGATAAAATGATGCAGAACATCAAGAAGAATACCGAGGATGCAGAAAAAGCTCTCTATAAACTTGTCGATGCGAAAGAGAAGGCTGATAAGGCACTATCTCGAAATGCGTCATTACGCTCGGAAGGTCTCCTTGGTGTGGATGAGTCCCAGCTTCTGAGGTCGTCTGCAAGGCTCGATGAGATTATCCACAAGATAATGAACATCGGAGCAGAAGCCTCTCTTTCAAGGAACGCAGTAAAAAATATGCTTGCATCG
>JAEEGL015073422.1_pt1 | contig 12127 bp, 11 predicted proteins | sample 9134231 | NCBI WGS metagenome assembly JAEEGL01 (sample SAMN16246548, study PRJNA631951) | gut metagenome | biome: gut microbiome; feature: rumen; material: fiber-attached | host: Bos | place: Iran: Karaj | collected 2018-10
AAGGGTCTTGCCACAACCATAAAGGAAATGAGTGAAACTCTGTACAAATAATTGCGGTTTATAATGCGATGGGCCTTCCGTGAGGAAGGCCTATTGTTGAGAAAACAGGTTAGTTGTTTTCACGAAAAAGAAGGGAAGAAATAAACAGTGTTTGGATATGTAGTTATCAATAAGCCGGAGCTGAAGCTCAGAGAGTTTACCGAGTATCAGGGCTATTATTGCGGGCTTTGTCATATGCTCCGAAAGAAATATGGAATAACTGCAGGACTTACTTTGACCTACGACATGACATTTTTAGTCATGCTTCTCGGGTCTTTATATGAACCAAAGCTGGAGATGAAAAAACGCCATTGTCCGATACATCCGGTCAAGAAAAAACCTATGATATGTTCTGAAATATCAGAGTATGCTGCCGATATGAATGTCCTTTTGTCCAGGGATCATTTGAGAGATGATTGGGAGGATGAGAGGAAGCTGTCAGGGCTTGCCGGTGATATCGCTTTTCGCAGGCGCGCGCACTTTGTTGAGAAAAAATATCCCCGTCAGGCACAGGTGATCATTGATTCGCTTAAGAAGCTTCATACCATCGAAAAGGAATATATGTACCGATGGTCACAGATGGAGATATCAGGTGACTGGAAGGAAAAGCTCGGGTGTGAGATGCACACACTGATCTCCGCTGATATCGATGAGGTGTCCAGACCGTTCGGTGAACTGATGGGTGAGATGCTTGTTTGGAAAGAGGATTCCTTTGCGCCGACACTCAGAAAGTTTGGATTTTTTCTTGGAAAATATATTTATATTAAGGACGCACTTGACGACCTTGAAAAGGACAAAAAAAGAGGTTGTTTTAACCCGTTTTTACACAGCGAACTGAACGAAGAAACAGTATCCGATGTAAGACGTGTTCTGGATGTCACCAGAAGAAGTGCGATAGCGGAGTTTGAAAAACTTCCTTTGGACAGAGACATAACCATCCTTCGAAACATACTCTACGAAGGATTGGAGATGAATAAAAAAAGCAAACGATACAGTTACAGAGAAAACAATCCGTTTAGGAATAATAACAGAATGGAGAAGCATAATGTATAACGATCCATATCAGGTGCTGGAAGTAAGCAGAAATGCAACAGATCGTGAGATCAAAAAAGCATACAGAACTCTCAGCCGCAAGTATCATCCGGACTCTTATGTTGATCCGGTAAAAAAGGAAGAGGCTGAAGAAAAATTCCGTCAGGTTCAGGAGGCTTATAACCAGATCGTCGATGAGCGAAGCGGCAAGTCGACAGGAGGCTATGGTGGTGGTTATGGTGGTTACTCTGCTGAGACTGAAGAGGATCGCCATATGATGGCCGCGCTTAACTACATCCGCGCAGGTAAATATAATGAGGCGATAAATGTACTGAACGGTATCCCGAATAAGAATGCGAGATGGTATTATTTCAGTTCCGTTGCAAATCTCGGACTCGGAAATACTTCGGTCGCTCTTGATTATGCAAGACAGGCTACAAATCTCGAGCCTAACAATATGGAATATCAGCAGTATTATCAGAGACTGCAAAGCGGAAACGCTTCACCGTTCGGTTTCGGAGGATCGCCGTTTGGAGGTGGTTACGGCGGTGGATACGGCGGCTATCGCGGATACGGTAATTACGGAAACGGTGGCAGTACAGGCTATGGTAGCGGAGGCTGCGGCACGGGAAATATCTGCTGTGATCTGTGGTGTTTGGACAGCTGTTGCGAATGTATGGGTGGAGATCTTTGCTCCTGCTGCTGATCGGTCACATAGCAGATTTTTGTTGGAAAGGGTCGCATTGATATGCAGATGGATAGGAATTACGGACAGCCGAATATGGATAAAACTGCACGACGCACGAAGATGATCGCTGCTCTTGCGATCATGACTGCCATCAGTACCGTGTTTCTTGTTATAGGTACGCTGATCTCGGTGAATACAGTTTTCTTTACGGCCGCAGCATCATTTTTGGTAGGCATTGCTGTTGTTAAATACGGATTCGGCGCAGGCCTGATGTTGTTTATGGGAAGTGCGGTTCTGGATCTGATACTTAATCCGGACAAGTTTCATGTGATCCTTTATCTTGCGATGGGTGGTTTTATTCTGGTCGCAGAAGGCTCATATAAGCTGTTGGAAAAACATATTATGAATCCGATGACGAGAAATTTCGTTCATCTTGTGATCAGGATCGCGGTATTTTTTATCGGATATATGCCGATCGTGTTATTTTTTCCGAGATTGTTTCTTACCGCTGAGACATGGACTTATCTTGCACAATTCGCGTGGCTTCGCTTCGCTCTGCCGGGTGTCGGAGTGATCGTATTTGTCATATTTGATTTGGCATATCTGTTTGTTAAAAAAGCTTATTTACATATATTCCGTATTTGAGAGGAGAGGTCACAATGGCTTCTGAAAAGGAAGAATTTGTCACAAAACTATATGTGCCTACGGGCGAGCCGATAAGAAAAAACGGCCACGTCACCATCTATAGGGTGCGTTGTATGAAGGAACCCGGCAAGCCGGAAGCGCTTTTAAAGCTGTATCACAACAAAAACTGCGCAAAGGTATATGAGCGTCTGAAGCAGCTTAATTATACCGAGTGGCCGAAGGTTCATGACGTGAAGTTTTTTGACGGGAATACGCTTGTCGTGGAGGATTATTTAAAGGGTGCTACCATGCAGGAGATCATGGAAGGCAAGCGGGCTCAAAAGGCAAAGTATACCGAGGCCGAGGCGCAAAAGATAATGCAGCGTATCACAGAGGCGGTGAAGGTTATCAATGAGATACAACCGCCGTTATCACATGGTAATCTGAAAAAGAGTAATATCTTTATTACGAGTGGCGGGCATGTAAAGTTTCTTGATTTCGAGCCTGCCGATCCGAAGAAACCTCGATTCAATCTGTTTGAGTTTTTGGGAAGACTCTTTCATGAGTTGTTGACCGGAAAAGAACCCAAGGGTAAGGTTTCATACGAGGGTCGTTATAAAAAGGTCATAGAAAAATGTCTCGAACCGAATCCTGCAAATCAGTATACTGATATCACGCAGATGGAGGAGGATGTCCAGGAGGCAAAGGAAATGGAGTGGGAAGAGCCGGAGGATGTGATCACACTCGGCATCCCATATGTGCTTACACTTCCTTTCCAGGGGACGATACTGGCGGCTGAGTGGATACTGTTTTCGTTCTTTTATCAAAAGGATAATATGACCAATGCAGCGCTATTTGGAGCAATATTTGTTATTCATTTGCTGTTGTTTATATGGCGACGGTGGAAGTTCATACATGATGCTGATGTGAGTCTTGATCACAGCAAGCTGATACTGCCGGTGCTGTTGTTTGTTGCGATACTGGTGGTGATATATGTCGGAGTCGGTCGATTTATTGTGCCGATTACCTGATAGGATTTAGTTTCTTGGCAGGGAGTATATATGCTCCCGCTCAGAGACGGGCCAAGTCTGTCAAGTCTCTTCGCGGAGCGCATATATACATCCCTGTGAGGACACTGGCAAGGACGGATCAGTAATCGGCGGTAATTATCATTATTATTAAGGTGAACGGTTGTGATAATATTTCCAGCTTTTTGGGAATAAAACATATTATTTCAGTATAGTAGTTTCGACGAATAAACTACGAATTCGAGGAGACTTAGCGAACGAAGTTCGGTCCGTCTCCGAGAAGAGTACGTTTATTGGAGAAACGGAAACTCGGAGGATATTTAAAAAGTGAAGGAAAAATTAGAGCAGATAGTGAACGAAGCGCTATCGAAGATAAATGAAAGTGATCAGCTCGAGAAACTGAGTGATATCAAGACTCAGTTCTTAGGAAAAAAAGGTGAGCTGACTGCAGTATTAAAAGGAATGAAGGATGTTGCACCGCAGGACAGACCGAAGGTCGGTCAGATGGTCAACGATGCACGTGCAAAAATAGAAGAAGTTCGCGAGGAGAAAAAGACTTCCTTCGAGAGAGCTCGTCGTGCTGAAAAAATGAAGAAGGAAGTTATCGATGTGACTCTGCCGGGAAGACAGCTCGGACGCGGACATCGTCATCCGAATACGATCGCGCTTGAGGAAGTAGAGCGTATTTTTGTAGGAATGGGATACGAGGTAGTAGGCGGACCGGAGATCGAGTACGACTATTACAATTTCGAAGCGCTGAACATCCCTGAGGGACACCCCGCAAAGGATGAGCAGGATACATTTTATATCAATGACGAAATACTTCTCCGCACACAGACATCATCTGTACAGGTGCACATGATGGAACAGGGCAAATTACCTATCCGCATGATCTCACCGGGACGAGTGTTTAGAAGTGATGATGTAGATGCGACACATAGCCCGTCGTTCCACCAGATCGAGGGTATGGTCATAGATAAAAATATCACGTTCGCGGATCTCAAGGGAACACTTGAGCTTTTCGCACAGAAGCTTTTTGGTAAGGATACAAAGGTTAAGTTCAGACCGCATCACTTCCCGTTCACAGAGCCGTCTGCAGAGATGGATGTGAGCTGTTTCAAGTGCGGCGGTAAGGGCTGCCGTTTCTGTAAGGGCGAGGGCTGGATCGAGATCCTCGGCTGCGGTATGGTTCATCCGCACGTATTCGAGATGAGCGGCATCGATCCGAACGAGTACACCGGCTTTGCTTTCGGTGTCGGTCTGGAGCGAATCGCGCTTCTGAAATATGAGATTGATGACATGCGTTTGTTGTATGAGAATGATATAAGATTTTTGGAGCAGTTTTAGCGATAAGGCGCGAGTATGGCTGAGGTATGTATGACTCGTATGCTTGCATACAGAGTCATACATACGAAGACATGTGAGCCCAACGGAAAACGAGGATTCTTAAGGAATCCGAGTGTTCCGTTGGACTCGCGCGGAAACACATTATAGGAGGAAAAAATGAATACACCACTTTCATGGATAAAAGCTTATGTTCCTGATCTCGAATGCACGGAGCAGGAATATATGGACGCGATGACGATGTCAGGTACCAAGGTTGAGGGCTACGAGAAGTTCGACGCCGACCTTGACAAGATCATCGTTGGAAAAATAGCAAAGATTGAAAAGCATCCCGATGCGGATAAGCTTGTTGTATGCCAGGTTGAGATCGACGAGGCAGGCAATTCTGTTCAGATCGTTACGGGTGCACCGAATGTAAAAGAAGGCCAAAAGGTACCTGTTGTTCTCGATGGCGGAAGAGTAGCCGGAGGCCACGACGGCACAAAGACACCCGGCGGAATCAAGATCAAAAAAGGCAAGCTAAGAGGAGTGGAGAGCTTCGGTATGATGTGCTCCATCGAGGAGCTCGGTTCATCGAAGGAGTTCTATCCTGATGCAGCTGAGGACGGTATTTATATCCTCAGTGATAATGATACCTACAAGGATGCACCGGTCGGCGCTGATGCTATCGAGGTGCTCGGACTGCACGATGCAAACTTCGAGTACGAGGTTACATCAAACCGTGTTGACTGCTTCGGAGTTATCGGTATCGCGAGAGAGGTGGCAGCTACATTTGACAAGAGTTTTGTCCCGCCTGAGGTCGCATCGAGCGAGAGCGGAAGCGTAAAGGGAGAGAAGGCATCAGACCTTATTGATGTTGAGATACAGGCGCCTGAGCTCTGCTCACGTTACATCGCAAGAGTAGTAAAAAATATCCGTCTTGCACCGTCACCTGAATGGATGCAGAGACGACTCGCATCAGCCGGGATCAGACCGATAAATAACATCGTAGATATAACAAACTATGTGATGGAGGAGTTCGGTCAGCCGATGCATGCTTTCGACTATGACACTCTGGCAGGCCACAAGATCGTAGTTCGCAGAGCAAATGACGGTGAGAAGTTTGTTACACTTGACGGTCAGGAGAGAGAGCTTGATCATGATACGCTGATGATATGTGACGCTGAAAAGAGTGTTGCTATCGGAGGAATAATGGGTGGAGAAAACTCCATGATCACCGATGATGTAAAGACAATGCTTTTCGAGGCGGCATGCTTTAACGGAACCAACATCCGTCGTTCGGGAAAGAAGCTCGGTATGCGTACCGATGCTCAGGCCAAGTTTGAAAAAGGACTTGATCCGAATACCGCACTCGAGGCTATTAACCGCGCATGTGCCCTTATCGAGGAGCTTGATGCAGGTGATGTAGTTCCGGGAGTGGTAGATCAGTATCCTGTTAAAAAGGAGCCGATTGATGTTGCGTATGATGTAGATAAGGTAAATGCGCTCATCGGATTTGACCTTACTGAGGATCAGATGTGCGCTTACTGGGAGAAGGTGGACCTTATTCCTGATAAGTCTAAAAAGACAGTTCATGTACCTACTTGGCGTCAGGATATTCTTTGTATCGCGGATCTCGCAGAGGAGGTTGCGCGCTTCTACGGATATGACAAAATCCCTACGACTCTTCCGAAGGGAGAGACGACTATGGGAGGAGTATCGCCTCTTCATGTGGCGAGTGCGGCTATCCGTCAGACCATCGAGAAGTATGGTTTCTCCGAGGCCATGACATTCTCGTTTGAGTCGCCGAAGGTGTTTGACAAGCTCCTCATCCCGCAAGGTGATAAGCTTCGCGAGACCATCGAGATCGCCAATCCTTTGGGAGTAGATTACTCGGTTATGAGAACCCTGCCGCTTAACGGTATTCTTACGAGTCTTGCGACAAATTATAATCACAGAAATAAAGACGTCCGTCTCTATGAGATAGCAAAGGTTTATCTTCCGAAGGCACTTCCTCTTACGGAGCTTCCGGATGAGAGAGAGATGCTGACACTCGGTATGTACGGAGCGGGAGATTTTTATGATATCAAGGGTTGTGTAGAGGAGATTTACGCACTCGGAATCAAGGATATCGTTTCATATCGTCCGAATGCGGACGCGTACCCGTATTTGCATCCGGGACGCCATGCGGAGATACTTGTCGGAGACGATATGATCGGATATATAGGTCAGATCCATCCGGAGGTTTGTGATAACTATGATATCAAAACGGAGGTGTATGTAGCTGTTATCGATCTTCCGAAGTTCGCAAGTCATATAGCTCCTGATATTAAATACAAGGGCCTGGCTCGCTTCCCGGCAGTGACTCGTGACATTTCTCTCGTCATGAAAAAAACAGTACTTGCCGGACAGATCGAAGAGATCATCCGAAACAATGGCGGAAGTATTCTCGAGGACTTCAAGCTGTTTGATATCTACGAGGGTGAGAATGTAGGTCCGGATGAGAAGTCACTCGCGTATACGATCCGCTTCCGAGCGAAGGACAGAACTCTCGAGGATAAGGATGTTACTGAGGTAATGGACAAGATATTAAAGAAGCTTGAAGAGAAGGATGTAGTTCTCAGAAGTTGATTGGTATTTTTGATAATAATTGATAAGCTTAGGAGTAAAAATGAGCAGGAGACGCAGCAGAAGACATAAGATACAGTTTTCTGACCGCAGCCATCCGAAGTCAGGTATTCTGTCGACGGGTATGGGTGCGGCTGCTCTGATACTCCTTATTGTTTTATGCCTGATATCAGGCGCCGACAGAGGCTTAAGCGGTGGGTGGATCGGTGTTGCCGGAATGTGGACTCTGATCCTGTCGATAGTAGGATTTGTCCTCGCTGTGAGAAGCTACAAGATGGAGGATATCTACAGACTTACACCGATGTTGGGATCGATATTAAACGGTATTGTAGTTGTTGCGATGATGCTTTTATATGTGAGTGGAGCGGTATGATGTAAATCATTTTGCCACGAATAATAAGTGAGGATAATGAATGCTACCCGGAGTATATGAAGCCAGAAAAAAAGACGGCACTCTGTATTTCAGATCGTCCATAACATACAAAAATAAACATATAAGTCTGGGAAGCTATGATAACGAGGAGAGCGCGCACAAGGCGTATTTGGAAGCCGGCAGGATAACCTCTGATGACCGGATAGATATCGACAGTTATGATCCCAAAAACATTCTCGCGTTTAAAAAATGGATCGTACTTATCAACTATCGTGACAATGATATGTATGTAAAAACCCCGATCTATCTGAAGGAGAAATTCTTTTACTATTACTTCGCGCCCGAGGATTATCTTATCTTTGATTCTGATGATCTTTTTTACTACTCGACTCATAGTATCATGCGGCGTGGAGGCCATCTGTTTGTAGCCGATTTCGGAATGCAGGTAAATATTTTATCGCGTTACGGGATAAAGAACTTTGCAGTACCCGGAAGAGATTATCAGTTTATTAACGGAAACCCTACTGACTTTCGTTCATCAAATCTGAAAGTGATAAATAACTATCACGGTGTTCAAAAAAAAGAGACCGCAACGAGAGTTTATTTTGAAACAAAAATACATGTAAACGGCGACATTTTAGTCGGCCGTTACAAGACAGAAACAGAGGCTGCAGTTGCCTATAATAAAGCCGCCAATCTCCTAAAACAAAAAGGAATAAATAAATCCTTCCCCAAAAACTATATAGTTGATATGGACACAGATTCTTATAAAACAATGCTAGACACGATAAAAATTAATGATAATAGTTTGAAAAAGCTGAATATAAGACGCGATATGATATAAATACTCTATCCTTATCGCAGTTGTGATGATATGTTACGCAGTCGAGGAGACTTAGCGAACGAAGTTCGGTCCGTCTCCGAGACAAGTACACATATCATAACAACGGAAATATAAACAAATAATATAAACAAGAATATAACAGTATTTTGGGAGCACATATGGAATTCAGACCCTGCATAGACATTCATAACGGCGCCGTAAAACAACTCGTAGGCGGCTCGCTGTCCGATGCGGACGGGGCTACGGAAAACTTTGTCTCGGAACAGCCCGCGTCTTTCTACGCCGATCTGTATCGCCGCAACAATCTTACCGGCGGCCATATTATCCTGCTTGACAAAACAGGCACGGAAGCGTATGATAAAGACCTCGAACAGGCGAAGAGCGCAATGGCTGCATGGCCGGGAGCGCTTCAGATAGGCGGAGGCGTAAATCCGGAAAACGCGGAAGAGTTTCTCGATATGGGAGCGTCCCATGTTATAGTGACCTCATTTGTGTTTCAGGATGGAAGGATACGTTATGACAATCTTGACGAAATGAAGTATGTTGTCGGACGTAAACATCTTGTGCTCGATCTGTCAGTTCGTAAAAAAGATGATACCTATTACATTGTTACGGATCGCTGGCAGAAGTTTACTGACGAAGAACTCACGCCTGAACTGATCACATCGCTCAGTTATCACTGCGATGAGTTTTTGGTACATGCTGTAAATGTTGAGGGTACGGGAATGGGTATCGACGAGGATCTGCTTCGGATACTCGCTGCGTCGAAAGGTAATCCGACCACCTACGCCGGTGGCGTTTCATCCTTTGATGATATAGAAACAATCCGTGATATCGGCGCGGGACGTATACATTTTACCATAGGCAGCAAGCTTGATATTTTTGGCGGAAATCTTTCATTTGCAGATATAGTTGATTACTCGAAATGAGTTAATATTCAATATGGAAAAAAATCCGGGAGGAAGGAATTATGGAGATTAAATACAGCAGCACCAGAGGCGCCGGTGGGAAAGTAACTGCTTCCCAGGCTATATTAAAAGGCCTCGCTGAAGACGGAGGACTGTTTGTCCCTGATCAGATGCCGAGTTTTACAGTGCCATTAGATAAGCTCGCATCCATGACGTATCAGGAAACGGCGTACGAGGTAATGAAGCTGTTTCTCACTGATTTTACGGAGGACGAGTTAAAGGCCTGCATACGTGGTGCATATGACAGTAAATTTGACACTGATGTCATCGCTCCTTTGGTAAAGAAGCAGGATGCTTTTTACCTCGAGCTTTTCCATGGAAAAACAATTGCGTTCAAGGATATGGCGCTTAGCATTCTTCCGTATCTTATGACTACGGCTGCAAAGAAAAACGGGGTTACAAATGAGATCGTGATCCTGACTGCAACCTCAGGTGATACCGGAAAAGCAGCACTTGCCGGTTTTGCCGATGTGCCGGGGACCAGCATAATCGTGTTTTATCCGAAGGATGGCGTCAGCCCGATACAAGAGAAACAGATGGTTACCGAGCCGGGTAAAAACACCATGGTCGTCGGTGTAAACGGAAACTTTGATGACTGTCAGACGGGCGTGAAAAAGCTCTTTAATGACTCAGATCTCGCAAAGAGAATGGCAGACAAGGGTTATCAGTTCTCGAGTGCCAACTCGATAAATATCGGTCGTCTTGTACCTCAGATCGTTTACTATGTATATGCTTACGGTCAGCTTTTAAAGCAGGGTGAGATAAAGTCGGGAGACAAGATGGATGTAGTTGTACCTACCGGAAACTTCGGAAACATCCTTGCCGCATACTATGCTAAACAGATCGGGCTTCCTATAGGAACTCTGTACTGTGCATCGAATGAGAATAAGGTTCTTTTCGATTTCTTCGGATCGGGCACATATGACAGAAAGAGAGAGTTTATTCTTACCAGCTCTCCGTCTATGGATATCCTTATATCAAGCAATCTCGAGCGCCTGATCTATAAGATCGCAGGAAATGATGCCGAGAAGAATGCTGCCTTTATGAAACAGTTAACAGGTGACGGGGAGTATTCGATCACTGATGATATGAGAGCTGAGCTTGATTCCTTTATAGGAGGCTTTGCAACGGAGGAGGAGACCGCGAAGGAGATAGCGGATGTATACAAGGATACCGGTTACGTTATCGACCCACACACTGCTGTAGCCTCATATGTATGCAGGGATAAAGCCAAAGCGAAGGAAACAAAGACGGTCATCGCGTCTACGGCGAGTCCGTATAAGTTTACGAGAAGTGTAATGATGGCTATCGATGCTGATAAGTATGGAGATATGGAAGACTTTGAGCTGGTGGATGAGCTAAACAAGCTCTCAGGGGTAAAGATTCCACAGGCTATCGAGAGTATACGTACTGCCCCGATACTTCACGATACCGTTTGTGAGATAGAGGGTATGCTTGATGTGGTGGAGAAAAAGCTCGGCCTTTGATAAAAAAGCACAACAATCCCCAAAAATCGTTATTTTTGACTTGTGGTCATCTGTTGCTCGGAACAACAACATATGGTGGCACGTAACAAATCCATAAAAAATATTATTAATAAATATCAAAATGTTTAAAATCCTTGGAAACAACGAAAAACAGGGCGTTTGCGTACGATACAGACGTCCTGTTTTTGCGTAGAATAACTAAAAAAATCAAAAAAAGACTTGCATTTTCCCTTGAATATGTTACAATATGTTACAGAAATATTACGTTGGATCGAAAGGGATTAGGTAAGATCAAATGAGTTTGAAAAGAACTGTTTCATTTTTGCTTGCTATGGTGATACTTGGTTCAGTGTTCACCGTGATGCCGGCAAAGGCAGCTGAGACACAGGTTATTTCCGGTTGCGTTATCAGTGGTGTATCAAATGCATCTTCTGAGGCAACTGAGGAAGTCGGTGAGACACTCGTTACCGTTAAGGAAAGTGAAGTACCGATGGCTTCTGCTGAGAAGCTTCTTGCAGATCAGAAGATAGAAGAAGCTAAGAATGCTAAAAAGGAAAAGAAGATCGCTGAGGAGACCAAGGAGTCTGAAAAGAATTATGAGAAGGCACTTCGTCTTTTGGCTGCGATCGTTTATTGTGAGGCAGGCGGTCAGTGCTATGCAGGTCGTCTTGCTGTAGCAGCGGTTGTTATGAACCGTGTAGAGTCAGACGGATATCCGAACACTATAAAGGGTGTTCTGTGGCAGCCGTATCAGTTCGGCCCGATCCGTCAGGGAAAGATGGCTCGCGAGCTTAAGTATTATGACCAGGGTCTCTACAAGTATCCGGAGAGAAAGGGCAGCCTGCAGGCAGCAAAGGATATCCTTGCCGGAATCTACACTGTAGAGTACAACGGACAGACTATCGACCTGAAAAAGTATCACAACTTTAACGGTCATCTGAGCGATGCGAAGATTCGTATTTCCGGTCATGACTTTGCTTAAATAATTTCTTGAAAAGCTAACCTCTTTGTGATATCATATAGGATATTGCAAGGAGGTTTTTTTACATGAGTGAGGATAAGAATATGGACAACACTGAAAAAACCGAGGTTA
>JAEEGL016834297.1_pt1 | contig 12127 bp, 14 predicted proteins | sample 9134231 | NCBI WGS metagenome assembly JAEEGL01 (sample SAMN16246548, study PRJNA631951) | gut metagenome | biome: gut microbiome; feature: rumen; material: fiber-attached | host: Bos | place: Iran: Karaj | collected 2018-10
GATGCGGTTTCATCCCTGTGGCTGGATGAACTGGAGTCGATCGTTGAATAGCGAAGTTTTTTATCTCAGATAAAGGAAACAATAAGACAACAATCATGAATACGAAAATAAAGAGCTTTGTAAAAGCCAATAAGTTTAATTTTTTTATGATGCTGTATTTCGTTCCGTCCATGATATGGTTCGAGATTCTGGAACATACCGTGATCGACAATTTTCACGTCATCCATATGAACATTGATGATAAGATACCGTTCTGCGAGTATTTCATCATACCTTATTATATGTGGTTCGGATACGTTGCAACGGCATTTATCTATCTTTTGTTTATCGATTCCAATGAATACAGGAAGATGTGCCTCTATCTTTACACGGGTATGACGCTGTTTTTGATCATTTCGACGATCTACCCCAACGGCGCATACTTAAGACCGACGGTATTTGAAAACGACAATGTCTGCACGGATCTGGTAAAACGGATCTACAGCATAGATACACAGACCAACCTTTTTCCGTCGATACACGTCTACAACAGCATAGGAGTACATATCGCTGTGGCGAGAGCTACGAGAGGAAGACGCGAGAGAAAACCGGTGGTTCTGCTGTCGTTTATAATAGCGGTATCCATAGCGGTATCCACTCTTTTTGTAAAACAGCATTCCATGTTTGATGTGATAACCGCACTGGCACTCAACGCCATAATGTTCATCCTGGTCTATGCCAGAAGGGAAAGTCAGACCGCGGTTGCGGATACGGTGTAGCGTAGTGCAAAGAGAATATTGGATTCAGCATATATTTTTGGAGAATAGAAAATGAGCAATTGGGAATCAAATATCAGAAAGGTTGTGCCCTACACACCGGGCGAGCAGCCGAAAAGAAAAGACATTATTAAACTGAATACGAACGAGAATCCGTATCCGCCGGCACCGACGGTGCGTAAATTATTGGACACAATGGATGCGGACATTCTCAGACTTTATCCGGACCCGTGTATTACCGAGCTTGTGGATGCCCTGGCAAAATATCACGGAGTAGACAGCGACCAGGTGTTCGTGGGAGTGGGCAGTGATGATGTTCTGGCCATGAGCTTCATGACATTTTTCAACAGTGACAAGCCGGTGTTTTTCCCGGATATCACATATTCGTTTTATGATGTCTGGGCGGATCTTTTCCATATCAAATACGATATGAAACCTCTTGATGATGATTTTAAGATCCGAAAAGAAGACTACATGTCGGAAAACGGAGGCATAATATTTCCGAATCCGAATGCGCCCACAGGTGTTCTGATGGATGTTTCGGATATCGAGGAGATCGTGAAAGCCAATCAGGATTCGGTTGCCATCATAGACGAGGCCTATATTGATTTCGGCGGTGTTTCCGTGCTGCCCCTCGTATCAAAATACGATAACCTTCTGGTGGTGCGTACTTTTTCGAAATCCCGTAGTATGGCCGGCAGCCGTATAGGCTATGCCATAGGTGATCCGAAACTGATAAAATACTTAAATGACTGCAAGTATTCATTTAACTCATATACAATGGACAGTTTCACCATAAAGCTCGGTGCGGCATCGGTACAGGATGACGAGTACTTCAAGGAAACCATAGAGCGTATAGTAAACACCAGAGAATGGACAAAATCGGAACTTGCGCGGCTTGGATTTGTTTTCCCGGATTCCATGAGTAACTTCGTCTTTGCAAAACACACGAAAAAGCCCGCTGCAGAGCTTTTTGAGAAGTTAAGGGAAAAGGGTATTTTTGTCAGATATTTCAACAAGCCCAGGATCGATAATTATCTGCGGATCACCGTCGGCACTGACGAAGAGATGAAAAAACTGATAGAGGAGCTTGAAAAACTGTGTTAGAAAAATATTTGTGGATAGCCTTCATATCGATGGTGCCGTTAGTGGAATTAAGAGGGGCCATACCTGCATCGCAGCTTATGGGACTGCCGCTGCTGCCGTCATACATCATATGCATAGTCTCTAATATGATACCGGTTCCGATCATTTATCTTTTCGCCAGAAAAGTGCTGGAATGGGGCAAGGATAAGCCTGTCATAGGAAAGTTTTTCACCTTTTGTCTTGAAAAAGGACATAAGGGCGGTGAGAAATTAAAAGCTAAGGCCGGAAAGGGACTGTTTTTGGCGCTGTTACTCTTTGTGGGCATACCTGTTCCCGGCACAGGCGCATGGACGGGAACGCTTGCGGCATCCATACTGGATATGGATTTTAAGTCCACAGTTGCTGCCTGTATGGGGGGAGTACTGCTTGCCGGAGTCATCATGATGGCTGTGAGTTTCGGACTGTTTTCATTCATATGAAGTTGCTGTCCGCGGTAACGTTTCAGGGGATTATAATTTGACGGAACGGAACTGTAATGGTAAAATATTGAAAGATTTTTTTTGAGATAATATAGAAACAGAGGTTCAACCAAAATGAAAAACAAAAAGTTTATTGCTCTTATGTTGTGTCTTGCCACAGCGGTATCTTTTACCGCATGTGCGGGGAAGCCTTCCGGAACGGAAAATACAGAGGAAGAGGTTTCCGTATACGATGAAGTGTGGGACGGTGTTTACAAGGGCGAGGAAGTCTTAAATACAGACCAGACTGTCGAGACCGAGTCATATAACTTCAACGACACGAATTCAAACGGTCTTTTGATCGATGGATCCACGGTTTCTTTTGAGAAGCTTGATATCAAAAAGACTTCGGACAGATCCAGGATAAAGGATGCGGCTCTTTCCAAGGGATTGGGAGCTGCCTGTCTTACCATGAACGGTTATCTTACCGTAAGCGAGGGAAATATTACGACCGATGCAGCCGGTGCATCCGGTGTTTTCACATATACCGGAGCAAATTCTGATCTTACGGCTCTGACCATAAATACAGCCGGTGTTTATTCTCCGGGTGTTGCATGTTCGGGCGGCGGTTCAGCCACACTGTCACAGAGCAATATCACCACGGAAGGCAGGGAATCTGCCGGCGTAAGATGCGTTGACGCTGATTCTTATCTTAACGTGATAGAGTCATCCATCGAGACAAAGGGCAAGAACTCTCCGGGTGTTTATGTCGGAACTGCCGTAGATCTTACCAATAGCGAGGTTACATCATATTCGTCCGAGGTTATGAGGTTTGTTGGTCCTGCTACCACATGGACCGAGGGCTGTACACTGACGGGCAATAAGACAGGCACAAATGCCAATGATTTCAACTGGAGCGTGATAGCCTATTCCGATGAAAAACCGGGTGACGATGAGAGGGCTGAGATATTCCTGGTAACATCTTCTCTGACTTCTCATTCCGACGGAATTTTCTACGCGACCAACACCAACTGCGCATTTTATCTCGATACATGTGAGATCGTAAATGACGGCGGCGACGATGCGTTTCTGTTGAGATGTCAGGGCAATAACGACATCTGGGGAAGAGCCGGATCAAACGGTGCTGACTGTAACTTTACTCTGGGTGCTACAGAGGCCAAAGGAGATGTCCTCTACGACAGCACCAGTGAACTGGTATTTTTGCTCACAAACGGCTCGACATACGAAGGCATTGTGAAAAAAGATGAGCGTTTCGCAGGAGAGGGCGGCAACGGATTCTGTACCGTCGGTATCGAGGACGGCTGCAAGTGGACAGTGACAGAAAACTGTGAGTTTGAAAATCTTGAGTGCTGCGGCGAGATCGTCGATGAAGAGGGTAAAACCGTCACCGTTAAGGGACGTGACGGATCGGTATACATGGAAGGCGAGAGTGAGATCACAGTTACCGTAGACAGCTTCAGTGAGGTACTGAGTTACTGATACATAAGGAAATATACAGATGGGACGTTTTTTCAGCTCCGACAATCCGGTTATCGGGTTTCTCGGTGAGATTGTGGATCTTATAATACTGGAACTTCTGTGGTTTGTGTTTTGCATTCCGATAGTCACCATAGGAGCATCCACAAGTGCCTTTTACTATGCGGTAAATAAGGTGATCCGCAAAAAGAAAGGAAATGTGACGCAGGAATTCATGCGCGGTTTCAAGGAGGGTTTTAAGAACGCATCCCTGATCTGGGTTGCGGTGCTTGTCATAGAACTGGTGTGTGGGTACGGGATGCTGTGCACGCTTCCGGCCCTTCCCGGCGGATCTGCGGTCGGTTTCTTATCGCTGCTGTTTTTGCTGGTTGCGGTATTTACGTTTTTTTATCTGATGACTGCAATGGCTGTGAATGCGCGGTTTCAAAACAAAACCGGCGCAACCATGAAAAATGCGCTGATCATCATGTTCGCAAATCCGCAGATCATGATATTTCAGCTTGTCATGTCAGTCTTGATGGGCGTGATATTTACTTTTCTGACAGTCACGGTGATTTTCTGGCCGATGATATATGTGTTGCTTCTGACTTACATATTGGAGCCGGTATTTTTCAGGTATATGACACCTGAGGAGCAGCTTGCGGAAGAAGAGGATAAGTTTTATGCAGATAAATGATATTTTGAACGAAGCGGAAAACATCACAGGTGGACACTTCGAACTCATAGACGAACCCGGAGGTGAGATATCATACTCTGACGGTGTCTTCGTTATAGGCATCGGCAGGGATAAGACTCTTCGCGCCTCCGGGCTTGCCATATCCGATGAAAAACAGGTGCGTTTGCTGGCCGGCGGACTTCGGATGATTTTTGAGGAGAAAAAGAAGGCAGAGCCGGTGAACATGCTTGCAAGGCTGATATTTGAGGATAACGCGCCGGTTTCCGAGATTTACAGGGCTGCGGAGCAGTGCGGTATCACAAATGTGGACAGGTATGTTTTCCTGATGGAATTTGCGGCCGGCGAGGAAGACGATACCGATTACGAACTTTTAAAAGAAGCGTTTGTCAATGCAAGCCAGGATATCTTTTTCAGGATAGATTACAATCATTTTGTTATAGCCCACGCAGCAGGCGAGGGGTTTGATCCCAGGGAATATGCGCTTATGATGACTGAATCCGTTATGAGCGAAGCCATGGTAAAGGTAAAAGTGGCATACTCGGGACGCAAGAGTACGCTGCCTGACCTAAGGCAGGGGTACAAGGAAACCTGTACCGCATTCAAGACCGCTATGTTAGGCGGTGTGATACCGGATGTTATATCATATGAGATATTAGGGATGGAGCGTATCGTCTCCAACACGGACGAGGGAACTTGCAGGCTGTTCTTAAGAGAACTTTACGGACGCGAGTCTCTGCCGGATATAGATGAGAGCATGAAGACCATGGCGACGGAGTTTTTGGACAACGATCTCGAGATCTCGGAGACAGCCAGAAAACTGTTCATGCACAGAAATACCTTTATTTACCAGCTGGATAAATTCCAGAAACAGACAGGGTTAAATCTCAGGAATTTCAAGGATGCCATGACCTACAGGATGTCCCTTATGATCGAGAGACGTTTGAAACAGCTTAATGAAGAAAAGGACAGGTAACTTATGAGAATAGGAAACGGTTATGATGTCCACAGACTCGTGGAGGGCAGAAAACTCATAATAGGCGGAGTTGACATACCTTATGAAAAAGGTTTGCTCGGACATTCGGATGCCGATGTTTTGCTGCACGCCATAATGGATGCTCTTTTGGGAGCGGCGGCGCTTGGCGATATAGGTCATCTTTTTCCGGATACGGATCCTAAGTACGAGGGCGCAGACAGCCTGAAACTTCTGGAAAAGACAGGAGAGGTGCTGCTAAAGGAAGGCTACAGGGTCGGCAACATCGATGCCATAATAGTGGCGCAGATGCCGAAGATGGCGCCGCACATAGAAAAGATGAGGCAGAATGTGGCGGATGCGCTTATGACGGATATAAAAAACATCAGCATAAAGGCAACCACAGAGGAAAAACTCGGATTTACGGGAAGCGGCGAGGGCATTTCGTCATACGCAGTCTGTATTATCGAGTCCATGTTTGAAAACGCGGCAACCGTGTATGATTCCGGCAGGTCCTGTTCGGGGTGTCCGGGGTGTACCGCCATAAAGGATAAATAAAGCGATTACGCTGTAACAGAGAACACTTGCTGTTGAGAAAAAAACAGGCAGTAATGATTTTGATTATCGATTGAAAATAGACGAGGTAAGAGCCATGAAGATATTAAATACGATGAGCAGAAAAAAAGAGGAGTTTGTACCCCTTAAAGAGGGAAAGGTCAGCATGTATGTGTGCGGACCCACCGTATACAATTTCATACATATCGGAAACGCGCGCCCCATGATAATATTCGATACTTTCAGGAGATACCTGGAATATAAGGGTTATGAGGTTAATTATGTTTCCAACTTTACTGACGTTGACGACAAGATCATAAAAAAAGCAAACGAGGAAAACACGGATGCTTCCGTTATCTCCGAGAGATATATCGCAGAGTGCAAAAAGGATATGGAGGGGCTTAATGTAAAGCCTGCAACCACACATCCCTTAGCCACACAGGAGATAGGCGGCATGATCGAGATGATACAGACGCTGATCGACAAGGGATATGCTTATGTTGGTGAGGACGGAACTGTTTATTACAGAACCAGAAAATTCGAGGGTTACGGTAAATTAAGCCACAAGAATCTCGATGATCTTGAGGCAGGACACAGGGATATCAAGGAAGCCGGCGAGCAGACCAAAGAGGACCCGCTGGATTTCGTACTGTGGAAACCCAAAAAAGAAGGCGAGCCCTTCTGGACTTCACCCTGGTGCGACGGCAGACCGGGCTGGCACATCGAGTGCTCGGTCATGGCGAAAAAATACCTTGGTGACGAGATCGACATCCATGCCGGCGGCGAAGATCTGATCTTCCCCCATCATGAAAATGAGATCGCCCAGTCAGAGGCGGCAAACGGAAAACCCTTTGCAAAATACTGGATGCACAACGGTTTCCTGAATATCGACAACCGCAAGATGTCCAAGTCTCTGGGCAATTTCTTTACAGTCAGGGAGATATCGGAAAAATACGATCTGCAGATTTTGAGATTTTTCATGCTGCAGGCGCACTACAGAAATCCGCTTAACTTCTCTGCAGAACTTATGGAGGCTGCATCCAACAGCTTAGACCGTATCCTTACTTCCGCAGATAAGCTCACAAGGCTTCTGGAAGTTGCGCCCGATTCACCCATGAGCGATGCCGAGGCAGCATCTTTTGCCGAGACCGACAAGTTTGTTGAGAAATTCGAAGCTTCTATGGATGACGACTGCAATACGGCAGACGCTGTGACAGCAGTGTTTGAGCTTGTGCGATTCATCAACGCCGGAGCAACAAGCGACAATTCAAAAGAATACCTTAAAAAGCTTTATGACAGACTTTTTGTTTTGTGCGATGTTTTGGGACTTAAGATCGCCAAAAAGGAAGAGGTCCTCGATTCCGACATCGAGGCTCTGATCGAGGAGCGCCAGGCTGCAAGAAAGGCCAAAAATTTTGCGAGAGCCGATGAGATAAGAGATCAGCTCCTTGGTATGGGCATAGTTTTGGAAGATACCAGAGAGGGTGTCAAATGGAAGAGGGCTTAAAGGGATTTTTGACCGGGGTAGAAGAAAAAAACGAGGCGGACGGCGGATTGCAGGACTTAAGACAGCTGTCTGTGCTGTCCCTTGCGTATCTCGGCGATACGATATTTGACCTTTACATGCGAACCATTGCAGTTCGGATAAAAAAATACAATGCCACCGATGCCCACCGTTACGCCACAAGGTACGTTAAGGCTGCGGCGCAGGCGCGCATGGCGGAGCATATCGAATCCATGCTCAGCGATGTGGAACTGGCGGTTTTCAAGAGAGGACGCAACGCAAAAAACGCCTCTCTTGCAAAAAATGCTACGGCGGGAGATTACAGGAAGGCCACGGGCTTCGAGACTCTGCTGGGATGGCTGTATCTTTCCGGCGACACGGAGCGCATATTGGAGTTGTGTAAGGAGGCGTGCGACAATTACACGCCGAAGGAGAGTGAAGGCAGTGAGAGCAGCAACAGATCGGAATACGGCGGAGAATCAGATTGAGGGCAGAAATGCCGTTTTGGAGGCCTTGAGGGGCGGTGCGGTCATCGACAGAATTTATATCGTAGAAGATATAAAAGACGGGCCGCTTCAGACCATACTGCGTGAGGCAGACAAGGCAAAGATAAGAGTGGATCATCTGAAAAAAGACCGTCTCGATAAGATGTCCGTTACCGGTAAACATCAGGGCGTTATTGCCAAGGTTGCCGCATATGAATACGCGGAGGTCGAGGACATTCTGAAAAAAGCCGAAGAAAAAGGTGAGAAGCCTTTTATCTTCATATTGGACGGAATAGAGGATCCACATAATCTGGGGGCTATCATCAGAAGCGCAAACCAGGCGGGAGCTCACGGTGTCATCATCCCCAAAAACAGGGCATGCACACTGACGGCGACGGTTGCGAAGACTTCTGCCGGAGCCTTGAGTTACACACCTGTTGCAAAGGTTACGAACATAAACCGCACCATGGACGAGCTGAAGGCTGCCGGAATGTGGTTTGTCTGCGCGGATATGAGCGGAGAGAGCATGTATGACCTTGATATGAGCGGGGCCATAGGACTTGTGATAGGTTCGGAAGGCAGCGGCGTTTCAAGGCTTGTAAAGGAAAACTGTGATATGTGCGCGCGTATACCGATGTACGGCGATATCGATTCGCTGAATGCTTCGGTGGCGGCAGGAATATTGGGATTTGAGGTTGCAAGACAGCGCCATGCAAAATGAGAGATTCCGGAAATTCGAGGGAGCCAGCGACGAGGAACTGTTGGACAGTAAGAACGTCGACAGATCCGCACTCACGGACTATCTTTTGGATAAATACAAAAAACTTGTGGCAAAAAACGCCAACCGGCTTTTCATCATAGGAGCCGAGACGGACGATCTTATACAGGAGGGCATGATAGGTCTTTTCCACGCCATAACCGATTACGATATCGAGAAAAATCCGAGCTTTTATTATTTTGCTGATATGTGCATAAAAAGGCAGATGTACAAGGCGATACAAATGTCGCAGACCAAAAAGCAGATGCCTTTAAACATGTCTGTCTCCATTGACGAAACCCTGGAAAAAGAACCTCAGGACAGCTTGTCCGATCCGCAGGAACTTCTGATAAAGCGTGAGAGCACGGAGGAGTTCGTGGAGCGGCTTCGATCAGAACTTTCACCCATGGAAAACAGGGTCTTATCGAGATTCATCGCCGGCTTTGATTACAGGGAGATTGCATCCAGCATGGAAAAAACGCCGAAATCAATAGACAATGCCCTCACCCGTATCAAGAAAAAAGCCATAATGCTCAGGGACGGCGAGCAATAATTTTTCGTGACAAAGCAATTGATAAGTGATAGACTGTGGTAAAGAACGCAATAAAGACGAAATGTGAGGAGATCATATGCAGTATTTGAGTATAAGACTCGGAAATATTAAATACGGCCTTCCCATAGAGAAAGTTGTCTCTATTGAGCCACATACCGATTTTGTAAAGCTTCCCTGCGGCGCCGAATATGTGACAGGTATCAAAAATCTTCACGGCAGTACCATACCGGTGTATAACCTGTCAAAAAGGTTCGGAAATACTGCAGACAAGCTTATGAACATAGTGATAATGACCTGCAAGGGATTTAACGTAGGTCTTGAGGTTGACGAGGTTTTAGCACTCGAGGACGCCGGTGCGGATCAGGTTGAGGCCATGCCGCAGATGATCAGGAGTTCACAGAATTTCATGATGGATGTTGCCCACAAGGGCACGGAACTTACTGTTATGATAGACATTGACAGACTCCTGAGCGAATTCGAGATGGAAGAGATCGAAAAGATGTTAAACGGTGAGAACTGAATATTTTATAGATATGCCTGCTGCCTTTATCAGCAGGCTTTCTGATATAACAGGGTTATGACGGGTGGCTGAAAGCACCCGGTCATTCATGGAAAACACAGGGGGAAGATTATTATGGCAGATGTAAAAGTATTGGGCGCAGGCACATGGGGTATCGCACTTGCAAGACATTTGGCACTGAACGGACATGACGTATGCGTGTGGTCCGCTCTCGAATCGGAGATAGATGAGCTGGGATCCACCAGAAAACATAAAAACCTTCCGGGCATGGTGATACCGGATACCATAAAATTTGAAAAGAGCATAGAAAAGACTTTGACCGAACATGTCGGTGACGGACGCAGAGTTATCGTGTTTGCGGTTCCCTCGATCTTCGTCAGAAACACGGCGCGTTCTGCCGCTCCTTTCCTGGAAAAGGACGATATTGTGGTGGATGTGGCCAAAGGTATTGAGGAAGGAACTCTTTTGACCATGACAGGCATCATAGAAGATGAACTCGCAAAGGCGGCAGTTACTGTATCGGGGGTTGTGGCGCTTTCGGGTCCCACACATGCCGAGGAGGTCGCAAGGGATATACCTACCACAATTGTTTCCGCATCAAAAGATGAGGCGGCTGCACTTACGGTACAGGAGGTATTTTCGGGACGCTGCATGAGAGTATACACCAATGACGATGTCTTGGGTGTTGAGCTTTGCGGCGCCGTTAAAAACATAATCGCTTTAGCCTGCGGAATATCAACAGGTCTCGGATACGGCGACAATACAAAGGCCGCTATCATGACCAGAGGTATGGAAGAGATCAAGAGACTGGGAACCGCTATGGGCGCGAAAGAGAAGACGTTCTACGGCCTTGCGGGCATGGGAGATCTTATAGTTACCGCTACCAGCGTTCATTCGCGAAACAACCGCTGCGGAATGCTGATAGGTGAAGGCCATTCGTTAGATGAGGCGAAAAACATGGTAGGCATGGTGGTCGAGGGTGTTAACGCACTGCCGGCTGTTATGGAACTTGCAGAGAAATATAAAGTTGAGATGCCCATTATAGAGGTTGCGGGAGACGTTGTGTTTAACGGCGCCGATCCGCACGCATCCGTTGACAGGCTAATGGGCAGGGTACAGAAAGCGGAATAGGATTAGTGAGGGAACTATGGCGGAACTTGTGGACGGATTTCTGTTTGAAGATGAAGATTTGGCAAATGAAGCCCGCAAAGAGGCAGAGGGAATTCAGTATGTCAATTCCAGGATGGACTATGAAAAGCCTGCACAGGTGCTGAACGTGTACCAGAAGATGATAAAGAGCAGGATGTTTCAGACGCAGGTGGGATTTACATACTTAAAGAACCTGCAGGATTATCTGCGCAATTCTCCGGAGATAGACAAGGTTGAGATCTTAGCGATCCCCATAACCGGCAGGATCGAAGTGAAAGAGACGGCGGAGCGGGCCAAGAAGATCGATGCAAAGATCAAAAAGCACAACAAGTTTCTGTTTGCATCGGTGGCGGGCAATTTCATACTGCTTTTAGCGGTGCTTGCGATGATGATAATCGCCGCATCGGCCGGTTCCACAACCATTATCAATTATGAAAACAAACTGATAGACAAATATACATACTGGCAGATGGAACTTGAGGAAAGAGCAGCTCAGCTGGATGCCAGGGAGCATGAACTTGACCTCAGAGAGAGTTTGTCGGAATAAGGCGGCTTCACATTTTTTTCATAAATATCTGTTATCCTGTCTTTCGACAGTAACGAAAGTGCTGTCAAACTCGTATGATACGTATTATACGATAGGAGGGGGCTTATGGAAAATATAAAGATCCTCGTGGTTGATGACGAGAGCAGGATGAGAAAACTCGTGGGTGATTTCCTTCGCAGAGATGGTTTTGCCGTGGTTGAAGCGGGTGACGGCGAAGAGGCGTTGGACATGTTTTACGCAGACAAGGAAATAGCCCTTATAATACTGGATCTTATGATGCCGAAGATAAACGGTCTCGAGGTTTTGCGCGAGATCAGGGAAAATGACAGGAAGATACCCATCATCATGCTGACAGCAAAAGGCGATGAATCCGATGAGCTCGCAGGCTTCGAGTCCGGTGCGGATGAGTATATCGCAAAACCCTTCAGCCCAAAGATACTGGTGGCCAGAGTCGAAGCGATATTAAAGCGCAGCAATATCATCAGCGAGGAAAAAGTTGTGGAATCCGGTGGCATCATCATCAATGAGACCGCACATACAGCAACCGTTGACGGAGTTCAGATCGATCTGTCCGTCAAAGAATTCGAGCTTTTGACATATTTTCTTGAAAACAAA
>JAEEGL017119293.1_pt1 | contig 12127 bp, 8 predicted proteins | sample 9134231 | NCBI WGS metagenome assembly JAEEGL01 (sample SAMN16246548, study PRJNA631951) | gut metagenome | biome: gut microbiome; feature: rumen; material: fiber-attached | host: Bos | place: Iran: Karaj | collected 2018-10
AGAATAAAAAAAGTGATTAGTTCACTTTTTTTTCTAAAATATGTTATACTACTAAACGATTGAAGGTGATTTTATGAAAATATTATTTGCTACAGGAAATGAGTCAAAATCAAAGAGATTTTCAAAAGGTTTAAAGAAATATGGAATAGAAGTAATCTCGTTAAAAGATATAGATCTTGATCTTGATATTGAAGAAAATGGTAAAACTGCGATAGAAAATGCAATAATAAAAGCTAAAGCCTATTATGAAGAAACTAAAATGATTACTATGGCAATGGATGATACTTTATATCTTGATAATGTTCCTGAAAATGAACAACCAGGATTATATGTAAGACGTGTTAATGGTAAAAAACTTTCTGATGAAGAAATGATTGAACATTATTCAAATTTGGTTAAGAAATATGGTAAAGATGGTAAATTAACAGCAAGATGGATATATGGTTTGGCTGTTATTAAAGATGGAAATGTAAAGACTTATACTTGGAGTAAAGAAGACTTTTATATGACTGATAAAATAAGTAAAAAAGTTGATATTGGATATCCTCTTAATTCCATTTCCATTAATATTAGTCTAAATAAATATTTTACTGATATGACAGATGAGGATAAGAAATCTATTAAACAAGATGAAACTGATGTAGTTAATTTTATAAGAGATTGTGTTTCTGATACTGAATATGTTAATGATATTGCACTAACAAAAAAAAACATTATAAAGTATTTTAATAAATTTGAAGGATTTATAAAACATAATAATATTTATCTTGATTCTTTAGATGATGATAAAGCTGTATTATATGCTAAAATTACTGAAGATTCTTTGAATCCAGGTGAAATAGTTCATGGAGGTCTTTTATTTGGTCTTTCTGATACTGCTATGGGAGTACTTTGCTATCTAACTGGTAAGAAAGCTGTTACAGTTGATTCTAGTATAAATTATCTAAAACCATGTATGGGAGAAAAGATTAAATGTATAGCAACACCTATAAAAATTGGTAAATCTATTGGGGTATATAAAGCAGAAATATATAATGAAGATGATGAACTTGCAGTTGTTGTAACTGGTACTTTTATGTTTTTAAATAAATAAGGTGTATATATGGATAAGAAAAAAATATTAATAATATTATCTTCCATTTTTGGATTATTATTTGTAATAGTTTTTATTATTAATTCATATGTTTATTTTTCTACTAAAAAATATATAATATCAAATGAAGATTATAGTAGTATTGGTACAGTTGATTGTATTATCGTTTTGGGTGGTGGAATAAGAGAAGACAAACCAAGTCCTATTTTGAAAGATAGACTTGATAAAGCAATTGAACTTTATAAATTGGGTATTGCACCTAAAATTATTATGAGTGGTGATCATGGAAAAGTAGAACACGATGAAGTAAGTGTTATGAAAAAATATGCCATGGATAATGGAGTACCTAGCGAAGATATTTTTATGGATCATGCTGGATTTTCTACTTACGATACTATGTATAGAGCAAGAGATGTGTTTGGTATCAAAAAAGCTATTATAGTTACTCAAGAATATCATATGTTTAGAAGTATTTATATAGCAAAAAAACTTGGATTAGAAGTATATGGTGTAAGTGCTGAAAAAGTAAAATATGGTGGAAGATTATTTAGAGAGTTTAGAGAGGTTTTTGCTAGAAATAAAGATGTGATTAAATGTATTTTAAAACCAACGCCAACATATTTAGGTGAAAAAATAGATATAAAAGGAAATGGTAATGTTACAAATGATAAATATTTTGAAAAAATTGTAGAAATATAGTTATGTTTGTTTTATAATTTAAATAGTAGTAGAGGTGTATTATGGGGAAGAGAAAACCTAAGAAAATATTGTATATTTTAGGAATTTTATTAGCTTTAATTATTATATTTATTATCTTATTTTTTATGTTTGGTAGTAAATTTTTAACAATTAGTAGTGAAGATAATAGTAAGACAATAGAGGTTGAATATGGTACTGAAGAATTTGGTTATCCTTCTGTAGAGTGCCAATTTCTTGGTAGTAATGTTACAGTAAATAAAGAAGGAGATATTGATGTTAACAAAGTTGGAAGCCAAGAAATTAAATATACTTGTAAGAAATTTAATTTTGAGAAAGAAGTAACTTTTAAATATGAAATAGTAGATAAGATAGCTCCTGAAATTAAATTAAATGGTGATAAATCAATTTCTCTTTATGTAGGTGATAAATATACTGATAAAGGCGCTACTGCAACAGATAATGTTGATGGAGATATTAAAGATAACATTGTAGTAGATGGTAAAGTTGATACTTCTAAAGAAGGAACTTATGAACTTACTTATACAATTACAGATTCTTCTCAAAATACTTCCTCAATTAAGAGAAAAGTAGTAGTTAAGAAGAAACCTGTAGTACAAACTTCAAGTGGTGGAGGATCATCTAATCTAACTTGTGGTGAAGCTGGTGTTATTTATCTTACATTTGACGATGGACCAAATTCAGTTTATACTCCTGTAATTCTTGATCAATTAAAGAAATATAATGTTAAAGCAACATTTTTTGTAACTAGTGCTGGACCTGATAATTTAATTAAGAGAGAATTTGATGAAGGTCATGCCATTGGACTTCATTCTTCTAGTCATGATTATGCTACGATATATAAGTCAAGTGATGCATTTTGGACTGATATGAATAAAGTCGCTTCAAGAGTAACTAAAATAACTGGGCAAAAATCAGATTTGTTAAGATTCCCAGGTGGTGTATCTAATACAGTATCTAGAAAATATAAGAGTGGAATTATGTCACAACTTGCTAAAGAAGTAGAAGCAAAGGGATATGCATACTTTGATTGGAACATATCAAGTGGAGATGCAGGTGGTACTACAGATCCTAATGTAGAATATAAAAATGTAGTAAACTCATTATCGAAGAGTAGAGGAAATGTTATTTTAATGCATGATATTAAAAAGCATACATCTGAAGCTATAGGTAAGATTATTAAATATGGTTTAGATAATGGATATACATTTAAAGTATTAACAAAAGATATAGTATGCCATCAAAGAATAAATAATTAAACAACTTTTAAGTTGTTTTTTTATTCAAAAAAAGATAACATAAAAATGAAGGTGATAATATGAATGAAATTAAATGTCCTAAATGTGGAACTGTTTTTCAAATAAATGAAACAGATTACTATTCAATAGTTAAACAAATAAGAGATAAAGAATTTCAAAATGAAATAGAAGAACATGAAAAGCAGCATAGATTAAGTGAAGAAAAAGAAGTCAAGTTAGCGCTTGCTAAACAAGAACAAGAATTAAATTCAAAAATAAATGAAAAAGAAGTATTAATAGCATCTTTAAAAAAAGAATTAGAAAATGTTAAAAAAGAAACAAAAACTGAAACAGAAAAAGAATATTTAGAAGAGATAAATAAAAAAGATTTAGAAATTAATAAATTAAAAAGTGATTTAAATAACAAAAAGACTGAAGAAGAATTAAACATTCAAAAAGCTGTTTCAGAACAAAAAGAAGAAATTAATAAATTAAAAAATAAGTTAGAATTAGAAAAGAAAGATAAAGAAAAAGAAATTGATACTTTAAAAAGTGAGATTAAATCTAAAGAAAATGAATATATTATCAAAGAAACTTCTATAAAAGAAAAATATGAAGAAAAAATAAAAAGTAAAGATGAACAGATTGAATATTATAAAGATTTTAAGGCAAGACAATCTACTAAAATGATTGGGGAATCTTTAGAAGTTCATTGTAATAATGAATTTAATAAATTGAGACCTTTATTCAAAAATTCTACTTTTGAGAAAGATAATGATATTAAAACTGGATCTAAAGGAGACTTTATTTTTAGAGATTATGATGATGATGGTAATGAACTAGTATCTATTATGTTTGAAATGAAGAATGAAGCTGATGAAACTTCTACAAAACATAAGAATGAAGATTTCTTTAAAGAATTAGATAAAGATAGAAAAGAGAAAAATTGTGAATATGCTGTTCTTGTTTCTTTATTAGAAATAGAAAATGATTATTATAATACTGGAATAGTAGATGTTTCTCATAAGTATAAGAAAATGTATGTTATAAGACCCCAATTCTTTATTCCACTTATTACATTAATAAGAGATTTATCTTATAAGACTTTAGAATACAAAAAGGAATTAACAAGTATTAGAAATCAGAATATTGATATTACTAATTTTGAGTCAAATATTAATGATTTTAAAGATGCTTTTGGAAGAAATTATAGAATTGCTAGTGATAAATTTAAAAAAGCAATAGAAGAAATAGATAAGACTATAGATCATTTACAAAAAACTAAAGATGCTTTATTGTCAAGTGAAAATAATTTAAGACTTGCAAATAATAAAGCTGAAGATTTAACTATTAAGAAATTAACTCAAAATAGTGAAACGATGGCAAAAATGTTTGAAGATTTAAAAGAAAATATAAAATAAGTTAATAAGAGTTATATTAAATTGATATAACTTTTTTAATTTATTTATATATTTATGTGATAAAATTATAAAAGGTGATTGTATGATTAAGAAACTAGTTAAATCATTAAGAGAATATAAAAAGGATACTTTTCTTACTCCATTATTTGTAATATTTGAAGTATTGTTAGAAGTATTAATTCCTTTGTTAATGAGTAAATTGATTGATGATGGAATTTCTAATAAAAATATGGATATAGTATATATTATTGGTATTATTTTAATTATTTGTGCAGGTTTATCTCTTTTATTTGGAATTCTTGCAGGAATATCTGTTTCTAAAGCATCTACTGGTTTTGCAAAAAATTTGCGACATGATTTGTATTATAAAGTTCAAGATTTTTCATTTTATAATATAGATAAATTTTCAACTAGTAGTTTAATTACGAGACTTACAACTGATGTATCAAATGTTCAATTTGCTTTTCAAATGATTGTAAGAACTGCTGTTAGGGCACCTCTTATGTTAATAACAAGTATTATTTTCTCTATTTCTATAAGTCCAAAATTATCAATTATATATTTAATAGTTGCACCTTTTCTTGCTTTTGTTTTGTTTTTTATATCAAGAAAAGCTCATCCTATTATGAAAGAAGTATTTGAAACATATGATGGATTGAATAATGTTGTAGAAGAAAATGTAAATGCTATAAGAGTTGTTAAATCATTTACTTTAGAAGATGAAGAAGAACTAAAATTTAAAAAAGTATCCAATAAAATATATAGTAAGTTTGTTAAAGGAGAAAGAATACTTGCTTTTATTAGTCCAGCTATGCAATTTTCAATGTATACTTGTATTTTGTTAATATCATGGATTGGAGCTCATATAATTGTAAGTACGGGAGCAACAGAATTAACAACAGGTAATTTAATGACTTTATTTACTTATACTACACAGATACTAGGTAGTTTAATGATGCTTTCAATGATTTTTGTTATAATTACAATTTCACGTGCATCAGCAGAAAGAATTGTAGAAGTTCTTGATGAAACTCCAGATATAGTAAATCCTAAAAATCCAATTACCAAGATTCCTGATGGAAGTGTTAAATTTGATAATGTTTCATTTAGTTATATAAAAGATAAGAATAAAGAAGTATTAAAAAATATAAATATAGACATTAAAAGTGGTGAATTTATAGGCATCATTGGAGGTACAGGAAGCGGTAAATCTAGTTTTGTTAATTTAATACCAAGACTATATGATGTTACAGAAGGAGATTTATTTGTTGGTGGTAATAATGTAAAAGATTATGATTTAAAAATGTTACGTGATGAAGTATCTTGTGTTCTTCAAAAAAATGTATTATTTAGTGGAACAGTTGTAGAAAATATCATGTGGGGAGATGAAAATGCTTCTTTTGAAGATGTAGTTAGAGTATGTAAACTCGCTCAAGCAGATACATTTATAAATGAAATGAAAGATGGATACAACACTTTTATAGAAGAAGGTGGAACTAATGTATCTGGTGGTCAAAAGCAAAGATTATGTATTGCAAGAGCACTTTTAAAGAAACCTAAAATATTAATACTTGATGATTCTACTAGTGCTGTTGATACAAGAACAGATAAATTAATTCAAGATGCTTTTAAAAAAGAAATACCAAATACTACTAAAATAATAATTGCACAGAGAATTTCAAGTGTAGAAAACTGTGACAAAATAATAGTTTTAAATAATGGTAAAGTAGATGGTATAGGAACACATAAAGAATTATTAAAATCAAATAAAATTTATAAAGAAGTATATGATTCTCAAGTGAAGGGAAGTGATAAAGATGAATAATAAAAATCACAAACCTGAGATAAAAAAGGGGACCATTAAAAGATTATTAAAATATATAACTAGTAAATATAAATCAAGATTAATTATTGTCTTTATTTGTATTGTAATTAGTTCAATTGCAGGAGTTCTAGGATCATTATTTTTACAGACATTAATTGATGACAATATTACTCCTATGTTAGAGAATAATTTAAATGATTATACACCTTTATTTAATGCAATATTAAAAATGATTGGTATTTATACAATAGGTATTATTTCAACATATACTTATAATATTTTAATGACATATGTAGCCCAAGGAGTTCTTAAAGATATAAGAGATGATATGTTTGTTAAAATGGATGCTTTACCAATTAAATATTTTGACACTCATACTCATGGAGATATAATGAGTAGATATACAAATGATACTGATACTTTAAGACAAATGATTAGTCAAAGTATGCCTAATATGGTAGCAAGTCTTATGACAATAATATCAGTAATAATATCAATGATATATCTTAATATATTCTTAACAATTTTTATTTTAGGATTTTCTGTTATTACTATTTTTGTTGGAAAATATTTGGCTAAAAATAGTGCTAAACACTTTGTTAAAGGTCAAAAATCTCTTGGTAAAGTAAATGGTTATATAGAAGAGATGTTAAATGGTCAAAAAGTAATAAAAGTATTTACTCATGAAAAAAAGACTGAAGAAGAGTTTGATAAATTAAATGAAGAATTAATGAAAGATTCTTTCTATGCTAATAAATATGCTAATATTACAATGCCAGTAGCAGGTAATTTAGGATATTTAGAGTATGCTTTAGTAGCACTTCTTAGTACATTTTTAATAATTAATAATATAATGGTTATTTCTATTGGAACTGTTATATCTTTCTTACATTTAACAAGAAGTTTTCAACAACCAGTTAATCAAGTAACAAATCAATTAAATTCAATTATAATGGCACTTGCAGGAGCTAGTCGTATATTTGAGATGATGGATGAAGAAAAAGATAAAGATAATGGATATGTTACTTTAGTAAAAGTAAAAGAAAAAAATGGAAAGTATTATGAAGCAAAAGATGGTGTTTGGGCATGGCGTCATCCTCATCATGATGGTACTCTTGATTATGTAATATTAAAAGGACATATAGAGTTAAATAGTGTTGATTTTAGTTATGTAAAAGGAAAGAAAATATTAAGTGATATTAGTATTTATGCAAAACCTGGTCAAAAAATAGCTTTAGTTGGATCTACAGGTGCTGGAAAAACAACAGTTACAAATCTTATTAACAGATTTTATGATATTGAAGATGGTAAAATTAGATTTGATGGAATTAATATTAATAAGATTCAAAAAAGAGATTTGAGAAGAAGTATTGGAATGGTTTTACAAGATGTATTCTTATTTACTGGAACAATTAAAGAAAACATAAAATATGGAAATCCAGAAGCTACTGATCAAGATGTTATAAATGCTTGTAAATTAGCAAATGCACATGATTTTATTATGATGTTACCAAAAGGGTACGATACTATGCTTACAGGTAATGGACAAGAATTATCACAAGGACAAAGACAACTTTTATCAATTGCAAGAGTAGCAATAACTAATCCCCCTGTAATGATACTTGATGAAGCAACTAGTTCTATTGATACAAGAACAGAAAAAATTGTACAAGATGGTATGGATAAGCTAATGAAAGGTAGAACAGTATTTGTAATAGCTCATAGATTATCAACAGTAAGAAATGCCAAAGCTATTATGGTAATGGAACATGGTAAAATAATCGAAAGAGGAAATCATGAGGACTTAATGGAACAAAAAGGAGAGTATTATAAGTTATATACTGGTGATTTTGAATTAGAGTAAAAATAGATTTAATTAAAAATCTATTTTTTTTATGCTATAATATTATTGTGGTGGTTAGGTTGAAAAAGAGTGATGATAAAAAAAGAAAAGTATTAAAACTAGTCATAACATCAGCATTATTATCTATTATGACAGTACAAGGTGTTAAACTAGTAAAAGGAAGAACTGAAGCATATAGAATTCTTGATGAACATAATAATTCCAATTCAAATCATCAAGAACATATAGTAGCGCATAGAGGTTTTTCAGGATTAGAACCAGATAATTCATATGAATCTGTTCTTCTTGCATTAGAATCTGATTGTGTCGATATGATTGAGATTGATGTTAGAAAAACAATGGATAACCAAATAATAATTCACCACGATACAACTATTAATTTTAATGATTCTCTTTTCAGCATAGAAGAAATAAACTTAGATGAAATAGATGAAAAGACTTTGATTAGAAGATATCCTTTTTTTGATATAGAAGGATATTTATATAATGATTTTATATTTCAATTTGAACGTTTTTTGGAAAAAGATGCTGAAGATAAGGAAGTAATTAGATTTGATAATTTCATTAAATGGTATTCTTTTGAAAAACCACTTATTGTAGATGTTAAAGTAGGAGATATTAGTTTTGATTATATGATAAAACTTAATAATATTCTTAAAGATAAAAAGGATAAAGTATTTATTCAATCAGAAAACTATGAATTTATTAGTAAAATGATGGAATTATTTCCTGATTATAGATATTTTTATATTATTAATAGTGTTGATGATTTATCTAATATGAATAGTCAATTTGCTGGTTATACTGTAAGAAGTAATTTGTTGTCAAAAGTTCAAATTGATCAAGATAAGATGTATTTGATATACACAATAAATTCAAGTAAAAAATATGTAAAACTATTAAGTAATAAAAAATATAATGAGGATATGTATATAATTACTGACAATCCAGATTATATTTGTGCTTTATCAGATCAAAAGAAAAAGAGAATGCGTTCAATATAGACATATATTAAAAAAAGAGAAAACTCTTTTTTTTCTTGCAAAAAAAGGTAATATACATTATATTAAGCGTGTAAAGAGGGATTAGAATGGAAGATAAAAAAATAAAGAAGACTCCAAATAAATCAACAAAGAAAACTAATACTAAAAAAAGTAGTACAACTAAAAAAAGTACTGTAAAGAAAAGTAATACTACAAAAAAAGTAACTACAAAGAAAAGTACTACAACTAAAAATGTAACCAATAAAACTAAAGTAAATAATGTAAAGAAAAAAGAACCAGAAATTAAAGAATCTATAATAAAAGAAGAATCAATTATTAATGAAATTAAAGAAATAGATATTCCTAAAGAAGAGAAAGTAATTGAAATTCCAAAGAAGATTAAAATAGAAAAAAAATATATAATATTTTCTATTATTTCTTCTTTAATTATGGTTATTGGTATAGTATCCTTCTTTTTAGTAATAAATCCTAAAATGAAGGAAAAAATAGAACTTAGAGAATTTAAAAATACGATTAATTCTTTATTAAAAGAAGAAAACTTATCCAAAGTTCAAGATGAAATAAAAAATGATATTATGTCTGGTGATAGAAAAAAATTAGAAGATAAAGTTGAAGATTATTTATTAAAAAATTTAGAAATAAAAGATAATATAAATAAATTAATAAATGATGAAAGAATTACTAATTCTCTTGATTTAAAAAATGTCGGTCAGTATAAAATAATAGAAAATTATAATTCTACTATAAGTAATTTAGATAAAGAAAAAGAAGAATTAAATAAGATAAGAGAAACTGCTAAGAATAATAAATTAGAAGATGAAGAATTAAATGAAGTATATGATGAACTTATTGATAAGATAGATAGTAATATAATATTAGATGAAGTAGAAAGTGTTAAAGAATACATAAATAAGTCTAAACCAGTTTTAGAATATTTAAAGAATAATAAATCTTTCTATAAGATAGATAATAAACTTATATTCCTAAAAAGAAGTAAGAAAGATGAATATGATAAATTAATTGAAAAAAATAAATGTGATAAATGTAATTATTTAAAATCATATCTTGTAGAGGATAAAGAAGGTCCAGTAATATCTGCTAATAATATTACAATTACTAAAGGAGATAAACTTAATTTGAATAGTAAAGTTAGTTGTAATGATAAAGTTGATGATAAGACTGATTGTGTTATAAGTGGAACATTTAATTCAAATAAAGCAGGTACATATAAAATTACTATTAAGAGTACTGATAAATCTAATAATACTTCTACTAAAATTATTAATGTAATTGTTAAAGAAAAGGCAGTTGTCAAGAAAACAACTACATCATCAGGAAGTAATAAAAGAGTTAATACAAATAATAAACCATATTATATAGAAGTAATTAGAAATCAAAATGTTGTAATTGTATATGGCCTTGATAGTAATAAAAAAGAATATAATAGAATTGTTAAAGTGTTTGTTGTTTCTGTAGGAAGAAATGGAAAAACTCCTACTGGAACTTTTAAGACAACAAGAGGTGTTCCTTGGGGAGCTTTAATTGGTGGTGTATGGGGTCAATATTCTACTAGAATAACTGGTAGTTATTTATTCCATTCAGTTCCATATTATTCTAAGAATAAAGGTGATTTAGAGTGGCAGGAATATAATAAGTTAGGTACTGCTGCTTCAGCTGGTTGTGTTAGAATGACTGTTAGGGATGTAAAATGGATTTATGATAATATATCTAATGGTACGACAGTTAGAATATATGATGGTTCGCTTCCAAAAGGAGTTTCAAAACCATCAGCTCCAAAGATACCATCAAATAGTAAAAATAAGGGTTGGGATCCAACAGATCCTGATCCAAAGAATCCATGGCATAAAAAATAAAAAGAGGATTTTAAAATCCTTTTTTTATTGTTATAATAAAGTAGGTGATATTATGAAAAAGGTAACAATTCTAATGTTGCATCTTCAGCATGGGGGAATAGAGAAGCAAACAATTACGTTTGCTAATGAATTATGCAAAAAATACAAAGTAGAAATAATATCAGTTTATAGTATGAAAAAAGAACCAGATTATGAGGTAGACAAAAGAATTAATATAAAATATTTAATAAATGGTTATCCTAATAGAGATGTATTTAAAAATAGTTTAAAAAGAGGACGTTTAATTACAACTTTTAAGGAAGGAACAAAAGCATTAAAAATATTAAAAGAAAAAAAGCATCTTATGATTGATCAAATTAAAAATCTAGATTGTGATTTTGTTCTTTCAACAAGAATTGAATTTGCAGAATTTCTTTCAAAATATGCACCCCAAAATGTTATAACAATTAGTCAAGAGCACTTACATAATGATTCCAAAAGTTATGTTAAAAAAGTTAAAAAAGCATTTAATAATATTGATTATTTAGTAGTACTTTCACCTTGGTCTTATAAAAATTATAGTGGATGGCTAAAAACCAATAAAAAAATAAAAATAGTTGAAATACCTAATATAGTGGATAGTTTGTCTAAGAGTAAATCTTCTCTTAGTGGAAATACTCTAATAGCTGTTGGAAGAATGCATAAAGTAAAATGTTTTACTGATTTAATTAAAGTATTTGCTTTAGTAAAAGAGAAGATTCCAGATGCTAAATTAAATTTAATTGGTGATGGAGAGGAATACAAACTTCTTAAGAAAAAAGGTGAAAAACTTAATATAAATATGCCTGGAATGGTTAATAGTGATGAAGTAAAAAAATATATGTTGGAATCAGATATATATGTTATGACTTCTCTTACTGAATGCTTTCCTATGGTACTTCTTGAAGCATCTAGTGTTGGATTGCCTTTAATATCATTTGATGTTCCAACTGGACCAAGAGCAATTATATCTAATGGGGAAAATGGTTACTTAATTAAAAATAGAAATATTGAGGAAATGGCAGACAAAATTGTATTTCTTTTAAATCATAGAGAAAAGATGAAAGATATGC
>JAEEGL017316497.1_pt1 | contig 12127 bp, 10 predicted proteins | sample 9134231 | NCBI WGS metagenome assembly JAEEGL01 (sample SAMN16246548, study PRJNA631951) | gut metagenome | biome: gut microbiome; feature: rumen; material: fiber-attached | host: Bos | place: Iran: Karaj | collected 2018-10
GCAACACCCCAATCCAGGTCAACATAACGCTCCTGCGCACGGCCGAGCACGAGTCGAAGAACACGCCCGCCATCCATCTGGAGCGTTTTTACAAGACCTTTGAAGAAATTTGCGACCAGAGTTTCGACGGCATGATCATAACGGGCGCTCCGGTCGAGCATATGCCATTTGAAGATGTCGACTACTGGCATGAATTAACGATGATAATGGATTATGCGGCCTGCCGTGTGTATTCGACACTTTTCCTGTGCTGGGCAGCGCAGGCGGGGCTTTACTATTACTACGGCGTGCCAAAGCATACCCTGCCGCAGAAGATGTCGGGCATATTCCTCCATACGGTCACCCATCCCGAATGCCGCCTGTTCCGCGGTTTCGACGACACGTTCTCGGCACCCCATTCCCGCAATACAGAGGTGCGGCGGGAAGACGTGGACAAGATCGGCGCATTGCGTGTCCTGGCTTACTCGGATGAGGCCGGCCTCACAATGGTGGAGAGCCGTGACTGCTCGCAGGTGTTTATGACCGGACATCTGGAGTATGATCGCGGCACCCTGGACGGCGAGTACCACCGTGATCTTGACAGGGGCCTCGACCCTGCCGTGCCGCGCCATTATTACCCGGGGGATGATCCTTCGCAGACGCCGCTGATGAATTGGAGGGCGCATGCGCACCTCTTCTACAGCAACTGGCTGAATTACTATGTGTATCAGGAGACACCCTTTAACCTGCCCTCCATCGCCAAAGGGCGGCAGGCCGGACGGCGGTGAGGACATGCGTTTTTCAACAAGAACCCGATACGGACTGCGCTTTCTTCTGCGTCTGGCTGTGCAGCCAGCAGGCACGCTGACCCAGCTGCGCCAGATAGCGGAGAAGGAGAACATTTCCTGCGGATATCTGGAGCAGATGGTCCATGCCCTGAAGCCGCTCGGCATACTGAACGCCGTTCGCGGCATGGGGGGCGGCTATGCTCTTGCGAAGCCGCCGGCGGAGATCCCGCTTGAGCCCGTCTTCGAATGCCTTGAGGGCGATCTCGCCCCTGTAGCCTGCCTTGCCGGCGACAGAAACTGCCAAAGGGAATGCCTGTGCTCCACGCGTGAGTTCTGGCATGAGATGGATGCGCATATCCGTGATTTTTTGAAGACCAAGACGTTGCAGACACTTCTGGACGCCAATCAGCGTCGTCTCAAAGGAGACAATACCAATGTGGGATTATAGCAAAACGGTTCAAGAGCATTTTCTGCATCCGCATAACGCCGGCCCCATGGAGGACGCGAACGCCGTCGGCGAAGTGGGCAGCCTTGCCTGCGGCGACGCCTTGAGACTGTACCTCAAGGTCAGCGACAAGGGCGTCATTGAGAAGGCGTCGTTTGAGACCTTCGGCTGCGCCAGCGCCATCGCGTCGAGCTCCATGCTGACGGACATGGTCACGGGCATGCACGTCGACGAGGCCCTCAAACTGACGAACAAGGATATCGTCGCCCGCCTCGGCGGCCTGCCGCGTGAGAAGATGCACTGTTCCGTCATGGGTGAGGAAGCCCTCGAGGCGGCGATCCGCAACTGGAAGGGTGAGCCGCCCGTACCCCATGCGCAGGAGATCGGCAAGCTCGTCTGCAAATGCTTCGGCGTGACCGACGCGCAGATCATCCGGACCATCCGCGAGAACGATCTCACGACGCTGGAAGACGTCATCAGCTATACCAAGGCAGGCGGCGGCTGCGGCGAGTGCCAGGATGAGATATCCGAAATACTTGACGCCGAGCTGAAGAAAAGAGCCGGGCAGAAAAAGAGCGCTTGAGGAAACAGCCCCATGAAAACCATATACCTTGACAACAACGCCACCACGTCCATAGCCCCCGAAGTCCGCGAGGCCATGATGCCGTATCTGGGAGAGCTGTACGGCAATCCCTCGAGCATGCATACTTTCGGCGGGCAGGTCGCCCATGCGGTGGCCGAGGCCCGCGAACGGATCGCGGCCCTGCTGGGCGCCCAGCCCGAAGAGATCATCTTCACCTCCTGCGGCTCCGAAAGCGACAACACCGCCATCTGGTCGGCCTTGCAGACGCAGCCCGAGAAACGCCGCATCGTCACGACGGCGCTGGAGCATCCCGCCGTGCTGAACGTCGCGCAGTTCTGGGAACGGCAGGGCTACAGCGTGACGCGCATCGGCGTGGACGACAAGGGGCGTCTTGACCTGGACGCCTATGCGAATGCCCTGACCGACGATACCGCGATCGTTTCCGTCATGTTCGCCAACAATGAGACCGGCAACGTCCATCCCATTGAGCAGTTGTCCGGGATGGCGAAGGAAAAGGGCATACTGTTCCATACCGACGCCGTTCAGGCCGTGGGCAAGGTCGACATCGACCTGTCGAAGCTTCCGGTCGATATGCTGTCTCTTTCAGGGCACAAGCTGCATGCCCCCAAGGGCATCGGCGCACTGTACGTGCGCAAGGGCGTCCGTTTCCGCTCGTTCATGCGCGGCGGCCATCAGGAAAGAGGGCGTCGGGCGGGTACGGAGAACGTGCCCTACATCGTCGGCCTCGGCGTTGCCGCGAAGCTCGCCGCGGACGGCATTTCGACGGAGCGCAGTAAGGTAGGCGCATTGCGCGATCGTCTGCAGAAGGGGCTGCTCGCCGCCATACCCGACTGCAGGGTGAACGGTGATAGCGAAAACCGTCTGCCCAATACGGCGAACATCTCCTTCAAGAACGTGGAGGGCGAGGCGATTCTGCTCATGCTCGATCAGCTCGGCATCTGCGCCAGCTCCGGTTCGGCCTGCACGTCCGGCAGCCTTGAGCCCTCGCACGTCCTGCGGGCCATGGGGGTGCCGTTCAACTACGCCCACGGCTCCATTCGTTTCTCTCTTTCCCGGTACAACACGGAGGAGGAGATCGACTTCGTCGTGTCGCGCATGCCCGACGTGATCGAAACCCTGCGAAAATTGTCGCCCTTCAAGGAATAGTTTTCAGCGCATTTCTTTCCGTCGGGATGCCGGCGGGGGGAGAAGCGATTGTGAAAAATCGGACTTGCGATGTGATTCCTCATGTCGTAAGTCCGCTTGCCGTCATGCCGGCCGGAAGTGCGGGAAAAAGCTCCGTCAACGGCGTTTCGCCGCTATTTCGGCTCGGGCCTTTCGGTCGAGAATGCGCTGATTTGAGCTGCCGCGGAAGAGAAGATCCAGATCGCGCAGGGCTTCGACGTACGGGCCGTCGATGAGGATGTCGGCTTTGTCCAGCAGGGCGGCCCGCGGGGAATCCGGACCTTCGTCCCTGATCAGATCGAGGATGTGTTCGCAGGTGTAGCCGGTGTAGCATACGACATCCCCGCCGAGGGAATGCACGCCGTCGGCAAGAGCGCCGAGGGCCAGCGCCTGGTCGAAGGGTTCGCCGCCGGAGAACGTCATGCCGCTTAAAAGCGGGTTCTTTGCGTAGCGGGAAAGAAGATCCTCGACTTCGTACACCGTGCCGCCCAGATAACTGTGTGTCTGCGGGTTCTGGCAGCCCTTGCAGTTATTTCGGCAACCTTGCGTGAAGACAACGAAGCGGAGCCCCGGACCGTCGACTATGGATTCCTCGTCCAGTCCGGCCAGCCTGAGCTGCGAGGCAGGCCTCGGCACATTCGGGATCATGACTCCCTGTTCCATTTCGGCATGTGGGGGAATTTGCGATGCAGTTCCTTCAGCTTCTCAAGGCTGACGGCCTCGCCCTCACGCCGGCCGCATCTGGGGCAGATGTCGTTGATGACGCCCGTGTAGCCGCAGACGGGGTCGCGATCGAGCGGGTGATTGATGGAACCGTAGCCGACGTGCTGGTCGTGCATGTAGCGGATGATCTTCTCAAACGCCTTGATGTTCTTGCAGGTGTCCCCGTTCAGCTCCACATAGGTTATGTGGCCGCCGTTCGTCAGAGCGTGGTAGGGGGCTTCTATCTGGATTTTCTTGTATGCCTTGATTGGGAAGGAAACCGGCACGTGGAAGGAGTTTGTATAGTAGTCCTTGTCGGTGACCCCTTCGATGACGCCGTAGCGTTCCCTGTCCAAGGGTACGAAGCGGCCGCTCAGACTTTCCGCCGGCGTCGCTATGAGGCTGAAGTTGAGGTTCGTCTCATTGCTTTTCTCATCGCAGCGCCGGCGCATGTGGCTGATGATTTCAAGGCCTAGCTTCTGCGCTTCCTCGCTTTCGCCGTGGTGCGCGCCCATGAGGGCCTTGAGCGCCTCTGCAAGGCCTATGAAGCCAATGGTCAGCGTGCCGTGCTTGAGTATCTCGCCGATCTGATCGTCCCAGTCCAGTTTGTCGGAGTCGATCCAGATGCCGTTGCCCATGAGGAAGGGGTAATTTCTCACCTTTCGGGAGCTCTGGATCTTCAAGCGGTGCAGAAGCTGGCCGAAGACGAGGTCGATTCTGGCGTCAAGGATGGAGAAGAACTTCTCCCTGTCCCCCTGGGATTCTATGCCTATGCGGGGCAGGTTCACCGATGTGAAGCTCAAATTGCCGCGCCCGCAGGTGACGTGCCGCGTCTTGTCGTAGTTGTTTGCATAGACGCGCGTGCGGCAGCCCATGTAGGCGACTTCGCTGTCGTAGTTCCCGGTTTCATAGTGCTCAATGTTGAAGGGCGCGTCAAGAAAGCTGAAATTCGGGAAAAGCCTTTTCGCGGAGGTCTCCATCGCCAGAGTGAACAGATCATAGTTGGGATCGCCGGGATTGTAGTTGACACCTTCCTTGACCTTGAATATCTGCACGGGGAAGATGGAGGTCTCACCGTTGCCGAGGCCGGCCTGCGTGGCAAGCAGAAGGTTCTTCATCGCCATGCGCGCTTCGGGGGAGGTGTCCGTGCCGTAGTTGATGGAGCTGAAGGGCACCTGCGCGCCTGCGCGGGAGTTCATGGTGTTCAAGTTGTGAATGAGGGCTTCCATCTCCTTATAGACATGTCTGTCCGTATTCGCCAGGGCATCCTCGGCGGCGTAGGCATGCGCCTTCAGCGCGAGTTCCCTGTCGCTTCCCGCGAGATGGGTGTCAAAGGCATGGGCAAGCTCATCCATGCGCGCCATCGAGGGTTTCATGCCTGTCTGGGCGATCCATTCAGCCGTCCTGGCAACGGCATCCTCCTTGCCATAGCCGCCCGCAAGGCGTAGGCACGCCGTGAAAGCATTGCGGTATTCCTTTGCGAAGGTCTTGGCGACGCCCTGGGCCATCGCGTAATCGAAGTTGGGCACGCTCTGTCCGCCGTGCATCTCGTTCTGATTGGCCTGTATGGCTATGCATGCCAAGGCTGCGTAGCTTTCTATGGAGTTCGGCTCCCGCAGGAAGCCGTGGCCGGTCGAGAAGCCGTTTTCAAAAAGCTTGATCAGGTCTATCTGGCAGCACGTCTCGGTGAGCATGTAGAAATCTTTGTCATGTATGTGTATGTCGCCGTTGATGTGCGCCGCCGAGGCCTCCTTGGGCAGAATGTAGTTGTCGATGAAGTATTTCGACCCTTCGGAGCCGTATTTGAGCATCGTGCCCATCGAGGTGTCGCCGTCGATGTTGGCGTTCTCCCTTTTGATGTCCTCCTCAATGGCCGGCGAAAAGGTCAGCTTCTTGTAAATATCCATGAGGTAGGATTCCGCATTGCGAAGCTTCGTATGCTCGGCCCGGTAGAGTATGTAGGCCTTTGCAGTGCGCGCGAAATCGTACTGGATGAGAGTCTCCTCGACGACATCCTGGGTTTCCTCGACGGTGTGCAGGCCGCGTTCGTCGAGCTTGTGGCAGACTTTTTCCGTGACGAAGAGCAGATCTGTCGGTGACATGATTTCGCCGTCCACAGCCTGATTCGCCTTGGTGATGGCATTGAGGATTTTAAGCGAATCGAAGGGGACGACGGTCCCGTCACGCTTTACGATGCTCTCCGGCATTGGAAGTCTCCTGGGGGAATTTTGTCAGCAGTTGAGTTTTGAAAATCGTATGATTTTCAAAACTCAACCAGTGTAAAAACAATTTTAAGTTTAGAACTTCTTTAAAGTCTCGTCAAGGAATGAGAGATTTTTTTGCGATTGAGAATTTTTTTATTATAAATGATTATAGCATATTAGAATGACAATTTTGTTCTTCACCGAACCGGTTCGCCGGCTATATCAAGTTAATTTGTGCGGTTGCGACAGCCTGCCAAAAATTTTTTCACTATGCATACGCCGTGGCTTTCTTCCCAAACCTCCACTTGACAGAAATTCGCGATTGGTTCATAAAACCGGCATGAAAAATATCATTTCCGCTTTCTCCTTGAGCAGCTTTTATGGCTGGTGGTGGCGCAACTGTTTGCGTGAGGGAGATGCGCGGTCTTGAGTCTGTGCTGGGCATAATCGTGAATGTACGCCGTCTCCCTTGGGAGGCGGCTTTTTTGTATGTTTTTTCTGAAAAAAGGGAGGAATCCATGGAGAGCAGAAAGCATCAGTTGATAACCCTTCGGCAGTCAGCCCGCTGGTTGCCCGCCGACATGGATACGCCCATCAGCCTGTTCATAGGCATGGCCCAGAAGGGAAACGGCATACTGCTGGAAAGCGCCGAGGTCGATGGAAAATGGGGGCGCTACAGCATTCTCGCCTGCGACATGGCCCTTTTCGTCAGTTGCAAAGACGGCAGACTGTCCCTGCGGATCGAGGACGAGCGTTTTGCGCCGTTGAAAGAGTTGGAAGGCGAGGATTTCGTGACCGGTCTTCGTGATCTCATGTCGAGCATCTCAATTGAAGCGCCGGAGGGAGTGGGAGAAATGCCCCCCATTACGCGCGCGCTCTACGGATATCTCGGATTCGGCATGGCGGGGCTCTTCAGCAAGAGACTCGCCCGAATCATGCCGCCGTCGGAGGCGGACTGCCTGTTGGCGCTTCCGGCCACTTCTCTTGTCTTCGACCATCTGTACAACCGCCTGTGCCAGCTTAGCCTGGGTGCGCACAGGGATGTCGTGAGCGGGCGTTCAGTCGGCGTTGCGGCTTCGTCTGGCTGCAAAGGGGCGGATGACGTTGAAAACGGCGCTCCTTCGCCGGATGAAGCAGGCTACAAGGATTATGTCGAACGCATAAAGAGCATGCTCCGGGCAGGCGAGGCGATTCAGGTCGTGCCTTCCGTGCGTTTCTCCCAGAGCTATGCGGGCAATCCCTTCGACCTGTACAGAAGGATGCGTCGTTTCAACGCTTCGCCGTACATGTTCTACATGCGTTTCCCCGACCTGACACTTTTCGGTTCCTCCCCAGAAGTGATGGTTCGCTGCACGGCCGGGCAGCTTCAGCTTTCGCCCATCGCGGGCACACGCCGCCGCGGCCGCGACGACGCCGAGGACTCGCGTCTCGCGGATGAGCTTTTGCATGACCCGAAGGAGAAGGCCGAACATGTCATGCTTGTGGATCTCGGACGAAACGATCTCGGCCACGTGGCCCGCCCAGGGAGCGTGTCCGTCGAGCGTTACATGGAAGTCGAGCGGTTTTCGCATGTCATGCACCTCACAAGCCGCATAACGGCGCGGCTGCGCGAAGGCCTGGACAGCATCGATGTTCTGGCCTCGACGTTTCCAGCGGGAACGGTTTCCGGCGCTCCAAAGATACGCGCCATGGAGATCATCCGCGAGCTTGAAGGCAGGCCTCGCGGCCCCTATGGCGGCTGCATCGGCTGGCTCGGCCTCGATAAGGACAGCGTGAATCTGGACATGGGCATAACCATCCGCAGCATGTGGCATCAGAACGATACCGTTTACTGGCAGGCCGGCGGCGGCATCGTCCACGATTCCGATCCCGAGCTTGAATGGAAGGAAGTCTGCAACAAATCCGCAATAATGCGTCTCGTGCTTAATACAAAGGATGAAGAATATGTTTCTGCTCATCGATAACTACGACTCGTTCACCTACAATCTCGTTCAGGCATTCTATGCGTTGGGCAAGGAGCCGCATGTCGTTGCCAATGACGATCCGGGACTCCTGGATCTGGCGAAGGATCCCTCGCTTGAGATGGTCTGCATCTCTCCCGGGCCGAGCCGTCCCGAGAATTCGGGGTATTGTCTGGAATTTCTGAAGCATCTCGACACGTCGGTGCCGGTGCTCGGCGTCTGCCTGGGGCATCAGATACTCGGCCTTTTCGGCGGGGCCCGCGTCGTCGGGGCTCCCACCATCATGCATGGCAAGCAGTCAGACATAGCGCATGACGGCAAAGGGCTTTTCAGCGGATTGCCGAATCCCATGACGGTCGGGCGCTACCATTCCCTTGTCGTGGAAGCGAAGAGCGATACGGTCCATCCCGCCTTCAAGGTGACCGCCCGCGGCCCTGAAGGGGAAGTGATGGCCCTGGCCTTCAACGACCGCCCCTGGGTCGGCGTGCAGTTCCATCCCGAATCCGTGCTGACCAAGGACGGAATGCAGCTTTTGAACAACTTTCCGAACGCCGTGCTCAATGCGGATGAGGAAAGGCTCAAGTTCTCCCGCATACTGGACAAGCTGGCGTGCCGGGAGGATCTGGATGCGAAGGAGGCTTCCGTAGCGTTCGGCTGGCTCATGGACGGAAAGCTGGCACCCGCACAGGCCGGCAGCTTTCTCGTCGCCTTGCGCATGAAGGGAGAGAGCGCGCTTGAACTGGCCCATGCCACACGGGCAGCGCTCGCCCGGGCCGTGCCCGTCAGGGGGATCAACGGGCCGCATCTGGATGTTGTCGGAACCGGCGGCGACGGCAGGCATTCCTTCAACTGCTCGACAGCCTCTTCCCTCATTCTGGCCGGTATGGGCTATCAGGTGACGAAACACGGCAACCGCGCCGTATCTTCGACGAGCGGAAGCGCCGATGCGCTTGAATCCCTCGGCATCACCCTGGACAAGGACCCCGCATCAGTGGCGGAAATGGTGCGGAAACGCAACTTCGCCTTCATGTTCGCCCCGTTTTTTCATCCCTCCTTCAAAAATATCGGCCCGATACGCAAGGAACTTGGCGTGCGCACCCTGTTCAATATCCTCGGCCCCATGATCAATCCGTCCAACCCGACCCATTTGTGCATGGGGGTCGCAAGGCCCGAACTCATCCCGCTCGTTTCCGAGACGCTTTTGCAGCTTCCCCTGAAACGGGCCGCCGTACTCTGCGGCGCCGGCAACTACGACGAGCTCACCCCTATCGGTCCGGCCGAGATCATGATGCTCGACGGCGAAAAAGCCGTGCCTTTGCCGTTGGATCCCGCCGACTACGGCATCGAAACCTGCCGGCCTGAAGATTTGGCCGTGCGCAGCAAGGAGGAGGCCGTCGCCGTGTTAAGGGAACTGCTTGCCGGCGGAGGTCCGCGGCATATGCAGGACATGATCGTGCTGAATGTCGCCCTTGGCGTGTACCTCATGGAGGAGAATCTTGACATGCCCGCATGCATGCTCCGCGCGCGCGAGGCCGTCCTTGCGGGAGTCGGGAGGAGGGTGCTCGATGCTGCTTGAGCGCTTTTATGCCGCGAAGCAGCCTGAACTTGCGGCGTTGAGGGCATCGGCTGAAAAAAATACACTGCCCGCACCGTTCGCTGGAATGCGCCCTGATTTTGTGCAGGCATTGCGGCAACGCGCTTCCAAAGCCCCGGTCGGCGTCATTGCGGAATTCAAGCGGGCTTCCCCCTCGGCGGGCGTGATCTGCGAAGACCTGACGGTGGAGGATGTGGCCAGGCAGTATGCCGTGGCGGGCGCGAACTGCATGTCCGTTTTGACGGAGGAGGCTCATTTCCACGGAGAACTTGGCTTTCTGAAACGGGCTGCCGCCGTGCGGGAAACCGAGGGCGTGCCGTTGCCCCTTTTGCGGAAGGATTTTCTCTTTGACCGGCTCCAGGTGCTGGAAACAGCTGCGACCCCCGCGTCTGCCATGCTTCTGATCGTCCGCCTCACGCCGGACGCAAAACTTTTGCGTTCGTTGCAAGAAGAAGCGGAACGCTTCAAAATAGCCTGCGTGGTTGAAGTGTTCGATGGAGACGATTTGAAGATCGCCCGCGACAGCGGGGCGCGGATCATTCAGGTCAATGCCCGGGATCTTGAAAGTTTTCATGTCGACAGGGCCGCCTGTCTTCATTTCATACGCCGGAATCCGCCCGAAAACGGGGAAACATGGATAGCCGCCAGCGGTGTTCAGGAAAAGGCGCATCTGGGGGAGGCTGCGGAGGCAGGCTACGATGCCGTTCTTGTCGGCACGGCGCTCATGAGGGGGGGCGCCCCCGGTCGCGCGCTTTCGAGGCTTCTGGGGAAAGACGGGACTGAAAGATGCTGATTAAGATTTGCGGCATGACCCGCCAGGAGGATCTGCACGCCGCCGCGCTTCTCGGCGTGGACATGTGCGGCTTCATTTTCCACCCGCGAAGCCCGCGCTACATCCGGCCCGAGAAAGCGGCAGGCTTGAAAAGCGGAGAGATGAAGCGGGTTGGCGTATTCGTGGATGAGACGGCCGATGACATTCTTTCCATAATGAGCACGGCCCGTCTGGATTATGCGCAGCTTCACGGAGACTATTCCAATGAAGAGGCGTCGCTTGTAGGAGCGGGACGGGTGATACGGGTTTTGTGGCCGGAGCGGCTGAATGGCCTTGCAGAGATGGAGAATGCCATGCATAGTCATGCGGAAAGCTGCGCTGCCTATCTGCTGGATGCAGGACGTTTTGGGGGCGGAAGCGGAAAAACCCTCGACTGGAAGCGCCTGACGCATCTGCACGTCGCGCACCCATGGATTCTTTCCGGCGGACTGGATGCGGAGAGGGTGACTGAAGCCCTGGGGATTTGTTCGCCCGATGGCGTCGATGTCAATTCCGGCATTGAGGATGCGCCCGGCGTGAAGAACAGGGAAAAAATGACGGCCGTCGTAAGCGCTGTTCGAAACCAATCGAAATAACAAGCGAGAACACCATGAAAAAAGGTTATTTTGGAGATTTTGGCGGGTGTTTCGTGCCCGAGCTTCTCATGCCGCCCCTGCAGGAAGTGGAACGGGCCATGCGCGACATCCTGCCCTCAAGCGCCTTTCAGGAGGAGCTTGGAAATTTGCTTCGCGACTATGCCGGCCGCCCGACGCCCGTCACCTTTTGTCCGACGCTTTCGAAAGAGCTCGACTGCAGGCTCTGGCTGAAAAGAGAGGATCTGCTTCATACCGGCGCCCACAAGATCAACAACGCCCTCGGTCAGGGGCTCCTGGCGAAATACATGGGGAAAAAGCGCCTGATCGCCGAGACCGGAGCCGGTCAGCATGGCGTCGCAACCGCCGCGGCCGCAGCGCGTCTGGGATTGGAATGCACCATCTACATGGGGGCGGAGGATGTCGACCGTCAGTCGAGCAACGTGCGACGCATGCGCCTGCTTGGGGCGGACGTTCATCCTGTCGAAAGCGGCAGCCGCACTCTTAAGGATGCAATAAACGAGACCCTGCGCATCTGGATCTCCAATCAGGCGACAACGCATTATTGCTTCGGCACGGCTGCCGGGCCGCACCCCTTCCCGACGCTCGTGCGGGAACTGCAAAGCGTCATAGGGCGGGAAGCGCGCGCCCAGATGATCGAGGCGACGGGCAGGCTGCCCGACGTTGTCGTGGCCTGCGTCGGCGGCGGCTCCAATGCCATCGGCATGTTCCACGAGTTCATCAGGGATGCCGACGTGCGCCTCGTGGGCGTTGAAGCCGCCGGAACAGGCGAGCCCGGCTGCTTCAATTCGGCGCCGCTCAATCTGGGAACGCCGGGCGTCCTTCACGGCAACTACACCATGCTTCTTCAGACAAAGGACGGTCAGATAGAGCCGTCGCACTCAATATCGGCCGGATTGGACTACCCGGGCGTCGGCCCGGAACACGCATGGCTGCAAAAAAGCGGCCGCGTGCATTACGGCCTTGTCAAGGACTCGAATGCCCTGTCTGCCTTCACCCGCCTTTGCCGGACCGAGGGAATACTGCCGGCGCTGGAGTCCTCCCACGCCCTGGCCTGGGTTATCGGCCATGTTTCCGAAATCGGCAGCGGCAAAACCGTGCTTGTCAATCTTTCAGGCCGGGGAGACAAGGATATGGACATCATCAGAAAGGCGCTTGACGGGGAAGGAGACTGATCATGCATTTTCTTGAAAAAAAAGTACGCGAGGCAAACGCACCCGGTCGTAAGGCTCTCGTGCCTTTTCTGACCGCGGGGTACCCC
>JAEEGL010338313.1_pt1 | contig 12126 bp, 7 predicted proteins | sample 9134231 | NCBI WGS metagenome assembly JAEEGL01 (sample SAMN16246548, study PRJNA631951) | gut metagenome | biome: gut microbiome; feature: rumen; material: fiber-attached | host: Bos | place: Iran: Karaj | collected 2018-10
AAATAGTATTTGTAAAGGGCTGTTTTACTTTCTTGAATGAGATGCCAGCTGTCGAAAACCAAATGGTCTAGACTCATTGGTTTTTGTTCTGTTTTGCTTCACAGCCGTTTTATTTAGATATCAACAGAAGGGATCATAACAAGCTCATCCGCGGAGAATTCCCGCATTTCCAGTGTTACATAATGTTTCTGTTTCGCCGCGTCGTGGTCGAAATAATCATGACGGGTGGATTGTCCGCCGAACCATGCAAAAGTAGTATTGTCATTCAGCAAATACTCCGGATCGCGCACCAATCCAATCACATTAAGAACAGCCTTTGGAACATAATGTTTCCCTCCGGCGAAAATCTCAACATAATTGATGCCGATTCCGCCTAACCCATGTGCGGTCAGACGAACCTCCTCGACTTTCTGGCAGAAATCCTTTTCCAACGGTATGAAACGGCAGAATATCGCATCTCCATCAGGTTTATAAACGCCGGATGCGGCATTGACCCATTTCCCATCGACTCTATATTCAATACCGATGTTTTCCACCCCGAAATAATCAGGTAGCGTTCCGGTGATTTTGACCCAGGCGTTGGAAGCAAGTCTCGCTTCCAGCTTGGCAAGCGCATCCAGCACACCGCTTTTTCTTTCCGCAAAAACATTCTGTGCAATATTTTTACGATATACCTGCCAATGGTCTGCCATATGGTCAAGATACTTTTCAAATCCATTGCGAAAAACTGCAAATTTACTCTTCAGTTCCGCTGTAAAGGTATTGTCAAATATATCCTGGACAATCATTTTTCCCTGCTGAGAAAGCTCTTTTTCATGTAAAGCATCGATCAGATCATCCAGACACATCCTGCCCAGACTGCCGGAAACTTTGTCTCCGCTATTTTTCAATATTGTCAGAACACAGCTGCAAACATTCATTGCAGAAATCTTCATGCCATAGTAATCCCGAGTGCAGAGAGCGTTTTCTTTGATGCCTTCAAGATGCCGAAGCATTCCTCCGTTGAGTGCAATCTTCAAAGCGGCTCGGAATACAGTATCTTCAGTACCGAAAAGTTTTATGGTCATTGCATCGAAGGCTTCGTCGGCAGTCATACCGTTCATCTGCAGCCCGGCAGCAACAAATATGGGCAGAGTCCGGTAAAGGAAAGTATCGTTTTTCTCCCAGCAGGTAAGTAAACCGCCCCGCACGCCTTTTTTACCGGCGGCATATTTGAAATAGCTCTGGGAATTCCAAAGTGTTCTTTCTGCCGGAGCGACAATGGTTTCAAATCCCTTGACCGCATTAACCGCCAGACGGTTTTCGGAATCGCAATCCAGCAAATGCCCCAGATAGTTGCGCACATCGTGCTGATATTGCCAATCAACCAACATTACATCGCGCGGGATTTCCTGAAATGCTTCCGGATAAAACTCAAACATGTCACTCCACATCATTACACGTTTGCCGCATTCTGCCATGATATTCCGGATTTTCAGGATGTGGGCGACAAACATTTTCCATTCGTCCGTCCGCGTGGGCATGGCTTTTTTGCATCGGCTGCATAAATTGAAATCCCAGAATTCATCCAGTCCGATATGAAACCACTTGCTGGGAAAAAGTTCTGCGACTTCTTTGAGATAGGAACCGATGAACTGGTAAAAATCCGGATGCGTCACGCAAAAAGTCTGCTTTTGGACACCCCCAAAACGACCTTTCATCTCTCCCTGCAGTTCGGCAAGATGCGAAAGTTCAGGGTGACGCAGGAAGCGCTCGGCGTGACCGAGCGTAGCCACGCAGGGAATGACTTCAATACCGTGGTCAGCTGCGAATTCAACGATATCCCCGATTTCATCAGCGGTGTAAACCTCATTGTCTGCAGGCAGTTGATAACTTCTGGTTTTTATCCGGTCTTCCAGATAAAGCAGCAGGCCGTTATAGCCGGAATCTGCCAGAAGCGAGATAAAATCCTTGATGAATCCCACGGATTCCATTTGCCGGGCCACATCCAATTGAGCCCAGCGCAGTTCAAAGTGTTTCATATTAAACCTCCACAATAATGCAGCACAATCATCTGGTGGCAAACCAGTCTATCCAGGGTCAGTTCCACTTTTCCGGACTCTTCCGTAAACGGAATTTCGATTCCCTGAGGTTCCAGCGTGACACGGCAGATCTTCTTCGGCAGCCGAAAAACGAATTTCACATCATAAAGCGGATTGAGATCCTCAATGACCTGAACCGGGTTGGAAGGACGGATATGATCGGTAAACCATTCTCCTGTTCCATGGGAATCTCCTGAAAAAGTTGAATTTCAAACTGCAGGGGGAAAGGATGACACCATTGTGGTTTTGCGCAATTCAAGCCACAAGTTGCCAGTGGTTGCATACACCGACCGCATAGCGGCTTGAATTGCATTATGATGTGGTTTTCCCTTATTGCTTTGGAAAGACCTCTGTGATTTCCACTTGGTCAAACCAGGCTTCGCCTTCCGCATTCCATATCCACATTCCCAGTCTGGCTTCTCTATCTTGACCTGTGTCCGCTGGAGTGGTGAACTCCAGACTTATCCGATGCCAAGGCGTTGTGCCGAGTTCACGAATTCGCGGAAGGGCGATCCCTTTATTCTTGTTGAAATAAAGATACATCCCTGCTCCGCGGTTTCCCGTCAGGTTTTTGGTTTTCAGGAAATAGGTCAGCTGATATTTCGTATTCGGCTTCATTTCCGGGAGGCTGAAGCCAAAGCTCATCCGCATCTCTTTGACGTTTTTGAAGTGCATGCTTTGTCCGGCAGTAATGAAAATTCGGTTGTCAAGGTTATATTCCTGTCCGCCATTGACACCGCCACTACGCCAGCAAGAACGTTTTTTCCTGTCGGAAAAATCTTCTTTCAGTAAATATTTCCGAGTATCCGGCTTGAAAGATATCCTGCCCCAGTTTTCAATCGCATGAAATCCACCGCGGAGACCGGAGACCGGACTCCACTGATAGTCTGGCACTTCAAATTTGGTTTCTTTCAGTGCACGGTGCCGACAGAAATTCACAGGGAACGAATCATTGATTGCTCCCAATTCTTTCAGCGGGATTGTTACAGTCACGGTCCAACCATCGGTCCGCTTATTCGCCTGTGCCGTTGCAGAACTGTTCCAGCTGATATCACCGGGCTTCCCTTGTTCGCAGCGGTAATCAGTCAGCGCGCCGTTGGCGTTGACTGTAAAATGATAGTAATTCTTGCGGTCTCCAGAGGGATTGAGCATGATTTCCACGTCGGAATCTTCATAATTTTTCGGATTGTCCCGACCTGAATGGTTTGCGAGCAGATCGGACATGCAGGGTTCTTCACAGTCGAAGGTGACGATCAAATTGTCCTGCTCACGAGAAAGAGTAACCTGAGTATTGACTTCATTGATTTCACCCTTGCACGGACGCAGCCAAACCGAACCGGGACAGAGAGCGAACCAAGAATCCAATGCATTCTGATTTTCCTGATATTGTTTCGATGCTGCTTCCAGGGGACCCAGTAAATGCTTCCGGATGAAGTTGATCCGATTGACAGCGCCTTTGTTTCCTGTCGCGGCTTTCGATGCCTGATCGAACAGCGTGTTAAATTCCTTTATCTTTGCGGGCGAGTAGATTGCTGTCCAAATCTGGTGAGCTGTGGGAATACGGGAGACCGGACCGAGTCCAGTGTCGATGGTATTGCCAAGTATTTTTGTGCCCCAGGCTTCTTCCAGCTCATCGTAGAATTTTTTCATCATCGGTGCGCCCTTGCCGAACATGATGCTGTAGTGATCATCCAGAATTTTTTCCGTATCCAGACTGTTGTTCCACAACTTCTTTGACAAAATGTAGTAATTTAGATACTGAAACAACTGATAATCGGACTCAGATTCAAAATAGCCGCCGTCAATCTGGTCTTTATTGGCATCTATGAATTCACCAAGATGCCGCGGCAGCATCGGCGGTACGCCGGGAATGACCTTGTTCATGTGCTTCCCGATCGCGTAAGCCCAAACCGCGACTGGTTTTCCGATTTTTTTATGCCAGGCACGGATTTTTGCGGTATCGTTCGAGTTCGCGCCTAACCCGAGTACTGCCACTTGAATCCTGATGTTGTCCGGAAGGTCGAAATCCGGGATCTTGTCATATGGGGAGTAGGCCATTTGCGCTACGCCGCCATTGATTCCCTCCTTTTTCAGTCGTTCGGCGATTTCAGCTGTGAATCTCCACATGAAATTGCTTACAGCCTGACGCTGTTTCGGATCGCTGTAGATATTTCCGCGACCCGGCTCGGCGATTTTCCGGCATTTTTCGCAGCCGCACCAGTACAGCCAGTCTGCCGGCATAATGTTGAAGAATCCTTTGCCACCGTTGTTGTACCGCCAACGGGCAATTCCTCGACTGGATGACGGCTGATGGGTCAGCCACGCTTTTGCATCCTGAAAAATCACATCCCGGACCCCGCTGTTGAAACAGAGTTGACCCGTATGACGGATATCGCTATCCTTACATCTGCGACCATCGGTCATCAGTGCGAAATATTCCGGATGGGTTTCGCCAAAACGTTTAATCAGATCCAAGCGGGTAAGACCATGTCCATACTGGATCATGGCTTCGGAAAAACGCAACCGGACTCTGGTCAGGCTATCCCCGTTCGGACCCCCTTTTTCAGCGTAGCCTGGATAATAATTACTTTTGAATACGGAGGAAAAGTTCCGCAAACTCATGTCCGGACGTTCCAGAATTTTGATCTTTTCAGGCAGATACAGTGCCCCCTTGGACGGAATCACCGTTCCGTGCGGTCCGACGAAGAAGAAACGGGCGTCCGCAAAGCGTTCCAGAAAATCATATACCGCACTCAATGTGCCTCGCTGGTATGCTTGTTCCCACGAATTTCGCAGGGGTGAATTTTGCTGATCATCGCGTCCTGCAAGAAAAACCTGATTGCCTTTTCGGATAATGTAATAACCCTCGTCCGGCAGCTTGCTCACGTCGATTCCCGCAGCTTTCGAATACGAGTTGTCACCGAGGATCAGGGCGGTTTTATTGCCTGATGGCTTTGACACTACCGGAAACTTGATCCCCGTGGCCTGTTTAAGAAATTCCTGCAATTCTCCGGCTGCGAAATCAAGCAGCGGGATAGGTTTTTCCACAATAATTTCAATTTCGCGGATTTTTTCTTTTTTTTCGGATATTTCCGTAATTCGCGGGATCGCCGCTATGCCCAGAAAACAAATTGTCAGCAGGGCGGTTGTCATGATTATCTTTTTCATTGCTATCTCCTGTCAGAATTAATATAACGGTCCGTATTCCCAGAACGACTGCTCACCGCGTGCTTTGTAATTGTAGATATCGGGAATTGCCGACATCTTGCGGTATTCAACATGCCCATCCAGCATCAAGATATTGCACCCGTTGGAATGGATGGGCCAGGGACAATTGTCTGCTTCGGACGCACTGCTTTTCCACGAAAGGTCAACAAAGTTATTGGTCTTGGAGTCCATCAACAGAAAATTACTGGCTGGGGACTTCAGTTTTGGCAGGAAAACACCAACCATGTCTTTGATGGTTTCGTTGTTGGTTCCAAGCGTGGCTTTAGCAGTTCCTCGTGTCAGCTGGGATTGCGCTGGACAAGCAAATTTCGAGTATTTATTTGCCGATGTTATCACCCCGAAATCAGTAATGGATTTGTCCGTGTGAACCGTGTAAATATAGGGCGCAAAGTATCCCGCTGGCGTTGTTTCCTGCTTGACCAGACTGCCGGCGAAGAAACTATGTGCACAAGTTGAGATGCGGGTTCCGTCTTTTTTGGGCGGAATCCAGTCATTGTAATCCGAAGAGTACTGCAGAATAACTTTGGAAAACTGGCTGATGTTGGATGTACAGGAAATAGCTTGGGCTCTTGCTTTTGCTTTGTTCAGCGCTGGCAGCAGCATTGCCGCTAAAATCGCGATTATTGCAATCACCACGAGCAATTCTATAAGAGTGAAACAGGACTGCATAGCATCTAATATGCAACGGGGCTTTGAGTTTTTTTTCATGATTTTCCCTATCCTTAATTATGGTTTTTGTTCCTTCAACTCATCTTTCATGATCGGAGTTTATCGGGGCTTTGAGAAACTCCTGGAAAGTATGCTTTTTACATCCTTCTCGCAAAGGACAACTTTCCTTTTGATCAACTGCAGCACTTTTTTCCCTCTTCTCTCATACATTTTTTCTCCTTTCGTTTTTTTATTGCAGGATCATGCAAAAGCTCAAATCTGTTGGTTTCATGATGCTTCGACTGATTTGTCTGCTTGTTTTTCCTCCGGTTACTTGTTTTTCTGTTCTTTCTCCGCGAGCCAAGCTTTCAAACGGCAGTAAAGCGTATCACCCATCTGGTAATACCCTGCCTGGGTAGGATGAACCCCGTTGCTTTGCCGCAGGATTTTGGCGGAATTCCCTTGGTTGACCGGCTCGTTCATCATCGGAAAATTATTGGCTGTGTCGATATTGATATAAACGGGAACGATGTTGAATTTCAGTTCTTTGCTCTTTTGGAGAAGCGCACGGTTGTAGAAATCCAGATTTTTGCGATATTGCCAGCTGGTCTGTCGGCAGGCATAATTTTCACCGAAACCATCCTGACTCGCGCCGGGGATATGCTGGAACACAAAGATTTCCGGCGAAGGTTCGAGTTTTCGGAATTCGCCGATCAGTTTTTCCATATTTGCTATAGACTTTTGAGTAATCTCGGCAAGAGTTTCATCTGAGGCACGGAGAAAATCGTTCAGCCCAAGCTGAAAACTGACTGCATCGGGAACTTTGCCGCCGTTATTACGTTTGAAATACTCGTTGAGATCGAACACACCCTTTCCATCTTTTTCGAAGATGAACGGGCTGTTACGACCGAGCGGCCGATCCGGGTGCATGCCGTCGTTTTGGGATTGTCCCATGACTGCCCAGCGTGTCAGGAACGAATCCCAGCGCCAGCCTCCGTAACCCTCATGCCTGCCGAGTCCGCGACTCCGGGTTCCAATGCTGATGAACTCCGGATTGCCGGGTTTCTGCATCAGCTCAGCTACACGATTGGGGTAATGTCCTGCACCTGTTTGACTCGCACCGATCATCAGCAAAGAGAATGTCCTGCCCTTGCCGGCATCTTCCGGTACAACTACCAGTTCCGATTCGCCTTCCGCAATGACGCCGTTTTCACGGATGACACGGATCTTCCATTTCCAGGTGCCCACATCTTCTTTTTTTGGCGTGAACCGCCATCTTTTCAGGTCGTTCCGCCCTTTCTCGCAATCCACGTCAAACACATAATTGGCGGGATTGATTACAGTCACGACATTATTGAAATACACATTCATTTCAACACCCGGAACCGCATAGATCTTTTCGGGGATGAGCAGCCGGACATTTTCGGCAGCGAACGACACCCCCACCAGTAACGCCAGCATGAAAATAGTAAGTAATTTGCAGGTCTGTTTTTGCATTCTGTAATCTCCATAAAAACAATTTCAAAAAGGTTGATTTCTGCCCGTTAAAAAGTTTTGAAGCCACCTCTTGTTTCAATCAAGAATGTCCGACATTTCCACCATTCGATGCTGACGGCGGGAAATTTCAGCAGCCTGTCCAAGAGCAGTTGCCACCAGCCCCTGTTCTGCGGTGGAAATGGCTTCTTCTTCACCTCTCAATACATTGCAGAAGGTATCGACCAGACGAGGATCAGCACCACCATGTCCGCCCTGTTCCTTGTTGACATGATACGTAATAACCTCGCCACCCCAGCGCGGAGTGATGGTAATGGTCCGGTCGGTCAGGCTTACTTCCGCCATGCTTCGATCACCGACGATCGTATAAATGCGGTCGTTCTTGCTGCCGATGAAGGTTTCGAACAAGCTGACTTTAATACCGTTTTCATATTCGACCATCGCCATGCCGTTGTCATGGTTGTCCTTGTCGGAAAGATACATGCAGAGGTTCTTGACATAACTGTCCACTGCCTGAGCATCGGGCCCCCATTGCGCCAGCAATTTCTCGGAAAGGATGTATTTGTCCGGACATTTATCTTTGTAATGGCACACATTGCAGTATGGACCGGGTTCGTGACCGGCTTCAAGTGGGAACGGAATGCCATCGGGATTGAGCACGTTTACGGCAGCAAAAGAGGTCACGCGCAAAGGCTTCGGAAACCCCAGCAGCCAATTGAAAATATCGAAGTCGTGACTTGCCTTGTGGATCCAGAGACCTCCGGTTTTCGAGAACAGCCGATTCCAGCGGGACATGTAGGTGCGTCCTCCATCGTAAAATTCCCGGTTTTCAGCAAGGAAGACTTTTCCCAGCGTCCCCTCGTCGATGATTTTCTTCAACCGCTTCAAAACCGCATTGTGGCGGAGGTTGAAACCGATCATCACGATTTTGCCCGACTTTCTGGCTGTTTCGATAATATCGCGTCCATCGGCGACGTTGGTTGCCAGCGGTTTGTCGATCAGAACATTCCAGCCGTGGTTCAACGAAGTCACGGCGCAGTCGCGGTGGCAGCAATCGGGACTGGTAATGATGACTCCGTCAAGCTGTTCTTGGGCTGCCATGTCATCAATACTGGTATAAATGGGCGGATCAATATTGAGAATTTTCGCCGCAGCATAGGCACGCACGTGGTTGGGGTCGCACAGGGCGGCGATTTCGACATCGCTCCGTTCCTTCAGATGCATTCCGAAGCAGTCAGTACCGCGCGATCCCAGACCGATAATTCCAATCCTAAGTTTTTTCTCCATAAAACGACCTCCTGATTTTTACTGATGTTAATTCCTGTAAACCCTAATTCCGTCTTCAAAAACCGTATTTTGTGTTCCCTCCTGCGGCGAGTCAGGGCACAGTTCCCGAAGGATATCCACGCAGGAAATGATCTTTTCTTTCAGATCGTTCAGGGAATAAAAATAATGATTGCTCGCCTCAAAACCGATCCTCGAATCGCATCGGACCAATTCATGCAGACGTTTTGCCAGCACGATCTCTTCCTCAGCACATTTCCGCATCTCATCTCTTCGGAAACCGTATTCTCTGGCAATTATGAAACGGATCTGCAGGTAGGTGCTGCGCAGATGAATATAGACCGTTTCGGCAATGCTGCAGACCTCGTCGAATGCTTTTTTCTCGTCTTCCGTTTTGGGGACCGGTTCTTTTTTCAAGACATCAAGTCCCTTTTTCCATCCGTCTGTCAAAAGGGAAAATTGTTTGAGAAAGACATCTTCCGGATAAGGTCCGCGCCAGGATTCAAGATCGTCATAGGGAAATCCCAGCATGGTGGCGGAATAGCCGGTCTTTTTGAGGCGAAGAAGGTTCTTGGGACCGTAGTTGACCGGGCTGCGGTAAAGCACCGAAGCATTGTGAAAAGGAAATTGACGGAAAGAATCGCTGAAATGTTTCCACGCATGACAGACGCTTTTCGCAAGCCGGGGTGAGAAAAGAGACTGTGCGATCTGTTCAGGAGAAGCGTTTAACAATGCCAGATTTCCGCCCGGATAACCGCCGAGGGTCCAGCTGAGGATCAAACCGGAAATACCCTCTTTTTTCAGATTCTGCAAATGTTCCTGCACCAGATACGGCACGGGAATATACGGAACCGCCGCAATCTCCCAGGTGTTGTTCATTTGGATCTTTGCCGCGGCTGCCATTCCGAGCCTGCCTGTGTGCTTCCAGAAACCTTGTGATTCCTGTCCGGGTCCCGGCTGAGAGATGGAATAATCTTTCAGATATACGTTCACTCCGCCGATATGAAGGATCTTACCCCATTCACTGACGCTTGCGGCGGTCACATTCCGCGGCAGCCGATCCAGCACGGCACATTTGAACGGGACATTGTCTGTGGATTGTCTGGTGGGACGCCAAGCCCAGTCATAAGCAATCATTTTTGCCTGCGGCGCGGCTTTGTGCATTCCGCGTTCCATAGCACACAAGACGTCGGCAATGATCTTTTCTCCCCGGACCTCCCTGCAATATGGACATAGTTCCTTGTGGTTGGAATAGAAACAATGAGTCGGGTTTTCCGACATGGCAATGCAAAAAATTCCGCCAAGCGCAGGAACTCGGGAAAACAGAAAATACATCCCGTCTTCCAGATATTTCAGCACCTCGTCCGTCTTGGTTGTACACATTGTCATTCCCTTGTCATCCGGCAGTTTCCAGCCGCCCCAATGCGGGAATTTTTCATAAAAATTCATCGGCATGGACCGAGGCTCGTTGAAATAAAGGAACAGTTCCAGACCGTATTGTCTGCATTTTGCTGCGACTTTGTTCAAGTTGTCGAGACGTCTTTCCCAGTGAAGGGAGAATTCCTCCGCTCCGTTCAGCGGAAAGAAATCGCGGAGCACTGCATGGATCCATATTCCGGTAATCCCGAGTTCGGAATAAGCCTGCAGAAGTCCATCCGGAACAGGATCGTGCTGTTCAATGTCAAGAAAAACATCCCCGCAGCCTGCCGCATAAGAATGAATGATCTTGGAGGAAAAATCGTAAAGGTCTTTATCGCCGCAGACAAACTTTTTCTTTCCGTAATCATCGGCGAACGAAAAAACAGCCTCTTTCCTCTGCCTTTCACTGGGCGGGAAATACTTATCCAGAACGGCTCTGATACAATCCGTTGCGGCTTTCTCATTTTCCCCGAGAGGCTGATACAGGACCTTATCGCCTGTCTCCGGTTTGAGCCGCCCCAGTTTTGACCAGAAAAAGTCTTCATCTTCAAAAACTTTCAGCAACCGGTCCTGCGTCCAGTCCAGAATTTCAAGGATCTGACCGTAGGTAAGCAGATGCCAGACACTTCTTATGATGGAGAGATAGCTCTTTTCCAGCCAGGCAGGATCGACCCGGTCAGGAGGTGTCAGCCCAAGCCGTCCGCCTTCACGGATCAGATCGTTTTCCGACATTTCCAAGACTTGAGCAAGACGTCGAAACGGAACAAGCCCCCAAAGTCGCCAAACGACCGCCTGCCAACGAGTCGGAAAATGCGGCAGTTGAAGACTGTTTGGGGAATTTCCCGTTTGAAGTTTGTCGGTGTTCATTCCTCTTTCCAATGGAGAATATTGCCGTTTGCCATCATGACTTTCTGTACGGTTTCGCACAGTTTTTTGCGTTTTTCCGTCTTGAATAGCGCAGCGGCATACCCAGCAGCTTCTCCGGTCAAACCAGAACATGGAATGCAACGGGTGATCTCCCAGGCATCCCCGACCGAAGAAATACAACGTCCGGCTGCGAAAAGGTTATCCGTTTTATACCCCTGCAAGGTGCCGAAGGGGATCTCCCATACCGGTCCGCTCTTCCGCCAGTCGGATACCATGCCGATGGAATCTTCAAAGAATTGGTTGTTCATGTTGTCGGACAGTTCCTTTTTCCCTTTTAGCGCGGCGATCTTGCGGAATTGCGGCATCGCAGCGATGAACAGAGGCCAACGCTGAAAACGGTCTGTGCGTCCGGAAGCATACTCTTCCGCATAAAACTTGCGCAGCATGGCGCGGCTTTCCAGCATATAGTCCGTTACGTCTTTTGCACTCACTTCGCTGAACGTGCGTTCCGCAGTTCCACGAGTCAGCATGTTGATCTCCGCTGCCATCCGGTCCCGACCATATTGCCGCGATCCCTCATATTCCAACGCCCACAAAGAAAGGACGTTTTTTCCATAAGAAACGGTTTCGCCAGACAGTTTCGACAGATGCGCGCTGCCCGTTGCATCCACAAAAGCGTGTCCGGCAATCTCCGAACGCCCGTCGCTGTTCTCTACCGTCACGTTCCGGATATTCCGTCTGTTTTTCCGAATTGCTGTTACCAGCGTGTCATAACGAATCTCGACACCATTCTCCAGCAGGAATTCTTCCAGCGAAAGGATCATCGCGGCAGGAGAAAATACGCACCGCAGCCGTTCCACTTCGGGAGCATTTTTCTTCTTCATCCAGTCAGGCGGAATCCTGCCCGGTCCGTATTTCATGGAACGATGGAGCAGTTCTTCCGTAATTCCGAATGTGACCTGCCTGCCGTTTCCATCGCAGAGCGGTAAAAAGATGTTGATCAGACCGCTGGTGGCAAGTCCGCCGAGGGCACAGCTTTTTTCCAGCAGCAATGTCTCCGCACCTTGCCGCGCTGCGGCTGCGGCAGCCGCGACACCGGCAATAC
>JAEEGL010643964.1_pt1 | contig 12126 bp, 12 predicted proteins | sample 9134231 | NCBI WGS metagenome assembly JAEEGL01 (sample SAMN16246548, study PRJNA631951) | gut metagenome | biome: gut microbiome; feature: rumen; material: fiber-attached | host: Bos | place: Iran: Karaj | collected 2018-10
GAAATAAAAGTTCACTTGATTTTGGAAAAAGTAGAGCAAGACTTGATAATGATAGCAATAAAGTTACATTTAAAGATGTTGCTGGATTAAAGGAAGAAAAAGAGGAAGTAAAAGAATTAATTGATTTCTTAAAAAGTCCAAAAAAATTCCAAAAATTGGGTGCTAGAATTCCTAAAGGTGTATTGTTATTTGGTCCTCCAGGTACAGGAAAAACTTTACTTGCAAAAGCTGTAGCTGGTGAGGCTGATGTTCCATTTTATTTTATAAGTGGTTCTGATTTTGTAGAACTATTTGTAGGTGTAGGTGCAAGTCGTGTTAGAGATATGTTTAAAGAAGCAAAAAGAAATGCTCCATGTTTAATTTTTATTGATGAAATTGATGCTGTTGGTCGTCAAAGAGGTTCTGGTATTGGTGGAGGACATGATGAAAGAGAACAAACTTTAAACCAATTACTTACTGAAATGGATGGATTTGGTGCTAATGAAGGAATCATTATTATTGCTGCTACAAATAGACCTGATGTACTTGATCCTGCATTACTAAGACCTGGACGTTTTGATAGACAAGTTACAGTTAATTTACCTGATGTTAGAGGTCGTGAAGAAATATTAGGAGTTCATGCTAAGAACAAGATTTTAGCTGAAGGAATTACTTTAGAGAATTTAGCTAAGCGTACTCCTGGATTTAGTGGAGCTGATCTTGAAAACTTACTTAATGAGGCTGCATTACTTGCAGTTAGACGTGATAAAAATGAAATTACTATGAGTGAAATAGATGAAGCTACTGATAGAGTATTAATGGGACCTGCTAAGGTTAGCCATAAATATACTGAAAATGATCGTAAGTTAGTTGCTTATCATGAAGCAGGACATGCTGTTATTGGTATTAAATTAAAGAATGCTTCTGATGTTCAAAAAGTTACAATTATTCCTCGTGGATCTGCTGGTGGATATAATATGATGGTTCCTACAGAGGAAAAATTATGTTCAACTAAAACAGATTTAATTGAAGAAGTAACTGGTTTATTAGGTGGTCGTTCTGCTGAGGAAATAGTATTTGGTGAAATTACTACTGGTGCTCATAACGACTTTGAAAAAGCTACTAAGATTGTTAGATCTATGGTTACTGAATATGGTATGAGTGATCTAGGACCTCTTCAATTTGAACAACAATCAGGAAGTGTATTCTTAGGTAGAGATTACAATAAGCCACAACATTTCTCAAATGAAGTTGCTAATGAAATCGATATGGAAATGAGAAAGATTATTAATGAATGTCATAAGAATGCTCAAAATATCATTAAGAAGAATAAATCTTTATTAAAACTTATTGCTGAGACATTATTAGAATATGAAACATTAACTAAAGAGCAAATTGATTACTTAGTAGAAAATGGTCATATGCCTAAAGAGGATGAAAAAAATCTTGAATCTTTATCTATTACTACATTGAAAGAAATGGCTAAAAAGAAGGGTGTTAAAAACTATTCTAAAATGAGTAAAGCTGAATTATTACAAGAACTAGATAAATAATCTGGTTCTTTTTTATTGAAATTATTGAGAAAAAGTTTATAATAAAGTCAAAGGAGGAGTTAGTATATGGCTAAAAAGGTAGATAAAGAAGCATTAGCTAAAAAAGGAAAGGGTTTCATTAGTGACTTTAAAGACTTTGTATTAAAGGGAAATGTAATGGATATGGCTGTTGGTATTATCATTGGTACTGCATTTGCTGGTATCGTTACAGCTTTAACTGATGATTTTATTAATCCATTAATTAATGGTTTAGGTGGAGCAGAAGTTGGAGGAACTATTAAGATTTACGGTGGACAAGTAATTAAATATGGTGACTTCATTACTTCAGTTATCAACTTCTTAATTATGGCTTTTGTTTTATTCTTAATGTTAAAAGGATTTAACAAAATTGTAGAAGCTGGTAAGAAAAAATTAGCTGGTGAAAAAGAAGAAGAAAAAGAAAAGTCTGATGAAGTAGTTTTACTTGAAGAAATTCGTGATTTATTAAAAAAACAAAAATAGAAACTCATTGAGTTTCTTTTTTTTTTTACTTGTTTTATTTAATAAAATTATATATACTATGTTCGACGGAAAAGAAGGGTTATTATGGAATGGAGTATTGGAAACGTTAAAATTAAAAATCAAATAGTATTGGCTCCTATGGCTGGTATAAGTAATTCTGCATATAGAAGAATATGTAAGGAAATGGGTTGTGGATTAATATATTGTGAAATGGTTAGTGATAAAGCTATTTCTTTTGGTAATAAGAAGACTCTTGATATGTTATATATGACAGAAGAAGAAAGACCTATTGTTCAACAGATATTTGGTACAGATGTGGATTCTTTTGTTTATGCAGCTAAATACATAGAAAAAGAAATGAAACCGGATATTATTGATATTAATATGGGTTGTCCTGTTCCAAAGGTTGCTGTTAGGGCTCAAGCAGGATCTGCTTTATTAAAAAATCCAAATAAAATATATGAAATAGTTAAAGCTGTGGTTGATGCTGTTAATGTACCTGTAACTGTTAAAATTAGAAGTGGATGGGATAATAAAAGTATTAATGCAGTTGAAGTTGCTAAAGTTATTGAAAAGGCTGGTGCAAGCGCAATATGTATTCATCCTAGAACTAGAAGTCAGGGATATAGTGGTAAAGCTGATTGGAGTATTATTAAAGCAATTAAAGAATCTGTTAGTATTCCTGTTATTGGTAATGGAGATATTAAGAAACCAGAAGATGCCAAAAGAATGTTAGATGAAACTCACTGTGATGCTGTTATGATAGGTAGAGGTGTTTTAGGTAATCCATGGTTAATAAGAGATACAATCAATTATTTAGATGGAAAAAATGTAGTGCCAGTTACTTTAAACGAACGTATTGATATGTGTTTAAAACATTTAGAGTATTTGCGGAAGTTAAAAAGTGAAAAAATTGCTTGTTTAGAGATAAGAAATCATATTGGTTGGTATTTTAAAGGGATAAAAGGTTCTAATGAATTGAAAAATAAAGTGTATAAAACTTCTGAAATTCGTGATATAATTTCTTTATTAAATGAGTTCAAGGAGGGATGATAATGTCTAAAGATGAGAAAGATGACAAATCTGAGAAATCTGATAAGTCAGATAAACCAATGTTCTTTTCTAGATGTGTTGCTTTTATTGTAGACATTTTTCTAGTTGTTTTTGTTGCTTCATTGTTTGCAACGCCTTTTGCTGATGCTGATGAAATGAGAACTTTAACAACTAAATCTCAAGAACTTGTTGAAAAATATACTAATAAAACAATTACAGAGAAAGAATATGTTGCAGAAGCTTCTAATTTGCAATATAAGATGGCAAAAAGTACTGAATTAGTTACATTATTTATGATATTGATAAGTGTTATATATTTTGTTGTTTTACCTTTATATTGGGGTGGAAAGACATTAGGTAAGAGAATAATGAAAATGAAGATTGAGTCAACGGCAGGTGAATTAACTGCTAATCAATTAATATTTAGATCTTTTCTAGCTGATTTTATACTATTAAATATTATTACTGTATTATTTATTATGTTTGCATCTAGAAGTGTATATTTAAGTTGTGTAGAAGCATTTTCTTTTGCACAATACATGATTACAATTGTGTCTATTTTCACGATTATAATCAGTAAAAATGGACTAGCTCTACATGATATGTTAGTTCATACAAAAGTAGTTAAAGATTAATAGGAGTGATAAAATGAGAGAATTAAGTGAACAAGAGATTGTTAGAAGAGAAAAAGCAGAAAAGCTTAGAGAATTAGGATTAGATCCTTTTGGTCATCGTTATGATAGAGAGGATTTTGCTAATGATATAGTAGAAAAATATAAAGATGTTGATCACGATGCATTTGAAAATATGGATGATACTGCTAGAGTAGCAGGAAGAATTATGTTTATTAGAAGAATGGGTAAAGCTTCATTCTTTACTATTCAGGATAAAACAGGATCTATTCAAATCTATATTTCTATAAATGATATTGGAGAAGATTGTTACAATTTATTTAAAAGTGCTGATATTGGAGATATAGTTGGAGTATATGGAAAAGTAATGAAAACTAAGACTGGTGAAGTTACTATTAAATGTTTAGAATATACTCATCTATGTAAGGCACTTAGACCATTACCTGAAAAATTTCATGGTCTTACTGATATAGAAGAAAGATATAGACGTAGATATGTTGATTTAATTATGAATGAGGAATCAAAAAAGGTTGCTTTTATGAGACCTAAAATTATTAGATGTATTCAAAATTATATGGATGGTTTAGGTTTTTCTGAAGTAGAAACACCTGTTTTAACAACATTATTAACAGGAGCTTCTGCTAGACCATTTACTACTCATCATAATGCACAAGATATTGATATGTATTTAAGAATTGCTTTAGAGTTACCTCTTAAAAGATTATTAGTTGGTGGTATGGAAGCAGTTTATGAAATAGGTAGAGTATTTAGAAATGAGGGAATGGATCCAAACCATAATCCTGAGTTTACTTTAATGGAAGCTTATTTAGCATATAGTAATCTAGATGGTATGATGGATATGACTGAGGGTATGTTTAAGAAAATAGCTAATGATGTATGTGGTAAAACTACATTTAATTATCTTGGACATGAAATAAATATCGATGGTACATGGGAAAGAAAAACTATGTGTGAAGCTATTAATGAAGCTATTGGAATAGACTTCAAAAAGATTGATTCTTTAGATGAATGTTTAAAATTAGCTGAAGAACATGGCATTGAATTAGAAGAACATGAAAAGACTTATGGTCATATTGTTAGTTTATTCTTTGAAAAGTATGCTGAAGAAAAACTAATTCAACCTACATTCTTATATGAACATCCAATTGAAATAAGCCCATTAACTAAAAAGAATCCAGAAGATCCTAGATATGTTGATCGTTTTGAATTATTTATTGGTGGAAAAGAATTTGCAAATGCATATACAGAATTAAATGATCCAATTGATCAATTAGAGAGATTTGAAGCTCAAATTCAAGAAAGAGAATTAGGTAATGATGAGGCAAATGATATTGATATGGATTTTGTAGAAGCATTAGAATATGGTATGCCTCCTGCTGGTGGAATTGGTTATGGTATAGATAGATTAATGATGTTATTTACTGAACAAGAATCTATTCGTGATGTTATTCTATTCCCTACAATGAAGGAAAGAAAATATTAATTAAAAATATGAGCTTATGCTCATGTTTTTTTTATAAAATAAGGATTAAATTACTAAAAAATTAGCTAAAAGCTTGTAAAAAAAAGGAATAATAGTTTATAATTAATATGGGAGGTTAATTATGAAAAAACATAATACATTTAAAGTCGTTCTTATTGCTTTAATAGTAGTTCTTGTACTTTCTTGGATTTTTCCAGCTGCTTATTTTTCAAGTGAGTATGTAGATCAAGGACGCGTTCAAATGGGATTAGCAGATGCAAATAATTATTTTATGACTGCTTTATCATATTTTGGTCATGTTGCATTATATTTAATCCTAGTTGGTTGTTTTTATGGAATTTTATATAAAATTCCTGCTTATCGTACATTCTTAGATAAGATTGTTGCAAAGGTAAACTCTAAAGTATTCCTTGTTGTGACTGTATTACTACTTGCATTTGGAGTTAGTATTGCAGGATTACAAGTTGGATATGCTATCTTTATTCCGTTTATTGTCGCTTTAATCTTATTAATGGGATATGATAAGATTGTTGCAGCAATGACTGTTGTAGGTTCTATGGCTGCAGGTTTAGTTGGTACTACTTTTGCAGGAACTAATAATAGTTTATTAACAAGTATTTTAGGTTTAGATTATAATTTCCAAATTGGAGTTAGATTTATTATTTTACTTGTTGCTATTGTTTTAGTACTTTTCAATTTATTTATGTATATTAAACGTAATTTAGGAGAAGTAACTGTTAAGAAGGCAACTAAGAAAGAAGAAAAGAAAGAAGAAGTTGTTGTAGCTAGAAAGATTGAAGCTGAAAGCAAACCAAAGAAAAAGACTTCAACTACTAAATCTACAAAAACTACTTCAAGTAAATCTACAAAGAGTACGAAGAAAAAGACTACTCGTAAAAATGCAAATAAAGCAGCATTAAGAGAAGAAGATATTATTGTTGTTAAGGAATCAGTAAATGGTTCTAGTGAAGAAGAATATCTTGTTCCTACTAGAGTTGAAGTTACTCATAAAGTATGGCCATTTGTTGTAGGATTTATCTTACTATTTGTATTATTAGTAATGGCTATGATTACATGGGGCGAAGGTGGATTTGGTATTAAATTATTTGATAATGTTACTGAATCTGTAAAGAATTTCGAATTATTTGGATTCCCAATTTTCGCTGCAATTTATGGATCTCAATCACTTCAAGCATTTGGTAGTTGGACATTAATAGATATGTTCTTCCCAATCATTTTACTATTAGTTTTACTTGTAATTATTTATAGAGTAAAATTTGATGATGTATTAGATGGAGCAGTTGCTGGTGCTAAAAAAGCATTATTCCCTGCATTCATTGCATTAATGCTTTATACAATTTTAGTTGCTGCTACATATCATCCATTCCAATTAGCAATTTATAAAGCTCTATTAGGATTAACTAAAGGATTTAATGTTGGAACTACTGTAGTTGTTACATTATTGGCTTCAATTATTAATATTGATCCATCATATGTATATCAATCAGTATTACCATATTATACTTCTGTAGTTGCTAACTTAGAGGATTACTCAATTGTTGGAATCATTACTCAATCTATGTATGGTTTCGCTGCATTAGCTGCACCTACTAGTTTAATCTTAATGTGTACTTTAGCTTACTTAAAGGTTTCTTATAAGGAATGGTTAAAGAATATTTGGAAATTATTGTTAGAATTATTTATCATCTTAGTAATTGTTTTCATTGTTTTAGCATTAATTTAATAAAAAGAAGCAAATTGCTTCTTTTTTTTTTATTATTTGATATAATATTGGCAGGTGGTGATAAAATGAAAATTTACAATACTTTAACGAAAAAAATCGAAGATTTTGTTCCTTACGAAGAAGGTAAAGTTAAATTATATACATGTGGTCCCACTGTTTATCACTATGCTCATATTGGTAATATAAGAAATTATATTGGGCATGATATTTTAGATAAAACTCTAAGATATCTTGGATATGAGGTTACTCGTGCAATGAATATAACTGATGTTGGTCATTTAACGAGTGATAGCGATTCTGGCGAAGATAAGATGGAAGTAGCTAAGAAACGCGAACATAAATCAGCAATGGAGATTGCTAAGTTTTATACAGATGCCTTTTTCGTAGATTTCGAAAAAGTAAACTGTAAAAAGCCTGAGATAATAAGTCCTGCTACGGACAATATTTCAGAATACATCAAGATTATTACAAAATTGTTAGAAACTGATTATGCATATGAATCAGGAGGAAATATCTACTTTGATATTTCTAAATTAGACAATTATTATTGTCTTACAAATCAAGATAGTAACTTAGTTATAGGTGCAAGAGAAGGAGTAGATGAGGACTCTAATAAGAGAAATCAAGCTGATTTTGCACTATGGTTTACTATTAGTAAATTTGAAAATCATGAGTTACAATGGGATTCTCCATGGGGAAGAGGATATCCAGGATGGCATATAGAGTGTTCTGGTATATCATTAAAATACTTAGGAGAACATTTGGATATTCATGGTGGTGGTGTAGATAATATTTTTCCACATCATACAAATGAGATTGCTCAAAGTGAAGCATATTTAGGACATAAATGGTGTAATTACTGGTTCCACAATGAGCATTTGATTGATGAATCTGGTAAGATGAGTAAGTCTAAAGGAGATATTTTAACAGTATCTTATCTAGAAGAACATGGATATGATCCTATAGCTTTTAGATATATGTGTTTAGGATCTCATTATCGTAAACAATTATTATTTACTTATGATAATTTAGAGCAAGCTCAAAGTACACTTACTAAGTTAAGAAATAGAATTAAGAATCTTAAAGAAGATGGTGAATTAGATGAGGGATTGTTTGAAAGTTATGTTTCTAAATTTAAAGAAGCACTTGAAAATGATTTAAATACATCTAATGCTTTAGCTGTTTTATATGAGGTGTTAAAGGATAATAATTTAAATGATACTACTAAGATTAAATTAGTAGAAGATTTTGATAGAGTTCTTTCTCTAGACTTAATAAAAGAGGACAATGATCAAGTTCAATCTGCTGAAGGTGTTATTGATAAAGAATTTGAAAAAATGATTTTGGATAAGATTGAAGAGAGAAAAGAGGCAAAAAAGAATAAGGATTTTGCTAAAGCTGATCAAATTCGTGATGAATTATATAAACAGGGAATTCAGTTAATTGATACAAAAGAAGGAACTACATATCAGTTGTTTTTAACATAGGATTCATTTTATGAATCCTTTTCTTGTGTTATAATGTTGATGGTGGTTTTATGAACGTTCTAGAAGTAAATGTTTTAGTACTTGCATATTTAGGAGATACAATATATGAGAATTATGTACGTAGACATTTAATTAATAAGGGTATTGGTAATGTTAATGAATTACAAAAAGAAGCTATAAAATATGTTAGTGCTGTTAGTCAAGCTAAATATTTAACTGAGATGATTGATAATAATATATTATTGGTTGATGAATTAGATGTTGTTAAAAGAGCTAGAAATTATAAGACTACTTCTCATCCTAAAAGTTGTGATATTATTACTTATAAACATGCTACTGGATTAGAAGCATTGATTGGTTATTTAGATCTTAATAATAATAAAGAAAGGATAGATGAGATTATGAATTTCATCTTGAGTGAATAATATGTATGTATATGGTAGAAATGTAGCTAAAGATTTACTTGAAAGTAATAATAGTATTAAAAAAATTATTTTGCAGGATGGTTTTAGCGATAAAGAAATTATTTCTTTAATTGAAAAAACTAAATTGAATGTAGAATATCGTTCAAAAAGAGAAATGGATGATTTGTCTTCAGGAGTTCATCAAGGTATAATTCTAGACATTCCGGATTATAAGTATGGAAAAATTGAATCTATACTATCTAATAATAATGATGATATTGTTGTGATATTAGATCATTTAGAAGATCCACATAATTTTGGTGCTATTATTAGAACTTGTGAAGCTGCTGGAATAAAAAATATTATTATTCCAAAAGATAGGCAAGTACAGGTAAATGCTACTGTTATGAAGACTAGCGCAGGAACTATTCATCATATGAATATTGTTTCTGTTAGTAATGTAGCTAATACTATTGAAGAATTAAAAAAAGCTGGTTACTGGATTGTTGGAACTTCTTTAGAAAATAGTGTTGATTATAGAGAAGTTGATTATAGTGGAAAGATTGCTATAGTAATTGGTAATGAAGGTAGTGGTATTTCTAATTTAGTATCAAAAAAATGTGACTATTTAGTTAAGATACCTATGTATGGTACTACTAATAGTTTAAATGCTAGTGTAGCAACAGGTATTATGATTTATGAGGTAATCCGAAATAGAAAGTAGGATTTATGAGTTATAAAAATTATAATGATTATGAACTAATATATATGGTTCGTGAAAATGATGAGGGGTCTTATAATATTTTGTTCCGAAAATATTTACCTATTATTAGAAAAATAGCTTTTGATAATTATAAGTGTTATAGTACTTATGGTTATGATATTGATGATTTTATTCAAGAAGGATATTTGGGTTTTCAACAAGCACTTAGGTCTTTTGATGAAAACAAGAATATTCTTTTTTATACTTTTGTTTCTTTATGTATTCAGCGTAAAATGATTAGTTTTTGTAAGAAGATATCTAATGAAAAGAAAAATATTAGTAATAATAATACTGTTGATATAGATGAGGTATCTATTGTGGATAATAATATATTAATGGATGATTATTTTACTAAGAGAGATATTATTAGGTGTATATGGGATGTTATTTATACTTTTCCTTTTGAATATACTTGTGTTTTTGAACTTAGGATGAATCAGTTTCAATATATTGAGATTGAAAAGCTACTGGGGGTATCTGTTAGAAGAGCGGAATTTATGGTTCATAGAATTCAGAAAAAAATACGTAAAGAGTTTACTATTAATGTGTAAAAAGACAGTTTAAATTGTCTTTTTTTGTTTTTTGTTTTAAAATATTATTAGGATAGGATAAGCTGGTGATATTTTGGGAGCAAAAATTATACAATTTCCAAATAAGAACCAATACGATAGTGAACGTGTAACACTATTTGATTGGGTAAATAGGCATCACTCTGAAGATAGTATGAGAGAGGTCTTTTTAAACATGGATATTGCTTTAAAGTATATTCATGATCATGGTTATTGTATTGAAGTTTTTTATCCTACTAATATTGAAATATTAAATAATAATCCAGATTATGTATTGTTTGATAGTTTATTAGAATTACCTAATGATCAAATAGAAAGAAAAAATATGATTAAAGAAGATATATTTAATTCTTCTTTAATACAAATTGGTTTATATACTAATACTATGAGATCTTTAACTCCTGAATTTTTAAGAGAAAACTTTGATGAAATTGCAAGATTTGTTCCTGAAGGGGATGTTCCTTATTATAGAGGTGTTGTTCAAAGAGGGGCTTCTGTTTATTTTAATGAGTATGCTTTAGAAAAAATGAATAGAGATTTAGAACAACTTGAAAAGCAAATTGCTGAGAGTGATGGAGATAAGAGTGTTATAAAAGAAAAGCATTATGAAAATGAACCTCTTACTAATAATAGAATAAATGATTCTATATATAAACAAATTAATGGTTTAAAAGATGTAGCATTTATTAGTTACTTATTAATACCTACATTAATATTAGTTACTTTATTTATCTTGTCATTTATTTCATGGGTATTAAGTCTTTTCTAGTAAAAATATTGACATTTCAATGTGGTTATGCTATTTTATAGATGTAAGCACTTAGAAGTGTTTTTATTTTGAATTAAAATGGATGGGTGATAATATGGCTGAAGTTCGTAAAAGAGTTTTAGAAGATACTTATAATACTTCTAAAATCAAAGTAAAAGAAAAGAAAAATAATAAGAAAACTACTAAGAAGGAAGTTAAGAAACCTACTAAGAATAATGAACCTGAAGAGAAGAAGAGTTTCTTTGTAAGATTTAGAATATTCTGTAATGGTGTTAAGAATGAGTTTTTAAAAGTACATTGGACTTCTAAAAAAGATATGGTTAAGTATTCTATAGCAGTAATACTATTCATTATAGTGTGTTCTCTATACTTTTATATAATTTATGTATTATTTGCGTTATTACAAAAATTATTATTAGGGGTGTAGTATATGGATAAACAATGGTATGTAGTTAATACTTATTCTGGACATGAGAGTAAGGTAAAAGAAAAATTAGAAATGAGAACTGAATCTATGGATATGCAGGATTATATTCATAGAATAGTTATTCCTGAAGAAAAAGTAGTAGAAGTAAAAGATGGAGTTACTAAGGAAAAAGTTAAGAAGATGTTTCCTGGATACATCCTTGTTGAAATGGTAATGACTGATGAAGCTTGGTATGTAGTACGTAATACTCCTGGAGTTACTGGATTCATTGGATCAAGTGGTAAAGGTGCTAAACCTACTCCTTTACAACCATATGAAGTAGATAAGATATTAGGTAATATGGGTATTAGTAGAATGGATATTGATACTGAATTATCTGAAGGAACTAAAGTTAAAATTATTGCTGGTCCTTTTCAAGGTATGTTTGGAAAGGTTGACTCAGTTGATTTACCTAACCAAAAGGTTATGTTATTAGTTGATTTATTTGGACAAGAAACTTCTGTTGAAGTTGAGTTAAGCCAAATAGAAAATGCATAAAACACTTGCAATATCAAGTGTCTTATGATATTATTTAGGGGCTATATTGATTTATTGATATAGATTTAGTGGGAAGCATGGTTTGCATTTAATAAAAGCGGGAATCAAGCTATTTGTACCACTCGCGAAAACAAATAAGAGGAGGTGTTTTTCGTGGCAAAGGAAGCAGTAAAAAAGATTAAATTACAAATTGCTGCAGGAAAA
>JAEEGL010738510.1_pt1 | contig 12126 bp, 8 predicted proteins | sample 9134231 | NCBI WGS metagenome assembly JAEEGL01 (sample SAMN16246548, study PRJNA631951) | gut metagenome | biome: gut microbiome; feature: rumen; material: fiber-attached | host: Bos | place: Iran: Karaj | collected 2018-10
AGGAATACCTCAAAGATTTCATTTACAGGCTGGAAGGCTATTGGTGGATTTTCGTGGTGGCCGTGCTGCTCACCGGGCTTATCGCCTTTGTCTCCGTCATCTGGCAGGTATTGAAGGCGGCGAAGACCAATCCGGCGATAGAGCTCAAGAAAGAATAGGCTTTCATAAGCGGTTAAACCCATTATAAGCATCTGTCGTCGTGATTATCCGTCGTATAGGAACCCGGTGGAGGTCGCAGGTTCGAGTCCTACTCCGCTACTTAATTGAAAGTCAGTCAGTTACGGCTGACTTTTTGCGTTTTTTTGCCAATTCCTATTTTCATTTCCCGGAAAGAATTACTACCTTTGACGTCTATGAAAAAGATATTCACTTTCGCGTTTGCCATCATTATCTGTATGTCGCTCGGTTCTTGTAAGAAAGACAGGTTTGAAGAGAGTGCCTCGAGCCTCTCCGGAATGCAAAAGCTTCTTTCGGAGTTGTATCAGGCTATTCCTATGGAGGAATTCAATGTCAATGATCAGTACACGACACTGGCTACATACTCGGATGGCTGCGACTATGCCATAAAACTGGCCGGCTTCTGGGACTATGACAAGATCTGCAAAATCAACCGTTTTATCGAATTGGTTGATGTCGCGCTGGAGAAAGGGTCGATTGACAAGGAAACCCGCGACTCGATGCTTGGTGAGGCCCTTTTCGTGCGTGCGTATTGTTATTTTGCAATGGTAAGGTGCTATGGCGGTGTTCCCATTGTCACGGAGCCGACAAATAAGATCGGCTCCCGCAGCACCGAGAAGCAGACTTGGGATTTCGTCATCTCCGAACTGGACAATGCAGCCGAGCTTCTTCCGGAAAAACGGATGTATGGAAGCTATCGCGCAACCAAATGGGCAGCCCTCGGGCTTCAGTCCCGCGTCGCCCTGTATGCCGCTTCGGTCAGTAAATACTGGGGCAAAGAGGCCATTCCCGCCAGCTATAAGGCCGTTGCCGATAAACTTACCTATATGGAATCGTCTTATGCTGACGCATACTATGGAAAGTGTATCGAAGCCTGCGCAAAGATTATGACATCGGGACAGTTCTCTCTCTATGGAGGCGCCACCACATCGGTGTCCAAGGCGAAGGAAAACCTCACGAATCTGTTCCTGGACCGGCAGGACTGCGAATTCATCTTCGGGAAACCCGGTGCATATATGACGTCTGGCAAGGCTGCGGAATTCGACCTCCTCAATTCCCCAAACCAGGCACATGCGGCTACCGCCAAAGGTGGGTGGGGGAATTACTCCGTCACCTCCGACATGGTGGACCTCTTTAATGATTACAATGCCTCCGGCGGCCGGGCGGACGGGACGGTTAAGACCCGTAACGACGGCCTGGAGAACATCTGTTTCGCGCAGATTCATAATGCCAGCTCCTCTTTTGACAAGAACGCCAGTTTCATCAAATACGACCATCCCCAGGACCCGTTCCTGAACAAGGATGCCCGTTTCCAGGCATGGGTTCTGTATCCCGGTGTGGAATTCCGGGGAATTACCATAACTGCACAGGGAGGTATCTGGATTCCCGGAGACGAATACCCTGGATTCTACCAAAACAACGAGTACAAACATAACGGAAACGACTACTACGGGTTAGGTGCCGAGGAGGAGGATAAAATATCAGCGTTCCTGCGTATCGATAAGAATCGACCCAAAAACCAGGCCCAATATTGGAACTGCTGCTGTGGAATCCGGAAGTTCCTGCATCCGGCAGAGGCCAAAGATTATTCAAACGCCCCCTGGTGCGACATCCGTTACGCGGAAATTCTCTTGAATTATGCCGAGGCCTATGCCGAGAGCGGAAAGGGCGATGCAACCCTCGCAAAGAACGCCCTCAACGACATCCGTCACCGGGCGGCATTCACAGACAACCTTATGCCGACCCTCGAGAATGTCCTTCACGAGCGTCGGGTTGAATTTGCCTTTGAGGGCCACGAAAGCTACACGCTCCATCGCCGCCGCGATTATCTCAATACCCGCTCAGGGAAGGAATATAGGAAGCATACCCTTTTGCCCGTACTCGACCTTCGTGACGGTACGCCCAAATACATTTTCCCACGCGTGAATGTGTTCGAAGGGGATGCACATCTTTCTCCCAAGGGGCTCGACACCGGTCTGCTGGACTACTATGCTGCCATTCCAGGAGCCGGCGGGAAATCCCTCGTTGTGAATCCTGCCCAGGAGTAAGTAGAGTAGCTTAGGAGCTCGCCAGCTTAGCGCTTGCGCCAGGGGGCGAAGAACGATTCGATGCAGTCATAAACCGCCTCTGCCGCGGGATCGACGTCGTGCGAGTGCCAGCGGAGGCGCTGGATCCGTCCGGATTGATATTTGATGGTGACCGAGTAGATGGTGCCGCCTTCCAGGCAGTCATCCTTCTCGTAATCGCCCATTTCCTGGACGGCAAGGTCCGTAAGGGCCTTTCGCAACTCGTCGACCTGCTCGGGAGTGATGTCTTCCTGCTTGTGGATTTCCGGTTTGCGGAAGCGGTTGTCGACGTTGAGGTTGATACTGACCGTCGGCATATAGCCCGTTTCACAAAACAGCATACAGGCATCCGTGCCGCGTCCCGCCACTTTCTCGGCGACGTATTCGCACCCGATGATGGTGTCTTCGGCTTTTTCGGCCCGGGAGCGCCAGGGCTCGAAGAAGGAATGAATGCGGTGGTAGGCCTCCTGCACCTTGTCTTTTACGCCGTGGCCGTACCAGCGGATATTGACCGTTTCTCCCGAATCGTATTCCATATAGAGGCGATAGGCGTAACCGCCGGTAATGGCCTCGTCCAGATTGTAGCCGTTCAGTTTATAGACTTCCATCTGGGCCAGGATGGACTGGAGTTCTCCCACGACCGCTGCGTCGACCGGATATTCCCGGCGGATTTCGGGATCGCCGAAGCGGTTGCCGATCCTGAGGGCGACGACGACCTTGGGAATGGAGTCTTTGTCTGCAATTAGTTCGCAGTACTCCTTCCCGAGTCCGGCGGAGCCGCTTTTGGCGTAACTGCAGTAGATGAGATTGCCTTTGGGCCCTTTCGCCGCACAGGCGATACTGAACAATCCGACAGCCATAATGAGCAGGAATTTGGAGAATTTGACGGTTTTCATATCCGGTGACAGGTAAATGGATCCGTTGGCAAATATACAAATTTTTTGACAACTGGGGGAAAAACCGTATCTTCGCAAAGATTATGAAAAGGATATCGTCCCTGCTTCTCCTTGCGGTACTGACGCTGCCTTTAGCGGCGCAGCAGCGGGATGGAGACTTTACGCTGCCGGCTTCTGCCCTCGATGCTTTGTCGGCAGACCTTCTGGCGTGTTATGACGCGCAGCAGAAGCAGGACGCGGAAGTGCTGTCATTCGGAGATTATGAAATCCGTTCCGGTCCCAGCCTGTGGGACAAGGAGGCCGGGAAATATATCCTGCCCCCGGTAGCCGATCTGCAGCGGCAGCAATTCGAGCAGCAGAAAAAGAAGAATCAGGTTCCCGACGGGACGTTCATCCCGGTCAGGATGTTCTTTATGGATTCCCGGAAAGGGCCGATGGCAGGCTGCCCCGATCGCCTCGACGGATCCCTCTGGGTGGACGGCTACTCCTACAGCGTTCCGGATTCCCTGACTGAGAACGGGAAAAGGGTCCTCAACCGGAAGAAGCAATCCGTGGAGGGACATCAGGTCGGGATTTTCCGGGTCGAGAACGGCGCGCTGGTGCCGGTGATGGATCTGGGGGATCTGTCGACCGGATCCCCGCTGCTCGGCACAAGTGTCGAAAGTGCCGGGCTCTGGGCCCGCTCGAAGTGGGACAAGCAGCTATGGGGCGCGTCTGCGCTTGACCAATGGGTTGACCTGGTGGAGCCGCTGGGGGAGGGGACGGAATTCCTGAAAGTCACTACCTCTCGCGTGACTACGGATAGCTATGTCCGTGGCGAGGCGTGTCATTATACCGAGCACCGGGAAGTAAAGCTGTATGACTGGGAGGGGAGACCGGCCCTCGATCCGCCCTACGGGGAGATGGATCCGCAGGATCTAAGCGGCTATGGTCCCGTCATTCTGGTGCAGAAGGATTCCCGCTGGGGAATGCTGGACGGGAAGAGCGGCGAGGCCCTCATCCCCTGTGAATTCGAGTCAAAGGAGGGGCAGAATCCCTGGACAGACCTGACGTCGGCTATCAATCTCCGGTTCCGAAAATTCTCTTATACCATTTGGCGCGATGGGCAGGCCGAAAAGGACAAGGCAACCATTCAGGACTACTTTGACTGGGTGACGCCCGGCTTGGGGCTGGGCTCGTACGACGTTGAAAAGGAGTTTTTCCCGCTGACGCTCACATGCACGGAGCACCTGAATTTCGCTGGGCTGAAGCGGCCTGCCGGCATTCCTCGCACCATTCGCTGGCGCACATATAGCCTCCCGGTACCCGCCTCCGAGGCATCAGCCTTCAAAGAGGCATTCTTCGACATTCTGCCGGAGGCTGTCTCCGGGGCCCGATTCCGCCTTGTCGGCGATCTGCCGGACCTGGAGGAAATTACGTTCACCCTGCCGCACGGCAAGCAGTACCATTGGAGGGCAGAGGAATGAAACAGCGGCTCGCATCCCTGGATATCCTTCGCGGGGCGGATATGTTCCTGCTCCTGTTTATCGGACCCGTGGTCCGGGCCTTCTGCAAGGTGTGCCCGGACGGGACGGCCTGGCTGTCCACCCAGTTCCAGCACGTCGCCTGGGAGGGATTCGTGCTCTGGGATATCATTATGCCGCTGTTCCTGTTTATGTCCGGCATCACGATTCCGTTCTCGATGGCCCGCTACAAAGAGGGTATCCGGCCGGACGGGAAGTTTTATCTTAAGCTCGTCAAGCGTTTCTGTCTTCTGTTTCTGCTGGGCTGGATCGTACAGGGAAATTTGCTGGAATTCAGCTGGAAACTGTTCCATCCCTTCGCCAACACGCTCCAGGCCATTGCCGTGGGATACGTGGTCGCTGCGCTACTCTTCGTGCACTGCAAGCCGCGGTGGCAGATTGTGGCGGCGGTTGTCCTGTTCGCTGCCTATTGGATCGCCTTCGCCTGCACGGGGATGAATCTGGACCCGCAGGACAATATTGCGATGACCATCGACAAGGCCGTGCTGGGCTCGCACCGCGACGGGGTCAAATGGCTCGCCGACGGCGCCTGGCGCTTCCGCAAGAGCTATCAGTATACCTGGATCCTATCGAGCCTCAATTTCGCCGTTACCGTGCTGCTGGGATGCTTCGCCGGAGAACTGCTCAAGCGTGACAAGACGGCCCCCGGGCGGCGCGCATTATGGGTGGCAGTGGTCGGTGCGGCCCTGGTTGCGGCCGGTCTGGCCATTTCGCCGCTTTTCCCGATCATCAAGAAGATTTGGAGCAGCAGTATGACGCTTTTCTCGGGCGGGATCTGCTTCCTCCTCGTCGCGCTGACCTATTATCTGGTGGATGTGCGCGGATGGCACAAGGGCGCAGACTGGCTCAAGATCTACGGAATGAACGCCATCACGGCCTACTGCATCGGCGAGGTGATCAAATTCACCTCCGTTTCGGAATCCCTCCTGCACGGATTCAGCGGCCTCGGCTGCTATCCCGTCATTCTGGCCTTTGCTGACGCGTCCATCCTGCTGGGGATCCTCCTGGTTATGTATAAGCAAAAAGTTTTTCTAAAAGTATAGCGTGCTATGAAACGAACTGTCCTTCTCGCTTCCATCTTTCTGACCGTCTGCCTTTCCGGCGCATCCAAGCCCAAAAGTGCGTACGGATACAAGATAAAGGGCCATCAGATCGTCTACAACACGCCACCGCGCCCGGCGGACCAGCAGAGTATGCTTGGATTCGCCTGCGATCCGATCGAGACGGTCCGGATCGGGGTCATCGGCCTCGGTGACCGGGGGAAGGACGTGCCCAAGCGGATGGCGTTTATCGAGCACGCTTCGGTGGTGGCCCTTTGCGATCTGCTTCCCGAGCGGATCGAGCGGGCGCAGAGGAGTCTCGTGAAGCGGGGCGCTCCGCGGGCGATCCACGAATTCTCCGGAGAGGATGGCTGGAAGGCTCTCTGCGAGCTCGACGATATCGACCTCGTGTATCTGGCCGTTCCATGGCAGTTGCATACGAAGATGGCCGTTTATGCGATGGAGCACGGCAAGCACGTCGCCGTGGAAGTGCCCGCCGCGACCAGCATCGAGGAGTGTTGGGCGCTCGTGAATACCTCAGAGCGCACCCGCCGTCACTGTATGATGCTGGAGAACTGCTGCTACGATTTCTTCGAACTGACCTGCCTCAACATCGCCCAACACGGCATTTTCGGCGATGTCGTGCACGTGGAGGGCTCTTATCACCATAACCTCGATCCCTGGTGGGACAATTATCAGGGTGACTGGCGAATGACTTACAACAAGGACCATCACGGCGACGTCTATCCCACGCACGGAATTGGCCCGGTCTGCCAGGTGCTGAACATTCACCGCGGCGACAGGATGGAGACGCTTGTCTCGATGGATACCAACGCCTTCGCCGGACAGGACAAGGCCGATTCCCGCTATGGCAAGGGAAAGGTGAAATACGAGAACGGCGACCTCACGGCGACCCTTATCCGTACCCATAACGGAAAAACCATCTTGGTGGAGCACGACGTGGTGACGCCGCGCCCGTACAACCGGATGTACCAGATTGTCGGTACTAAAGGTTATGCCAACAAATATCCGACCCCGGGTCTGGCCCTCGGGAGTGATGCTGTAGAAGTTCTGAGCTCCGATGACCTCAACGCCGAGAAATATATGACCGAAGCCCAACGGGATTCCATGCTGGCAGCCTATAAACATCCCATTGCCAAGGAGATTGAGGCCCTGGCCCGCAAGGTCGGCGGCCACGGCGGAATGGATTTCATTATGGATTACCGCCTGATCTACTGCCTCCACAACGGCCTTCCGCTGGACGAGGACGTGTACGATGCGGCGGAATGGAGTTCCCTCGTGGAATTGACGGAAGTCTCCATCAAGTACGGCTCAATGCCGGTCGTGATGCCGGATTTCACCCGCGGCGAATGGGACCGGACGGACGGTCTCCGCTTTGCCGTCGCGAAGTAGGCGGGATCAATAGCCGAAGCAGCGGTCGAGCTCTTCGGGGGTGAGATGGGCGATGCTTTTTAGCAGCGGATCCGTTGCGAACATCTTCTTCAGATAGGCCTGGCGCCCGTTGGCATAGTCGTGCAGGCCGGCGATCTTCGTCTTCCAGGCGTTGTAGTTGGTGTTGGGCCAGCGCTTGCAGTTGCGCCCGACTTCCGAGTCCATCAGTTCGACGAAATGGTCGATGGCGGCGTTGACGCGGTCCTTGTTCCAAATGGAGGACATCTGGTATTCCATCCGGTAGACGTAAAGCTCGCGGAATTCCGGATTTTTCATCAGGCCGCGGATGACATCTGTCTGGTGGAGGCGCATATCCGTCGGCTTGTAGTAAATCATAAAGCTGTCCGAATTGGGCCGCGTAATGCCCATATCCACGTCGTAGAGGATCCAGTGCCATTTGTTGTCGAGGTAGGGACTCCGGAAGATGCGTACGTTGCCGGCGTCCGAGTTGCCGATCCAGGTTTCGGCGACGACCCAGTCGACGAAGCTGTTGATGTCGAGCCGGTCCGTGACGTACTGGTAGTATTCCGGCTTGGAGAGGTCGTGGGTGCGGATGTAGCTCAGGAGCGCGCTCCAATCCTTGCCCGAGCCTTCCTCCACGTTGGAATTCCCCATAATGATGTCCATCGAGTCGGTGGGAATGTTGTAGTGACCGGCGACGAAGTGCTTGTTGATTTTCTCGCGGAGGCAGTAGAAGCCGTAGTACTGGCCGTTGATGTAGTAGACGACGGGGCGGGTGGCCATTACGTCGATCAGGCCGTCGGCCAGGTAGCAGGCGAGGTCGTCCTTGATGAGCGTGCCGTAGATATCCTGTCCGCCGGTGCGGACGATGAATCCCTTGTATTCGGAAATATCCCGCGTGGGGAAGAGCTTGTAGTGGAGCTTGGACGGGCCGTAGATGCTCTTGAATTTGAATTTCATGCTCTTCTTGGGATAGATGCGGGAGAAGCCGCCGAAGATGGAGGTGCCGCAGTCGATGGAGAAGCCGGCGCCTTCTTTCGGGAGGAAGGATACGTTGCCCCTGCGCCACCATTTCCGCCAGAAATTCGCCTCGGTGTAGGGATAATTGATACCCGGAGTGCCGTCATCCTCAGTGCCGTGCGGCTTGAGCCGGAACGGGCCGTTCGAATAGATGCCCGACCCGACGGAGAACAGGCCGGAAGGCTCGCTCACGAGGCTCACGACATCCAGCTTGTGCCCTTCGTTGATGAGGAAAGTGTACGAACTGACGGGGCTGAGGGAGCCGTTTTCCGACACGGCGACGGCCCGGATGACCGAGGTCTTGGTGAGTTTGAAGGGCTTCTCGTATAGCTTGGCAATCGCCCCGGGGGCAGATCCGTCCATTGTGTAGCGGATGGTCGCGCCTTTGGCGTAGAATTCGACCGTAAGCGTGTCGATGCCGTCATACTGGCCGGAGCCGACGCTGGCCGCGGGAGCCATCCCCGTGCCCTCGTTGGGCTGTCCGGGCGTCAGGACGCCGCTCGTGATGAAGGGCCAGCCCTTGACGGACACCAGCCCCTGTCCCTTGGGCATACTGATCGGGCCGTATTCCAGGATGATCTTGCCGTCGCGGTCCGTCAGATAGACCCAGTCTTCCCCGTTCTTGAGGGAGAAGGAGGCGCAGATCCGTCCGAGGCTGTCCGGCGCCGCCGCGCCCTTGAAATCGTTCGAGCAGAAGACGGCCAGATAGCCGTCCGCGCCAATAGATGAGCCCTCCGGGAAGGTGAAGAGCGCGTAGTCCTCCTTGTCGGAGAGGCCGAAGCCGGAGATGTCGATCGCCTCTGAGGCCGTGTTGTGCAGTTCGATGAAGTCGGGATCGCCGGAGCCGAGGATTTCGCTGAAGACAAGGCCGGTAGGGTTGGGCTTGCGGAGCGTGGCGCAGTAGGCCTTCCGCCCTGCGTCGTCATTGGGGAAGCCCGGGGTAATCTGTTTCCCGGTGCGGGCGATGATCGTGCCGTCGGCCCCGCGGAAGCGGACGATGGACTTGTGTGCTTTGTTGACGGGATCGTCAATCAGGTCGACCAGCGCGCCTCTTCCGTCCGTGAGGTAAAAGCATTTCGCCTCGGAGAGGGCGGAAATTCCTCCGATCAGCCGGTATTCTCCCGGGGCGAGGTCCGCGTGGTCCATCTTCTGCTTCCGCCCGTCCACGATCAGGCGGAAACCGCTGATGCTGAGGGTGGAATCCGTGGGATTGCAGATCTCCAGCCAGCCGTCGGCGACCCTGTATTCGGAAATGAAGACGGGGGAATCGGACGCGGGGAGCCAGTCAGGCGTCTCCGGTGTCGACTTGCAGCCTTGCAGGAGGGAGGACAGAGCCATCGTCAGGATGAGGCAGGGGAGCGGCATTTTCATACGGGAAAGGTTATTCTACGAGAATCCGTTGCAGGGTCTGGATTTGTGTGCGCGTGACGTCGTGTTTGAGGATGAGGTAATTCTGGACCTTCTCGGCGAAGGTTTTTCCTTCGAAATTCTTTTTGATATAATCGATGGTGGGGGCGTAATTGTAGGCGCCGAGGGCGCTTCGTGCGTGCCGGGCCGATCCGCCGTGGGCAAGGCTCGTGATCTCATAGTCGCGGGCCAGGTCATTCTCGCTTACGCCGGCCATCGCGGCTAGCAGGAACGACAGCATTCCCGCCCGGTCCGCGCCGGCGGCGCAGTGCAGGTAGACATTCTTCCCCCGGCTCAGGCAGTCCACGACCTGGCCGATGGGTTTGCCGTAAATGTGGCTCGACTTCACCCCGCCGAAGTCGGGAATGTTGAGGTGATAATACTCGACATCGGGCCCCAGCATCGAATTGTTCATGTCGTTGGCCGGGTTGTCGTCATTCAGCAGCAACTCCTTGGCGCTGCGAAGGTCGATTTCGGCCCCGATGTGCATCGTATGGCGGAAGACTTCGATGCCGTCGGGGGTGATGATCGGGCTGCGCTCGCCGCCCCGGATGTGGTCCAGCGCGGCGCCGCGGTACAGCCTTCCGTAGCGGAGCATCCGGCCGTCCTCGGTCCTCAGTCCGCCGAAATCGCGGATGTTGGTGACGTACGGTGCCCGGATCATCCGCCGGCGTCCCTTGACGAAGAACGTCCCTTCCTCAAGGGGAAAACTGTTGCTGAAATTCTTGCCCAGCAGGAGGTAGGCATACGAGCGGCCGGGAATCAGGTTGTAGACGTAGCAGCATCCCGTGGTGGTTGGAACCGTGTACAGGGCGACGGGACCGTCCATCGAGGTCATATCGTAGATCTCCAGCCGGATCTCCTTCCAGAGCGGCGTGCTTTCCCAGCGGAAGACGACCGGCTTGGGCTTGTCACAGATCCCGGACCGCTCCGGGACGTACTTCGACATATTCGTATAGGAATAGTCGGCCGTGTCGTACTCCGAATCGTCCAGATACTGCGCCAGGACGTCGTTCTCGATGCTCGTGACATCGATAACGCACTGTGCTCCTGCCGCTGCCGGCAGCAGAAGCATCCATAAAAGCAATATGACCCGAATCCGATTCATTTAACTTACAAAGATAATGGAATTTTTTGTATTTTTGCATCCGGACGGCGGGGGGGAAACCCGGTGCGAATCCGGGACTGTGCCCGCAACTGTAACTCCTCTGAGGGAGAGTCAGAATACCGGCCGCCGTCAAGTTATGCATCGGATTCGGGGACAAGTCCGGGCGGAAACGTTAAATTCAATCCATTATGAAAAAAGCATTCCTGCTTTTGTTGTGCGGCGCGCTTGCATTCTCGGCGTGCGACAAAAACAATCCGGAAGGCGGTGCCAAAGAATCCGACCTGACGGGGGAGACGGTGGACCTCTCGGCGTTCGGTTATACCGGTCCCCGGAAAATCTTTATCCTCAACGAAGGGCAGATGGGCTCGAACAACGCCAGCCTGGATGTCATCCGTTTCTCGGACAGACAGTACCTCTCCGGTGTTTTCAAGAAGGTCAATCCCAAGGCCGGCGGCCTCGGGGACGTGGGCAACGATCTCATCGTGATCGGGGACGAAGTATGGATTGTGGTGAACAATTCCGGCATTGTGGAGGTGATATCCGCCGAGGATGAAAAGGAAATTGCCGCGATCAAGATTCCTACACCCCGCCGGATTGCCTTCGATAACAAGTATGCTTACGTTACATCCTGGGCGGGTGCATACGCGACTTGGGAAAAAGATGACAATGGCAATTCAGTCCTGGTCGGCAGCGCCAATCCCAAGGGGCAGGTTTACCGGATCGACCGCAAGACCAAAAAGGTGAAGGGCTCCGTCGAGGTGGGCTACCAGCCGGAAGGCGTCGCCATCCTGGAAGGAAAACTGTATGTGGCCAATTCCGGCGGCATCTCCACCCAGATCGCTCCCGATTACGCGTATGACCATACGATCAGCGTTATCGATGCGGCGTCCTTCACGGTATCGGAAACCATCGATGTGGTCGATGTGGAGGGCAGCCCCAGGCGGGTCGTCAACCTTAAGGACGTGTATGCCGATCCCTTCAACAAAAAAATCTATTTCACCGCCCTGGGCGATTATGGCGACAATCATTCCGGTCTGTATTACATTCAGAATGATGGGAATATCTACCTCGCCTCCCATTATGTGAGCGTATCGGCACGGTATGGCAATGAAATATATTGCATCGGAACCGAGCAGGAGTTTGATTGGAACGCCACGTCAAAAGAATGGAGCGTCTGGAGTTGGAGCGGAAACCACAAGGTCACGTATTTTAACTCTTTCCTGAAGGATATGGCGGTGCCCTACGGGCTTTGCCTGTATAATGACAAGATTCTCTTCGTCTCCGATGCGGGGGATTATTTCAATCCCGGTACCGTGACGATGATTGCAGACGGCAAGAAAGTCTGGACGGTGACGGCGGGCGTCTGCCCCGGTCATTTCGCCATCTGGTAGCCGGTGCGCGGCGGTTTTTCCGTTTTGATTCTGTTGCTGTCCGTTTCCTGGCGCCTTCCGGCCCAGGAGGCGGATACGCTATCTG
>JAEEGL011246344.1_pt1 | contig 12126 bp, 5 predicted proteins | sample 9134231 | NCBI WGS metagenome assembly JAEEGL01 (sample SAMN16246548, study PRJNA631951) | gut metagenome | biome: gut microbiome; feature: rumen; material: fiber-attached | host: Bos | place: Iran: Karaj | collected 2018-10
GAGGTCAACTGCGAGACCGACTTCTGCGCCAAGTCCGCTCCCTTTGTTGAGTTCGTCAAGGGCATTGCCCAGGTCGTTGTGGACTCCGATCCCGCCGACGTGGACGCGCTGAAGAAGGCCCCCTTCCCCGGCACTGAGCTGACCGTTGAGGGCGTCCTGCCTGAGAAGGTCATGTCCATCGGCGAGAACCTGCAGATCCGCCGCTTCGTCCGCTATGACGAGAACACCTCCGTGGCCTACGTCCACGCGGGCGGCAAGATCGGCGTTCTGGTGAACCTGGCCGTTGAGGGCGATATCGACGCCACCGAGATCGGCAAGAACGTCGCCATGCAGATCGCCGCTCTGAACCCCCGTTTCTGGGACAAGAGCGACGTCACCGAGGACGTCCTCGAAGAGGAGAAGAAGGTCCTGGTGGCTCAGATGGACGCCGACCCCAAGATGGCTTCCAAGCCCGCTCAGGTCAAGGAAAAGATCGCCGCCGGCAAGCTGAACAAGTTCTACGAGGAGAACTGCCTGCTGCAGCAGACCTTCGTCCGCTCCGATCTGTTCACCGGCTTCGTCGAGGGCTACATCGCCGTCGTCGCCAAGAAGCTGGGCGGAAAGATCCGCTTCATCAAGGCCGTTCGCTTCGAGAAGGGCGAGGGCATTGAGAAGAAGGTGGAAGACTTCGCCGCCGAGGTCGCCGCGCAGATGAACATGGGCAAGTAAGTCCAGCACCGCAAATAACCGCGCTCCGGATCATTCCGGGGCGCGGTTTTCTGTGCGTTCCGCCAACGTGCGAAGCACTCATCGCTCGGCGCAGCCGACCATCACGCGCGTGAGCGCTCATCACGTTCCGCGTCAGCGGAACTCCTCACGCACCGTGTGCCCGGAAGGGCCTGCGGCGGTGGCCGGAGCCGGTCAGGCAGCCGGGCAGATCCGCCTCCACCAGCAGGATGTCATCGCCCACCCGGCGGACGCAGGACCAGGGAATCCGGTAGAAGCCCTCCCGCCCGAACAGACCGAAAAACCGGCAGGGCCCGGGCACCCAGACCGCACAGATCCGCCCCTCGGGCATCTCCACCTCCAGATCGCACACAAAGCCCAGCCGTCTGCCGTCGCAGACGTTGACCACCTCCCGGCATCTCCAGTCCGAAAATCTGCATGAAGCCATAGGATCCCTCCTCGGCTCAGCCTATGCCGCCGCGATTCGGATTATGCCCCGGAGGGTATAAAAAACCCATTGCCAAACCGGTGCGTATGCGGTATAATAACCGTGAACAAAACAAAAGGAGAACAGGCCTATGAAAAAGACATTTGCGATTGTTCTGGCGCTGACGCTGCTGCTGGGTCTGCTGCCCGTACCGGCCTCGGCCGCCGGCAGCGAAAGCGTTGACTTCGCCGTCCTGTCCACCACGGATATGCACGGCAAATGCTGGGACAAGAACGTCCTCACCGACGCCGCCGAGACCAACAACATGCTCCGCGTCTCCACCGCGGTGAGCCAGATCCGGCAGACCTACGGCGAGAACATGCTCCTCATCGACAACGGCGACCTCTACCAGGGCACGCCGGTGTCCGTGGTGCAGCTTGGCAAGATCACCTCCGGCGAGAGCGAGCTGCCCCCCGCCATGGCCCTCTGCCTGGGGCAGATCGGCTATGACGTCTCGGTTTTGGGCAACCATGAGTTCAACTACCCCTGGACCACCATGACCAAGGCCTATTCCTATCTGGAAACGCAGGGCGTCCCCGTCATTACGGCCAACCTCTACTACGACGGCACCGACGGCGTGCACGCCCGGGGCGAGAACGTTTTCACCCCCTATCTCATCAAGACGGTTACCCTCAACGGCACCGCGCACAAGATCGGCGTGCTGGGCTTTGAGAACACCGACTGCTCCCGCTGGGACGTACCGGAAAACTATCCCGGCATGGTCTTTGCCCACCCGGACAACACGGAGCTGTCTATGGCCTGGGAGGCGCAGCGCTACATCCCGCAGATGCAGGCCGAGGGCTGCGAATTTATCATCGTTTCCTACCACTCCGGCACCGGCTCCGCCTCCGGCGAGCTGGTCTTCGGCCAGAACACCGAGGGCCAGGTGACCCGCATGGTCGCTGCCTGTGAGAACATCGACATGGTCATCGCCGGCCACGACCATTCCTCCTCCTACTCCAACACCTACCTCAAGGACAAAAACGGCAAGGACGTCCTGGTGGTCAACGGCGGCGGCCAGCAGCTGACCAGATCCGTCTTTACCTTCTCCGAGGACGAGGACGGCAAGCTGCAGTATTCCGTCAAGCAGAGCGAGAACCTGAGCCTGAGCGCCTTTGCGGTGGATACGGCCCTGAAAGAGCAGATCCGGCCCTATGCCGAAATGGCCGAGGAATACGTGAACCAGACCGCCGGTACGGCGGTGGGGGAGTGGGACACCTCCAGCAACTACTATCTGGAGCAGACCGACACCATGGACCTCATCAACTGCGCCCAGATCGACTACGGCAGCAAGTATATGGCCCTCAAATACGATACCCCCGAAAAGCGGGCCGCCCTCTTCGAGGCCACCGGCCTGGACCATCTGGACGTGGACCTGTCCGCCACCTCCGCGGTGACTACCAACAGCTATTATGTCCGGCCGGGCCCCCTGACCATGAAGACCATCATACAGATGTACAAGTACGACAACAACGTCCTCTATCTGCTGCCGCTGACCGGCGCGCAGATCAAGGCTGTTCTGGAGCAGAACGCCTCCACCCGCCTCAAGGCCACGGTGCGGGAGGGCAAGGTCACCTTCTCCACCATCGGCGAGGATTTCACCAACCCGATCTTCGGCGGCCTGAACTTCACCTATGATATGTACCAGCCCGAGGGCAGCCGGGTGATCATCGAGGGCTTCGCCGACGGCCGCGCCTTCGATCTGAGCAAGACCTATGTGGTGGCCTGCAACTCCTACCACCTGGGCAACCCGGGATGCGGCTTCGGCGCCTTCACCACCTCGGACTCCGTCTGGAACCAGAACGACGATCTGGCGGGCGGCAACGTCCAGGAAGTCCTGCTGGAGTATATCCGGGACAAGGGCGAGATCTCCGCGGACGCCTTCACCTGGACCTGGAAGCTGGACTACACCGGCGATCCCGGGGAAGAGCCGCCCCTCACCGGCGACGTGATCGGCACCTATACCGACACGCTGGAGGACGGAGATCAGATCCTGATCTACAACGACGCCGAGGGCGCCGTCGTGGGCCTGGCCCCGGTGGGCGCGAGACTCGCTCCCGTCAGCGCCGTGGTGTCCGGCGACAAGCTGGGCACCTCGGACCGGGCTGCCGTCTTCACCGTCCGCTATGTGGACGAGCAGAAGACGAACTTCACCCTGCAAAGCGAAAGCGGTTATCTGACCTCCGGCGCTGCCGGCAACAGCCTGAGCTGGAGCGAAACCGCCTCTGAGCTCTCCCAGTGGTATCTCAAGCCCGTCACCGGCGGCTTCCACGTGATGAACGTGGGCGCGGCCTATAACAACAACCACAACCAGGCCCTGGAATACTACCAGGACGGCTTCACCACCTACGGCGAGAAGACCAACGGCGCCTACCTGTTCAACTTCTATCGGCTGGGCGCAGGTCCTGCGCAGCTGTTTGACGACGTGCAGGACGAGAACGCCTACTACTACACCCCGGTCTACTGGGCCGTGGAAAAGGGCATCACCGACGGCACCGACGACACCCATTTCTCCCCCGATATGACCTGCACCCGCGAGCAGGTGGTGACCTTCCTCTGGCGCGCCGGCAGCAAGCAGGCCCCCGGCTCCGGGAACAATCCCTTCACCGACGTGCCCGACGACAGCTGGTATGCCGAGCCGGTGCTCTGGGCGGTGGGAAAGGGCGTCACCGACGGCGTGGGCGACGGCCTCTTCGGCGTGGGCATGCCCTGCACCCGGGCCCAGGTGGTCACCTTCCTGTGGCGCGCCGCCGGCGAGCCCGCCCCTGAAGCCACGAGCCACCCCTTTGCGGACGTGGAGCACGGCTCCTGGTATGAGACCGCCGTGCTCTGGGCTGTGGAAAACGGCGTCACCGACGGCACCGGCGACACCACCTTCTCCCCGGACATGACCTGTACCCGCGCCCAGGTGGTCACCTTCCTCTACCGCGCAGAACAGGCAAAGGGCTGAGGCCCCCGCCGTTCTCGATACCGATCACAGGCACCCAAACCACCGCGATCCCCACCGGACCGCCCCAATGAAAGGAACGGAACATGAGCAAACAACTGAAGAAACTGATCTCTCTGCTTTTGGCGGCTCTGCTGGTGCTGGGCATGGTCCCCGCCGCTGCCGCCGTCGGTCCCGCGCAGGAGCCCGTCTCCGCGCCCGCGCCTGAGCAGCAGCCGGAGGGCGAGGAGATTTTCACCTCCAACGCGCCCGAAGCGTCCGACCGGCCGGACGACGCCTACGTCTATACCGATGAAGACTACGCCCTCATTGAGGCCGACGTCTTTGCCAGGATCGACAACGTGAAGGCGCAGGCCGCGCAGAAGCTGGGCGGCGAGGGGAAAATGACCGAGCAGGACTACACCGACCTGATCCCCTCCGTCATCACCGCCATCGAGTCCTCCGACACCTACGTCAAGGGGTCTCTGCAGCAAAACGGCGGCCTGCTGATCTGGCAGACCACCGCGGGCATCCCCTGCTGCTACTCTCCGCGCATGGAGGCCAAGCTTCACAACACCGACCGGGAGCCCGACCCCGCCGAGCTTGCGCAGGAGGAGGAATTCCTCGCCAGGGCTGATGAACTGCTGGCGCAGCTGGAAGACGCCGAGGACACCCGCGGCGGCAAGCCCACGTCGGTCAAGATCGGCCTGATCCAGCCCTACTGGGAATCCAGCACGAACTACGCGGACAAGAGCTTCCTGAATTATTCTCCCAACTACAAGAAGATGATGGAGAAGCTGGCGGCGGCCACCGGCGGCGGCAGCATGCGCTATTCCATGAAAAGCGCCACCGTCGACAACATTGCCAAGACCCTGCAGCAGTGCGGTCTGGTGATCTTCGACTCCCACGGCTCCACCGACTATGAGGGCAGCAACGATGACTTTACCTCCAGGGCCAACACCTCCTACCTATGCCTGATCACCTCCACCGGCATCACCTCTACCGACACCAAGGCCCAGTCCGGCACCTACGGCACCTATTACCACTGCCTCAAGGGCAGCAGCTACTGCTTTGTGGACGGCACCTGCATCTCCAACCACATGACCAAGTCCGCCCCGCACAGCCTGCTCTACATGGGCATCTGCCTGGGCATGGCCACCAAGGGCATGTTCCAGCCCCTGCGCAGCAAGGGCGTGGAGACGGTCTGGGGCTACTCCCAGTCCGTCACCTTCAGCGGCGAACAGAAATACATGTGGCTGATCCTCGGCATGGTGCTGGGCGGCGACAATTTCAAGAACGCGGTGGCCTCCGCCAAGAGCTATTACGGCAACTGGGATCCGGCCTACAGCAGCTACACCGAGGCCCAGGCCCGCGCCAATAAGGTGGCATTCCCCGTCTGCGTCTCCTCGGAGGACGCCTATCCCGGCCAGGGCAATGTGGACAAGGTCCAGACCGTCAATTCCACCTGGTCGCTCTACAGTCCCACCTGGAGCGGCGGCCTGCAGTTCTCCTCCTCCCCGGTCTACATGAACGTCGGCGATCAGCTGAGCGTCACCGTCACCGGTACGGGCAAGCTGCCGATGTTCTGGTATCTGAGCTACAACAATTCCAATTCCTCCTCGGTCTCCGCCTCCTGGGGCAGCTGGAATTCCGACGGCGTATCCATCCCGCTGAATCTCGAGGGGCTGAGCCCCGGCTACTCTCAGCTCACCATCCGGCTGTATCAGGACAACACTGCCCAGACCCTTCTGGCCACAAAGGTCCTGGACGTCTATGTCCGGTTTGACGCCTACTACGATTTCAGCGGCTACTACCTCATGTTCCGGCATGCCGCCAGCAGCGGCTTTATGACCAATTACACTCGCGGCGCGTGCTACGGCCCGACCGAGGCGGAAAGAGACCCCGCCCTGTATTGGACCACGGAGCAGCAGTCCGACGGTTCGTTCCTGATCATCAACGAGTATGACGGCGGCGTTTTGACCCTCACCGAGGACGGCACCCTTGCCCTCAAGCAGTACCGGGACGACTCCAAGAGCCAAAAATGGAGGTTTGCCCAGTTCGGGGAAGGCATATTCGGGATCGTCTGCGAATACAGGTATTATCTGATCACGGTGAACAACACCTCCTACGGCGCTATGATGACGGCCTCGACCAGTGTAAACCAGACGACCCAGGGATTCACGGCATACCAAGCCGTGGACGGCAGCGGCAACCTGTATTCGCGTCCGAGCAAGCCCGCCGCTCCCTCTTTCACCTACTTTACCCGCAGCGGCAATCAGGTGAGCTTCGGCTGGACCCAATCTCCGGTCAACGGAAACTGGGACGAGAGGCTGTACTGCGTCGACGCCTATGACAACGACTGGAACCTGATCTACTCCACATATACCGCCAATACCTTCGTTTCCTTCAACTGCGACCCCGCCCCCACCATCCACGTCCATATCACCGCCCTCAACGGCCTGTATGATTCCTTCCTGGTGGACTATGGCCATTCCGACGAGGCCGTGTGGATCTCTTACGGTACGAACGGAGACCTCTACAATCCCTTCATCGACGTGACCAGCGACGATTGGTTCTACAACCCGGTCATCTGGGCCTATTACCATAACCCGCAGATCACCGACGGCGTGGACGAAAACATCTTCGGGCCATATCAGAACTGCACCCGTGCCCAGGTGGTCACCTTCCTGTGGCGGGCCGCGGGCTGCCCGAAGCCTTCCGTGACGAAGAATCCCTTCAGCGACGTCTCCTCCTCCGACTGGTACTACCAGCCGGTGCTCTGGGCCGTCGGCGCCGGCATCACCGACGGCGTGGACGACACCCACTTCGCCCCCGGCGACTCGTGCACCCGCGCCCAGGTGGTCACCTTCCTGTGGCGGGCCAACGGGTCGGTCAGCGTTACCGGCGTCACCAACAGATTCGTCGACGTCAAGAAGACCGACTGGTTCTATAAGGCGGTGCTGTGGGCCGTGAAGAACGGCGTCACCGACGGTGTGGACGACACCCACTTCGCCCCCACCCAGACCTGCACCAGAGCCCAGGTGGTCACCTTCCTATACCGCGTATACTAAAGGGAAATGAGCCAGAAATGGATGCGGCTGGACAACGCCGCTCTGATCTTCCCGGCCATCCGCAAAAAGCGATGGGTCAACGTGTTCCGGGTCTCCGCCACGCTGAACGAGCCCGTCGATCCCGAGCTGCTGCAGCAGGCGGTCCGGGATCTGATGCCCCGGTTCCCGTCCATGTACGTCCGGCTCCGCACGGGCCTGTTCTGGTACTACCTGGAGGAGCTGACCGAGGCCCCCACGGTGCGGGAGGACTATGCCTTCCCGCTGACGCTGATGCAGGAAAAGGAGCTGCACCGCTGCTGCCTGCGGGTTTTGTACTTCAAAAACCGAATCGCCGTGGAGTTTTTCCACTCCCTCACCGACGGCAACGGCGGCATTATCTATCTCAAAACCCTGACGGCCCGCTACCTGAGCCGGAAGACCGGCGCGGAAATCCCGCCGGAGCAGGGTGTGCTGGACTGGCGGCAGGAGCCCTTGCCCGAGGAGCTGGAGGACAGCTTCCTCGCCAACTCCAACCGTTGGATTCTCAAGGACAAAGAGCCGAAGGCCCTGCGTCTGCGGGGAGATTATGAGCCGAACTTCCTCCACCTTACCACCGGCGTCCTGCCCGCCGCCGCCCTGCTGGAGGCGGCTCACCGCTTCGGGGTTACGGTGACGGTCTTCCTTGCCGCGGTGATGGAGGAATCGATCCTCCGGCTGCAGGCGGAGAAGACCCCGCTGCGCCGGCGCAAGCCCGTCAAGGTGACGGTCCCCGTCAACCTGCGGCGGCTCTACGGCAGCCGGACCCTGCGCAACTTCGTCCTGACGCTGAATCCCGGCGTGGATCCGCGCATGGGGGAGTACAGCCTGCAGGAGCTCTGCACGGTCATGGCCGCCCAGCTGGCTGCCGAGGCGACCCCGCAGCAGATGTCCGGCCGCATCGCCGCCAACGTGACGCCCCAGAAGATCCTGCTCATCCGCATGACCCCGCTGCCGCTGAAGAACCTGGTCATGCGCACGATCTACAACATGCGCGGCGAGAGCATGGGCTGCATCAACCTCTCCAACCTGGGGGTCGTCCGCCTGCCCGAGGCCATGGCGGGGCAGGTGCGGCGCATGGAGTTCATCATCGGCCCCCAGCGCAGCTACCCCAACAACTGCTCCGTGGCCACCTACGGAGAGAACACCTGCATCAACATGATCCGGAACATCCGCCAGTCCGAGCTGGAGCAGCGTTTCTTCTCCCGCCTGGTGGAGCTGGGGATTCCGGTGTTTGTTGAGAGCAACGAAAAGCGGTAGCCCGATCCGGTCTGCCGATCCCCGTCTCCGCGCAAAAGGAGGAACCTATGTACTGTGTGAAATGCGGCGTGCGCCTGTCCGACGGGGTGGAGCACTGCCCCCTTTGCCGGACGCCGGTCTGGAATCCCGAGGCGCCGGAGCCGACGGAGAAGACCTTCTCCGACCGCTATCCCACGCCGCCCAGGAGCAGGCGCTATCCGCTCCTGGCCTTTCTGACGGTCCTGCTGCTGGCGCTGTGCCTGTCGGCCCTGATCTTCTGTCTCAAGACCCTGGGCGGCGTCTACTGGTCCGGCTATGTGATGCTGGGCAGCGCTCTGGTCTATTTTACCGGGATCTTTCCGTTTTGGTTCGAGCGCCGGCCCGCCGTCATCTATGTGCCTTTGAGCTTCGCGCTGGCCTGCGGCTATCTGCTCTATATCTGCGTCGACACCGGCGGGCACTGGTTTTTGTCCTTTGCCTTCCCGGTGGTGATGCTGGTGGGACTCATCGCCACCGTCTGCGTGATCCTCTTTGGCCGGATCAAGCGGGGCAGGCTTCTGCTGACGGGCTGCCTGCTGGTGGTCATCGGCTGCAGCACCATGCTGGTGGAGCTCTTCGAGGCCATCACCTTCGGAACCAGGATGTTCACCTGGTCCTTGTACTGCGTCTCCGGCTTTTCGCTCATCGGCCTGTTTCTGGTCCTGTGCGCGCTCATCCGGCCCTGGCGGGACTATCTGGAGCGGAAGTTCTTCCTATGAGCCTTTATTGACCTTGCTTTCGCGCCCGGACAGCCCGTCCGGGCGCGTTTTAATGCATCGATTGTATGAACAAAAAAGAATTATTGTATTTTTTCACTTAATTTTCTTATAAACGCTGGACAAAATTATGAAATATGCTATAATTACGGATGGCATGTGCCGGATTGAGCGGCACCATTTTTTATGAAGGAGAGCAAAACATGAAAATGTACCTGAAAAAGCTGCTCGCTGTGCTTCTGACGCTCGTTCTTGTGCTCGGCGTGTTCCCGGCTGCGGCCTTTGCCGCGGGCGACAACAGCGCAAGAGAGGAGCTGCCCGAGGAATACATCGGCGGCTACATCCCCTTTTCACACCCCGGCAGCCAGGCAATCACCAATGCCTATTTGCGCGGCGATCGGGAGACCTACAACCGTTTGAGCGGTAAAACGGCCACCCGTGCCACCATCCCCTCCAGCTACGACAGCAGGAACTACGGTTACATCACCTCCGTGAAGAACCAGAATCCCTACGGCACCTGCTGGACCTTCGGCACCATGGCCCCCATCGAGGCCTACATGATCAAGCACGGCATCATCAACGGCGATACCGGCGCTGCCGCGACCACCAGCATGGATCTGTCTGAGTACCATCTGGCTTGGTATACCTACACGAATGCCTACGACGCCGAAGGCATGCTGACCGGCGATAAGAGCAGCGCTACCGGCGGCAGCTACCTGGACCAGGGCGGCAACGGCGCGCTGGCGACCCTGACCCTGATGCGTTGGGAAGGCGTTGCCTCCGAAGCCACCTCTGCGCTGGCTTACAGCAACGCTTCTACCTCCGGCCTCGGCTCCACCTATGCCTACTCCAAAAACATGGCCCACATCAAGAATGCCGAATGGATTTCGATCGATGACACGGACGCCATCAAGGAAGCCATCATGGAGTACGGCGCAGGCACCATCAGCTACTATCACAGCGACTCCTACATGAACACCTCCACCTACGCCTACAACTACAACGGCAGCAGCAACCCCAACCACGCTGTTACGGTTGTCGGCTGGGACGACAACTACGCGGTCTCCAACTTTAAATCCAGCTATCGCCCCTCCAAGCCCGGCGCTTGGATCATCAAGAACTCCTGGGGCTCCTCCTGGGGCAAGAACGGCTACTTCTATCTCTCTTATGAGGATAAGTCCGTTGCGGCCAGCGGCGAGATCTTCTTCTATGAAGTGACCACCACGGACAACTACGACCACAACTATCAGTGGGACGGCACCATCGAGGTCTCTAAGTATCAGGGCCTGGATAACGAGAGTAAGATCGCCAACGTGTTCACCGCCAACGGCTCTCAGAGCCTGGAGGCCGTGGCCGTCAATATGTGGGACGAGGCTGTCACCTACACCCTCGATATTTACAAGAATCCCACCAATTCCAAGGACCCCACTTCCGGCACCCTGGAAACCAGCCAGTCCGGCTATTTCGCCTATCCCGGCTACTTCACCGTTCCTCTGGAGAAGAGCGTTTCCCTTGCCGAAGGCGACAAGTTCTCTGTTGTATTCACCGTGAGCTGCCCCGAGGTGGATCCTGACGATAACAAGTACGTCCATCCCCCCTATGACTCCACCGGATCCGTGAGCGGCTTCTATTCCACCACCCACGTGAACCACGGCGACACCTCCTTCTACAAAGAGCCCAGCGGCTCCTGGACCGATTGCCCCGACAGCGGCGACTTCCGCATCAAGGCCTACACCAACGATGTGACCTTCCTGGTCACCGCCGTTTCCAACAACACCAGCTACGGCACCGTTTCCGTGTCCGGCACCAAGATCACCGCCTCCCCGAAGAACGGCTACTACGTCTCCGGCTATGAAGTGGTGTCCGGTACCGCCACTGCCACCGTGAACGGCAATATCATCAACGTCGCGCCCACCAGCGACTGCACCATTCGCGTTATCTTCGCGCCCAAGCCCACCTACACCGTGAACTTTGTTGCCAGCGGCAACAATGAAGGCAGCCAGAGCGCTCTGATTTACGACACCATCACCCTGCCCACCACGGTCAGCGCCACGGCTGAGGGCTGGACCTTCTCCGGCTGGATGGATCACCAGATCGACGAGACCGATGTGAAGCCCGAGTTCTACGCCCCCGGCGCAAGCTACACTGTCACCGACAACGCCACCCTCTACGCCGTCTATACCCGCGTGGAAGGCAGCACCGACCTGGTGTATGAGATCGTGAACGAGACCCCTGCCGACTGGTCCGGAAACTACGTCATCACCTCCGGCAAGGACACCAACCTCATCGCGCTGAAGACCACCTACACCGACCAGCGGATCGAAAATTCCACCAGCGGTGCTTCTGTGGCCTATGCCTCCACCGGCATGACCCTGGACGGCACCCTGCTGCGGAATGTTCCTGCTGACTACGTCTTTGAGATCGCCAAGAGCGGCTCCAACTACACCATCAAGAACAACACCTCCGGCTATTGGATCGGCACCCAGTCCACCTATCTGCACAACATGGGCTCCTACATTGCCGATTACTCCGACTGGACCCTGGAATACGATACCTACAACATCTGCATGAAGGCAGCCAACGTTGCCAGCACCCAGTACACCTATTTGGTTGTGGGCTCCAACAAGTACTTTGTCGTTAACACCGGCTACACCACCAATAAGACCCAGTTCTGGAAGGAGACCACTGAGTCCACCACTTACTACTGGACCGATCCTGTGGTGGCCGAGCACACCCATGAGCTGGTTCTCACCGCCGCCGTCGCGCCCACCTGCGGCGCAGATGGCCACACCGCCTACTACCAGTGCTCCGTCTGCGGCAAGTACTTCTCCGACGCCAACGGCGAGAATGAGATCACCCTGGAGAGCACCGTAATCCCCGCCACCGGCAACCACACCTGGGGCGCCTGGACCTCCAACAACAACGGCA
>JAEEGL011562571.1_pt1 | contig 12126 bp, 11 predicted proteins | sample 9134231 | NCBI WGS metagenome assembly JAEEGL01 (sample SAMN16246548, study PRJNA631951) | gut metagenome | biome: gut microbiome; feature: rumen; material: fiber-attached | host: Bos | place: Iran: Karaj | collected 2018-10
CGAGAAGCGTCAGGGTTTGAAAGTGGCATGCTTGGAAGGCATAGCTTACCGTAATGGTTGGATTTCTGAGGAGAAAATGCGTGAGTTGGCAAAACCCATGCTGAAGAACCAGTATGGTCAGTACTTGTTAAAGGTAATAGATGAAATGAAGGAGGAAATCAATTCGAATACCTTACAGCACGTATAATATGAAAAGAAGTATCATAATCACAGGCGGTGCTGGTTTCATTGGGAGCCATGTGGTTCGCCTCTTTGTAAACAAATATCCGGATTATAAGATCATCAATCTGGATAAGTTAACTTATGCAGGCAATTTAGCCAATCTCAGGGATATAGAGGATAAGCCCAATTACAAGTTCGTCAAGATGGATATTTGCGACTTTGATGGCGTACTCAAGTTGATGCAAGATGAAAAAGTTGATGGAATCATCCATCTTGCTGCAGAGAGCCATGTGGACCGCTCCATCAAAGATCCGTTCACCTTTGCCCAAACCAATGTGATGGGCACACTGAGTCTGCTCCAGGCTGCAAAAGCATATTGGGAGAGCCTGCCGGAGAAGTATGATGGCAAGCGTTTTTATCACATCAGCACTGACGAGGTGTATGGTGCTTTGGAAATGACACATCCAGAAGGTATTGAACCTCCGTTTACAACAAAAGCTTCCAGTGGAAAGCATCATCTGGCTTATGGCGAGAAGTTCTTTACCGAGGATTTGAAATACCAACCCCATAGCCCCTATAGTGCTGCTAAAGCAAGTTCAGACCACTTTGTTCGTGCATTTCATGATACCTTTGGTATGCCGACGATAGTCACGAACTGCTCCAATAACTATGGCCCCTATCAGTTCCCTGAGAAGTTGATTCCTCTTTTTATTAATAACATCCGTCATCGCAAACCTCTTCCTGTATATGGAAAGGGTGAAAATGTTCGTGACTGGTTGTATGTTGTTGATCATGCGCGAGCTATTGATGTGATTTTCCACCAGGGTAAGATTGCAGAGACTTATAACATTGGTGGCTTCAACGAGTGGAAAAATATCGATATTATCAAGGTCCTGATTAATACCGTCGACCGTTTGCTTGGCCGTCCTGAGGGTTCTGATATGGATTTGATCACATACGTAACCGACCGTGCGGGTCATGACCTTCGATATGCTATCGATTCAACAAAACTTCAGAAAGAATTAGGCTGGGAGCCAAGTCTCCAGTTTGAGGAAGGTATTGAGAAAACAGTTAAGTGGTATCTTGATAACCAAGAATGGCTTGATAATGTAACTTCTGGAGATTATCAAAAATATTATGAACAACAATACAAAAACAGATAAATGTTGGAAAAATATGATTATCTCATAGTAGGCTCTGGTCTTTTTGGGGCGACATTTGCTCATCTGGCCAAATGTCAAGGAAAGAAATGCCTTGTCATTGACAAACGCCCCCACTTGGGCGGAAATGTCTATTGCGAAAATGTGGAAGGCATAAACGTCCATAAGTATGGTGCCCACATCTTCCATACTAACAACAAAGAAGTCTGGGACTTTGTAAACAGTATTGTGCCTTTTAACAGGTACACTAATAGCCCTGTTGCCAATTATCATGGCAAGCTTTACAACCTTCCGTTCAATATGAACACCTTCTACCAAATGTGGGGTGTAACCACTCCGGAAGAAGCTGTGGCAAAAATAGAAGAGCAGAAGGCAGAGGCTGTTGCCAAAATGAAAGCAGAAGGCGTTTCTGAACCCCGTAATCTTGAAGAGCAGGGCCTTTGCTTAGTCGGTAAGGATATCTTTGAAAAGCTCATTAAAGAGTATACTGAGAAGCAGTGGGGTAGGCCTTGTAGTGAGCTCCCGGCATTCATCATCAAGCGCCTGCCTGTCCGCTTGGTTTTTGATAACAACTATTTTAATGATGCTTATCAGGGAATTCCTATTGGTGGTTATAACAAACTCATAGAAGGATTATTGAGAGGTGTTGAGTGCAAGACCAATACAGACTTCTTCAAGAGCGAGTACCGTGATTGGCGCAAATATGCTAAGCAATTGGTATATACAGGTCCAATAGATGAATACTTTGATTTCAAATATGGCAAATTGGATTGGCGTACTGTAAGTTTCAAAACTCGAGTTGTTGATACTCCCAACTATCAGGGCAATGCCGTGGTGAACTATACATCTCACGAACAGCCTTACACTCGTGTGATTGAGCACAAGCATTTTGAAATGTTTGGACAAGCAGTATATGACTGTCCAAAGACTGTTGTAAGTGAGGAATATTCCACTGAGTACAAAGAGGGGATGGAGCAGTATTATCCTGTCAATAATGATCATAATAATCTACTCGCAGAAAAGTATCGCCTAATGACAGAAATGGAACAGGACGTTATATTTGGCGGTCGTTTGGCGGAATACAAGTATTACGACATGGCACCTGTGATAGAGAGATCACTTTCCTTTTTTATTGAGGAGTAAATTAGCAATGCCCGCTTATGTCCAAATCAATCAAGTCAAATTACATCTTGAATCTGATAAATACTGGATCTCAATTTCTTTTTCCATTAATCACTTTGCCTTATGCTTCACGTATAATGGGGCCCGAAGGTATTGGGATGGTTAATTTTTATCAATCAATTCTTTCTTATGTAATATTAATAGCAGGGCTTGGAATACCAATGTATGGTATAAAGGAGGTTGCTAGACTACGAGATGACAAAGTGAAGTTGAGTAAGACTACAATAGAAATATTATCTATTCATTTAGCCTTTACTGTTATCGCATACATTTCAATAGCACTTTTGACGCTTTTTGTTCCTCGCATTAATACCAATGCATCACTATTCGCCCTTTTAAGTTTGTCGGTACTTTTTACAACTATAGGTTGTGATTGGTTTTACAGAGGTATTGAAGACTTTAAATATATAACAATAGTAGGAATTGTTGTAAAATCATTGGCTTTGATATTTCTTTTTGTTCTCGTTAAACAAAAGGACGATATCTTGTGGTATGGCTTTTATTGTGTAGCTGGTACTCTAGGTGGAAATCTATTTAATTTTATTCGTCTATTTCGATTTTTAAGCACAAAGAATGTTGATATAAGAATTATAAATATCGCAAACCATTTTTATCCTATTTTTAAGATATTTGTATTCTCTATTATAACAAGCCTTTATCTCAATCTTAATCCTGTCTTATTGGGTTTTATTAAGGATGATATTTCAGTAGGATATTACGCTTCTGGCCTTAAATTGTTAACTATAGCAACGAGCATATCAGGCTCTTTAGGTGCTGTAATGCTACCACGAATGTCATATCTTATTGGGGAAGGGAAAAAAGAAGAGTTTCATGAATTAATACAGAAGTCTTATAATTATTCTATAGGAGTATCTCTACCTCTTTGTGTAGGGTTGATCTTTTTGAGTCCATATGCTGTTCGAATTCTGTTTGGTGAAGCCTTTGTGCCTTCAATTATTTGTGCGCAAGTTATGGCTCCAATTGTATTTTCGTTGTCAATTTCAAGCCTGATGGGCACACAGATATTATATCCTATGGGAGAAATTAAGAAAATTAATATATATTGTGGGATTGGCGCTTTGATAGATGTGATTTTAAGTATTGTTTTGGTACCGTTGTTTTCCCAGCTTGGTACATCTATATCCTATTCTGTGACAGAATTTATTGTTATGGTACTTTCTGTTATGGCTGCTAGGAAATTTATTATTGTTAAATATCTGAATGTGAGTGTTGTAAATTATATAAAAGGAACAATATTAATGGCATTGATTCTGTCGCTGATTTCACGATTAGACTTTAGTGATGTGACAATGCTATTAGTATTACTACTAGCAGGTGTCGCAATATATGCGGGGTATTTATTTAAAGTAAAAGACCAAATATTAATGAGCGCTCTATCATATTTGAAGAAATAATTCTTGAATATATATATATCTTCTGCAATTTAACCAATAGAAATTAATAAAACATGAGAATTCTTATTTTTGCAAAGAAATCAGTTCTAAAAGACATAGGAGGTCCAACTGGATATATGTACAATATATCAGAGTACTTAAAATTAAATCCTTCGGACGAGATATTTTTCTTACCTGAAGGACGAATTGAGAGAACAATCTGGGGGAGTATAAACACTGCCTTCTTCTTAGCTTTGGTTAGGTTATTAGGATTTTCTAAACGAGCATCGAATCTGCTAGCTTTGTATTCAATGTTTTTTCGTTATGAACATTACAGCAAAAATACAATAGATTATTTGAATTCCTTTGACTATATTCATTTTCATTATGCACCATATTTTCTAACCACTGTAAAAAAGAATAAGATAACTGCAAAGAAAATTGTTACAATACATTCTCCTGAACCATATACTTATGAGACTTTAGAAATGGCAGGACTGGGTCCAGTTTCTAAAAAATGTAAATGGTTAGTTAATTATTTTTTGAAAAAGGAAGTTGAGCTGTTTGATTTCTGTGATTATATAATGTTTCCTGTTCCAGAAGCGAAAGAACCATACATTCTTAAATCCTATCTATATAAGAAGAAGTTCGAAGAAATGGAGAGCAAGATTTTTTATGTACCAACTTGTTTGAACTCAACAGATAGGATAGAAAGGAATTTAAATGTTCTAAAACAGTTCGACATTGCCTCTAGTGCTTTGAAGATTTGTTATATAGGTAGACATAATGAGATAAAAGGTTATGACTTTTTGCAAAAAGCAGCGCTAAAATTATGGAATAGAGGAGTAAATGCATATTTTATTATCGGAGGGAAAGAAGGCCCGTACATGGGTTTGAAAGATAATAGATGGATAGAATTAGGATGGGTGAAAACAGCATACCTGCTAAATGAAGTTGACGTTTTTATATTACCAAATCAGCAGACGTATTTTGATTTAATACTTTTGGAGACTCTTAGGCAGGGCACACCGATTATATTGTCAAGAACGGGCGGTAATAAATGGTTTGAACAATTTGAACTAGATGGATTGTTTTTTTTCGAATATGGTAACTATGATGATTTAATAGCTCAAATAATGAAAATACAATTATTGAAAGAAGAGCATAGATTAGAAATGCTGAGTGAACATAACAGAACTTTTATAAAAGAAAAACTTAATATGGGTTGTTATATAGAACAATATCTAAATACGCTCAAAATATTGTCTAAACGTCAAAATAATGGATAACATATTAATAATAGGTCCTCAGTTTGGATATAACACAGACTGGTATAAATTTGCAGAGTTGTTGACTAATCAGTATAAAGTGTATTATGTATGCAGGAAAATATATTCTAGTCTGATTGAATCGGATCGTGTAACTGTCATATATTATACAGCTAATAACAATAATTATTATTATAAAGTTTTGTTTGCTTTATCGGCATTAAAAAAACAAGTTTGTTTTAAAAGAGTATTCGTATATGTATATCCAACTTGTTCATTGCTAAGGTTGCTATTTAATAAAGAAAAACTGGTTTTGGATGTAAGGACCTCCTATATTAAATCGCCTTTATTAACGAAGATATGTAACAAGCTAATAAGGATAGAATCATGTTTCTATAGTACTATAAGTGTTATATCATGGGGAGTTGCAGATTTTTTGAAACTAAACAAGTCAAAATGTAGACTATTACCACTGGGAGGAGAAAAACTGGATTTTGTTGATAAATCTTTTAATGAACTGAAACTATTATATGTTGGCACATTTTTCGACCGAAATATTGAAATAACAGTGGATGGATTTACTCTTTTCATGAAAGCAAATCCTGATGCAAAAGTCCGTTATACAATAGTTGGTACTGGTTCGGATATTGAAAAGGAGAAGATAAATCAGGCAATAAAATCTTCACAATATAAAGACCACATTGAGTATCTTGGCGAAAAACGTGGTGATGAATTGAAAAAGATTATGGCTGAACACAATGTGGGAGTCTCATATATACCATTAACAGACTATTATGATTGTCAGCCTCCAACTAAAACATTTGAATATTTATTGGCATCGATGGTTGTATTGGCAACACCTACAAGTGAGAATAAAAAAGTAATATGCGACACAAACGGCAGGTTAAGCGCGTCTGATTCGAGTGAGGATTTCGCTGTGGCGCTTCAGTATATTTTTGATAACAGGAGAAGTTATAATTTGATAGAAATATATGATTCGTCAATACAATATTCTTGGGAATGTATTGTGAATAAATATTTACTTCCAATCTGTTAATTTTCCAATAGATGTTTGCTCTTCTTTTCTTCATTATAACTACTATATTATCAATTGTAGTTTTCTTTTCTAGGGGAACTACAATTCAAAAGAAACCTACAGGTTTTGTACTTTTAAGCCTAATCTTCTTTCTATGCATAATCTGTGCAATGAGAGATAGCACAATAAGAGACACAGGTGATTATGTTGATGCTTTTATTTACGGCGATTCCAAAATGGAATCGGGTTTCATGTTATTAGTAGATGTGATTAAAAAGATTTCTTCATCTCCATCATTTGTGTTCGCATCAATAGCATTAATATCAGTTGGACTTAAACTTGTTTTTTTTAGGAAGTACTCTTTCTGTTTTTTTTCTACACTTCTTGTTTATTTATCAGAAACGTTTATAAGCGGAGATTTTATCGCCATCCGGTTGGCTCTTGTTTGCTCTTTAGCCCTTTGGGCTATTTTATTTGCATTAAAAAAGAATATTTTTTTATTTGTTTTCACTATTTTTCTTGCATCGTCTTTCCACATAACGGCATTAATTTGTTTTTTTATATGGCCCCTAGTAAATTTCAAAATAGGATTGAATAAATTTCTTTGGTTCATTCCAATATCATATATAATATATCTAACAGGACACAGTTTTGGCTATTTGGCCTCTTTTGTAAATATTCAACAAATTGAGAATCTTTATGCTTTTTATAGTGACGAGACTCTAAGAGAGAGTAATGTGGTTAATGTTTTTAGTGTTATGCAGCTCGTTCGTGCTTTTCTGTGTTTATTCATATTATGGGTCAATAGACATAATAGTACACTTAATATGATGGAATCGTCTATGTTGAAAATATATTGTTTTGGAATTTGTCTCTTTGTTTTGTTGACAGATATTCCTGCATTTTCTGCAAGAATCCCCCCTCTGTTTACTATTGCGGGTGTGTATGTTGTAGGTAATCTTTTTCGTTATCTTCCCAACATAAGCACTTTACAAGTCAAATGTATAATTATATGCTTTGCCTTTATTAATGTATTTTTAGATTATTTATATATTCTCGGCTGAAGATATGGGCGTTAATAAGAGCGATATACTAATTATTATAGTATTTTACAATCCTACTGCCAAACAAGTAAATAATGCCAATTCAATTTCTGAATTTCATTCGGTTTTTGTGGCAGATAATAGTAATATCCCTTTAAAAAAAAGAGGATCTTTCATATACAAACATCTTGGATTTAATAAGGGGATTGCGGCCGCTCAGAATGTGGGGATTAAATATGCACGAGAAAATGGCTTCAAGTACGTACTTTTGTTAGATCAAGATAGTAGAATTGACGAAAGTTTTGTAAGTGAAATTTATAGGGATTTCATAACTCTGAAAGAATCTGATTGCAAAGTGGCTTTCGTGGGCCCAATATTTGTGGATGAAATTTCAAATCTAGAGTATAAGAATTATTCAGATAAAAACAAGCCCTACACTCGAGCCTCCTCCTTGATTGCATCAGGGTGTCTAATATCAATGGAAAGTATAGAAGAGGTGGGAGGAATGGATGAAAGACTATTCATTGATCTTGTGGATTTTGAATGGTGCTGGAGGGCTGAGAGTAAAGGGTATACTGGTTATATGACACGAAATGTTAAGATGATACATTCCATTGGTAACGGGTATCATAATTGGCACGGATTTGTTTTAGGGATATCGGCGCCATTCCGTTATTATTATCAATATAGGAATACGCTATGGCTTACAAGAAGAGAATATGTTCCTTTAAAATGGAAAATTAAATCAATTCTGCGTAGGGGGCTTGATATGTTGTTAGTCCCTTTATTCTCTCACAATGGGAAAGAGAGTTTAAAATATATGAAAAAAGGAATTATCGACGGACTTAATTTTAAAAAAAATAGTTTATGTTGTTAATAGTGTCAATATGAAAGTTCAATATAGATATGTGTTTGTAGTTCTTGTTTATAAAAACATAACAGTTCTAAAAGATTTCTTTAAATCACTTGAAGAGAAAGTGACCGATTATAAAGTTGTTCTAGTAAACAGCTATTATGATGAGTCTTCAATGGCTTCTTGTAGGGATTATGCAATCAAGTATGATTGCGATTTTATTGCCATTAATAATTTGGGGTATGGTGAGGGCAATAATCAAGGAGTTGATTATGTTTTAAAGCATTATACTTTTAAGTATCTTATTATTTCAAATTCCGATATAATTGTAGAAGATTTGACGTCATTGGACAACTTTGAAATAGAAACTGCTGTTATTGCTCCAGATACTAAAATGATTTCGGGAAAGAAACAAAATCCATGCATGTGGAGATTTAGTTCCTTATATTATAGATTGATGAAAATTAGCAGTAAGAATGATTGGTATTATGGTATGTGGTGTGCATTTGTGATAACACGAATTCATAAAATTATTTTTCGATTATATGAAGAGATAAATAGAAAGAATATATATAAGGTGTTTTCACCTCATGGCTCCTTTATAGTGGCCACTAGTAATGCAATTAAGGCATTGCATCCCATGTTTAATAAAGAAATGTTTCTATATAACGAAGAACTACATTTAGGTTTAAAATGTCAATTTCTCAAGATACCAGTGTATTTTATGCCAAAACTATCTGTACTTCATTTAGAAGGTGCCAGTACTGGCAGAAATATGAGGAAAGTTTTTAAAGAATGTGCTAAATCATTTTTAATACTGGATAATGCGTGGTTCAATAAAAAGATTATGTAACGTATAATTATGAAAACACTAATTATATCTGCAGTATATCCTCCAGAACCTGTTGTTTCTGCGAAACTATCTTTAGATTTGTTTGACGCTTTGAGGGAGAAGAGGTACGAGGTTAAGGTGTTACATCCAAAACCGACAAGGCCCAACGGCTTTAGTTTTAAAAAAGAAACGAGCGTTGGTGATGATGAAATAATAGTCGATTCATATACATGTCCTCAATCTTCTATGTTTGGAAGGATAAGGGAGAGTTATAGTTTTGGCAAAGCGTGCAAACGATATATTGAAGAGCATCACAATGAGTTGTCTTGTGTATATGCAAACGCATGGCCTATGTTTTCACAACGGGCCATTGTAAAAGCGGCCAAAAAGTTTAGTATCCCAGTTGCTATACACGTTCAGGATGTATATCCCGAATCTCTCACTAACAAGCTGCCCGCTTTTATCGGTAATCTGTTAAAAGGTTTGTTGCTTCCGATGGATAAGTTTATACTTCGGAATTGTAATAAGGTGATAGCCATCTCGGACAAAATGAAAGAGAATCTTGTAAAAACAAGAGGAGTTGAAGAAGGTAAAGTATCAGTCGTGATAAATTGGCAAGATGAGACAGATTTTTTGGAGTATCAGAAAAACAACCAATCTGAGAAGCATGAGAAGTTTACATTTATGTATATGGGCAACATTGGTCCTGTTGCCGGAGTAGACCTTCTTATAGATGCATTTGAATATGCAAACCTGGAGGGGGCTCGTTTAGTCATTGCTGGTTCTGGATCAATGAAGGATTCCCTTAAAGAGAAAGCTAAGAATAATCAGAGCATTGAATTCTGGGATGTGCCCAATGGTAAAGTACCAGAGATACAATCAAAGGCAGATGTGATGTTGCTTCCCATCAAGAAAGGTGCTGCATCAAGTTCTATTCCTTCAAAGTTGCCAGCATATATGTTTTCTGCAAAGCCAATTATTGGCTGTATGGATGTTGACAGCTACACGGCAGAGGCAATTAAGTCTTCAAAGGGCGGTTACGTTATAGAACCTGAGAATGTGCAAGTCCTGAGTGAAATGATGGCAAAAATGATAGCCAAGGATAACGCGGAATTAGAGCAGATGGGTAAAGAAGGCCAACAATACGCTTTGAATCATTTTGCAAAAACGGCAAATTTAGCCAAACTGGTAAAAGAGGTAGAAGGCTTACTATGATTAATATTAAAGCTGCAACTTTAGTAGATATTGATGCTGTTGTATATATTCATCAACAAGCATTCCCGGATTTCTTTTTAACTACTTTGGGGTCAGGTTTCCTGAAGTTGTATTATAAGTCTGTACTTACACATCCTAGAGGTATATTACTGGTTAGTGAAAACGAGAGCGGTATAATAGGCTTTTGTGCAGGCACGATGCTTTCTGCCGGTTTTAACAGTCGCCTAATTAAGGCAAATCTGTTTAGTTTTACGGTTGAAGGATTGAAGGTGTTATTCACGAGACCAGTGGCTCTGTGGCATCTTTATAAGAATATGTCTAAAGAGAATAGCAGTATTGGTGACAAAGGCGAGTATGCAGAACTGTTATCCATAGGAGTTAACCCTAATACTCAACGAACAGGTGCTGGTAGATCTATGCTTCTGGCTCTGGAGGAGGGGGTTAAGAAGAGAGGTGGAAAACAACTGTCGTTGACAACAGACTACAATGATAATGAAAAGGCCATTGGCTTCTATCAATCATTGGGATATAGAGAGTGGTATGACTTTGTGACCTATCCGAACAGACGTATGTATCGTCTGATAAAAGATATTGAGGATTGATGGAAAAGACCTTGGAAGCGTTAGGAAAACTGATTCGATATGAACTACGGTTAAGTGAAAAGTGCTATATCGAAACAAATACCAATTGGAATGAATTATATGAACTGGGGCTAAAACATGGCGTGACCGCTATAGCATTAGATGGTATCAATAGATGTTTTGAAAATGGTTATGACATAGGCCTGGATTTTCAGACAAAAATGGAATGGATAGGGCTGGTGACTCAAATGGAGCAGCAATGCAAGTCGCATGAGAAGCATCTGCGGGAGTTGGCAGCTTTTTATCAGAAGCATGGCATCAAGATGATGGTGCTGAAAGGTTATGGGCTGTCAAAAAACTATCCAATTCCAAACCATCGTCCATGTGGGGATATGGATATCTATCTGTTTGGAGAGCAGGAGAGGGCGGATCAGTTAATTCATGATGAACTAGGTATAAAAATAGATAAAAGCCATCACCATCATACAGTTTTTCAGTTTCAAGGAGAGACGATAGAGAATCACTATGATTTCCTGAATGTGCATGTAAGACCATCGAACAAGAGGATAGAGGCAAAGCTGAAGGAGATAGCGAACACGAATCTCACGGATGACACGAATATTATTTTGCCGTCAGTTGAGTTTAATGCTATCTACCTGTTAAGACATTGTGCTGCCCACTTTGCATCGACGGAGATGACCCTGAGGCAGGTGCTTGATTGGGGGCTGTTCATGGAGAAGCATCATGAGGAGATAAATTGGGATGAGTATCTTCCTTATTTGAAACAGGAGAAGATGTTCAGATTTTATAATCTGTTGGGGCTGTTCTGTATGAAGCACTTTGGTTTTGATGCCTCAATCTTTCATGGTCTGTATGAGGATGAATTGTTTGAGCGGTTCAGCAATGAGATTATGGAGCCGGAGTTCAAAGATAGAGAGAATGGAAAGTTGCTACACTCATTAAGTGTAAAACCTCGACGTTGGTGGCATAACAGATGGAAGAACCGCCTCTGCTATAAGGAAAGTGCGTGGGAAGAGTTTGCCTATGGACTATGGGCGAAGGTGTTGAAACCGAGCCATTTTATACATTAGAGAAATTAAACATATAGATAGAATTATGAACATGAAACTTAGGAATATTCCTTTCTCTCCGCCAGATATGACGGAGAAGGAGGCAGCAGAAGTGAGGGAGGCAATTCTCTCGGGTTGGATTACGACGGGTCCTCGTACGAAGAAACTGGAACAGCAGATTTCGGAATATGTGCACACGGATAAGACGGTGTGTCTGAACTCGGCAACGGCTGCACTGGAGATGGTGCTGCATCTGCTAGACATTCAGCCTGATGATGAGGTGATAGTGCCGGCATATACCTATACGGCTACGGCATCTGTAACACAGCA
>JAEEGL012469853.1_pt1 | contig 12126 bp, 5 predicted proteins | sample 9134231 | NCBI WGS metagenome assembly JAEEGL01 (sample SAMN16246548, study PRJNA631951) | gut metagenome | biome: gut microbiome; feature: rumen; material: fiber-attached | host: Bos | place: Iran: Karaj | collected 2018-10
TAATCCTACGCATTATGCAACTAATTTCGCGGCGTGAAATCTTATCTTTTTTTCGTTGAACAATTGACGAGCCCCGCTCCGACTGGTATCATTGTAGGAAACTAGAACGCGCGTCGTCGCTAATCAAATTACGCGACGACGCGACTTGTAACATCATAGGCGCAAGCCTCACTCTATTCGGGAGTTCTCTCGAAATGACCTTGAAACGCTCGCTCGTTCCGATACTAACGCTCGTTCTCATCGCCAATCTTTCCTGCGTCCAGCGCCGCGAAGAGCGCAACGCGCAACGGCAAGACGTAGCCGTACCCGCTCGCGTCGTCGAAACGATTACGCGCAAAATTACCGAATACGCCGAACTACCGGGGCGCTCCGCCGCCGCGGAATCGGTCGAAGTGCGCGCGCAAGTCTCCGGCTATCTCGAGTCGATTAACTTCGCGGCAGGCTCCTTCGTCCATAAGGGCGACCCGCTCTTTACCCTCGATTCGCGCGTTTATCGCGCCGTTCTCGCGCAGCGTCAGAGCGACGTCGACGCGAAACGCGCCGATCTCAATCGTCTCGAAGCGGAACTCAAGCGTCAGCAAGGTCTCATTGAAAAGAGCGCGACCTCCATGCAACAGCTCGAACTCGCGCAGGCGGAGCGCGACGAACGCGCCGCGGAGTTAGAAGCCGCAATTGCAAACGTCGAACGCGCTAAAATCGATCTCGACTATACCACGATCGAGTCGCCGATCGACGGCGAAGTCAGTCGCGAGCGGATTACCGTCGGCAATCTCGTAACCGTCGGGTCAACCCTCCTCACGCACATAGTCGCCGTCGATCCGATTCACGTCTTCTTCGACGTCGACGAACGCGCGCTATTACTCTATCGCGAACGCGTCGCAAAAGAAAACGGCGCCTCGAAAGGTAGTCTCGTCGTGAAATTCGCGATCGGGGACGGCGAGTTCGACCACGAAGCGACGGTCGACTTCTCCGAGCCCAAAATGAACGAAACGACCGGAACCCTTGAATTCCGCGCCGTCGCCGAGAATAAGCCCAACGAGGTCGGCGTCCGGAATCTCATTCCCGGTCTGCGCCTGCGCGTTCTCTTCCCGACCTCGCCGGAATACGACGCCGTGCTCGTGCCTGAAGAAGCTATTATTACCGACCAGAACGTCAAACGCGTCTACGTCCTCGGCGAAAACAATATCGTCGAGTCGCGCGCCGTTACCCTCGGGCCGCTCCAGAGCGACAATATGCGCGTCGTAGCAACCGGGCTCAAACTTGGCGAGCGCGTCGTACTCGACAATCTCCTGCGCATTCGTCCCAACTCCGTCGTCGAACCGATCCCCGTCCCTTCCGAATCGACGACCCGAATTGTGCGTGAAGACGGCGTGATTATCAATCGGGACGGAACCGTCGAATACGACGGACTCTACGAATGGTCCCTCGAACGAGACGCCAATAAGAAGGGCGCCGCGTCTGAAGCCGCCGGAAAGAACCCCGCGTAACGCTTCGCGCTACGCCGCGTTTTTACTCCTCACATCTTCGAACGTCAAGGAGCCCTTTGTTATGGCGCGCTTTTTCATCGATCGACCTATCTTCGCAACCGTACTCTCGATTCTCATTACCCTCGTCGGCGCGGTCGCTTACTTCTCGCTCCCCGTCGCGCAATATCCGAACGTCGCGCCGCCGACTATCAACGTCAACGCGAACTACTCCGGCGCCAACGCGCGCGCCGTCGCTAATTCCGTCGCCACGCAGCTAGAAGATCAAGTCAACGGCGTCGAGGGAATGTTGTATATGGAGTCGAGCAGCACGAACTCCGGACAAATGTCCCTCAACGTTACCTTTGAAACCGGCACGAATCTCGACGACGCGCTCGTCCTCGTTCAAAACCGCGCCAACCTCGCGACCTCTAAACTTCCCGAACGCGTTAAAAAGGTCGGCGTTACCGTTCGCAAACGCTCGCCGACCGTTCTCATGATGATTAACTTCATCTCCCCGTCGAAAACCTTCGATCAGGTCTATCTGAGCAACTACGTCTCGCTACGCGTGCGCGACGCCATCTCGCGCGTCGAAGGCGTCGGCGACGTCTCTATCTGGGGCGAAAAATCCTATAGTATGCGCATTTGGCTCGACCCCGCTAAAATGGCGGCGCGCAAACTCAACGCGCAGGACGTCGTTAAGGCCGTCGAAGAGCAGAATCAGCAGGTCGCCGCAGGCTCGCTCGGCGATCCCCCGATCGACGCCCCTATCGTCTTTCAGTACCCCGTCGACGTCCAAGGTCGACTCGTTTCTCCGGAAGAATTCGAGCAGATCGTCGTTCAAACCGACTCCGAAGGACGCGTTACGCTCCTCAAAGACGTCGCGCGCGTCGAACTCGCCGCTCTCAATACGACCGTAACCAGCTCGTTCAACGGCCTCCCCACCGTTACCCTATCCATCTACCAACTTCCCGACGCCAACGCCGTCGCGACCTCCGAACGCGTACGCGCCGCGCTCGCAGAACTCTCCAAATCATTTCCCGACGGGATCGAATACGTCGTCTCCTACGATACGACCCCGTACGTAAAAGAGTCGATTCGAGAAGTTAAAAAGACGCTTTTCGAAGCGGTCGCGCTCGTCGCGATCGTCGTGATCCTCTTTCTGCAAAGTTGGCGCGCGGCTATTATTCCACTCCTCGCCGTTCCGATCTCGCTCATTGGCACGTGCGCGGCTATGGCGGCGCTCGGATTTAGTCTAAACAACCTGTCCCTCTTCGGGCTCGTGCTCGCAATTGGAATCGTCGTCGACGACGCGATCGTCGTCGTGGAGAACGTCGAGCGGCACATGGCGGAGGGCTTGAGGCCGCGCGAAGCCGCTTACAAAGCGATGAGCGAGGTTCAGGGCGCGCTTGTCGCGATCGCGCTCGTACTGGCGTCCGTCTTTATTCCGGCGGCGTGCGTGCCCGGTCTCGTCGGCATGTTCTATCGCGAGTTCGCGCTCACGATCGCGGTCTCTACGCTCATCTCGTGCTTCGTGTCCCTCACGCTGAGCCCCGCGTTGTGCGCGTGCTTTCTACCGCAGGCTGGCCGTCGTCGCGATCCGATTACGGTTCTCGTCGACGTCCTCTTCGGCTGGTTCTTTAAACTCTTTAACGTCGCGTTCACGGCGTCGACGCGTCTGTACGTCGGAACCGTGCGGTCGCTCCTGCGCGTCTCGCTGCTCGTTCTCGTTCTCTACGGCGGGCTGCTCTATCTGACCGCCGACTACTTCAAAAGAACGCCGACGGGATTCATTCCGACGCAAGACAAAGGAATCCTGCGCGGCGCCGTGCAACTGCCCGACTCCGCCTCTCTCTTCCGAACTCGCGAAATGATGCGCAAGGTATATCGCATGGCGCTCGAGACCGAAGGGGTCGCGTACGTGAGCGGTATCGAAGGACGCAGTAATCTCGTCGACTCCTCGGCGTCGAACGGCGGCAGTTTTAACTTCATTCTCGACTCCTTTGAAGAGCGCGCCAAAACAGGGCGCACCGACGTCGTGATTCAAAAGGAACTCCTCGAGAAATTCTCGACCCTTACCGAAGGAAAAGCGTTCGTTTTCCGCGCGCCTCCCGTCGACGGAGTCGGACTCGGCGGCTTTAAGTTACAACTTCAAGATAGGAGCGGATCGGACGATCTTTCGAATCTTCAGGAAATCGGCGAGGCGATCGCGCTCGAAGCCGAAGCCATGCCGGAAGTCTATTCGCTCCAGAACGCGTTCCGAGGCGCCGTGCCGCAGGTCTATCTCGACATAGATCGCAAGAAAGTCAAGTCGATGAACGTCTCGATCGACGACGTCTTCGACACGCTCAACGTCTATCTCGGCGGCGACTACATTAACGATATTAACTTCCTCGCGCGCGCCTTCCAGGTTAAGGCGCAAGCCGACTGGACCGGTCGTTCGAAGGCGGAGGACGTTTACAGTCTCTACGTGCGAAACGGCAAGGGGGAAATGACGCCCCTCGGCTCGCTCCTCACCGCTCGCGAAGCGACGGGACCGCTCGCCGTTAAACGGTTTAATATGTTCCCCTCGTCCGCGATTAGCGGCCAGACGAGCCCCGGCTATAGCTCCGGCGAAGCAATACGCGCTATGGAGCGTCTCCTCGATGAAAAACTTCCGCCGACGATGGGCTACGAATGGACCGAGCTGGCGCTCCTAGAAAAACGCGCGGGCAATACGGCGCTGTACGTCTTTGCGTTCGCGGTAACGCTTGTCTTTTTACTACTGGCGGCGCTCTACGAAAGCTGGTCGCTCCCCCTTTCGATCGTGCTCGTCGTGCCGATGAGTCTCCTCTGCTCGTTAGTCGGCGTGAATCTCGCGAAATCGGATATGAACGTCTTTACGCAAGTCGGGTTCTTTGTGCTCATTGGTCTGGCGTGCAAAAACGCGATTCTCATCGTCGAGTTCGCCAAAGACCTCCAGAATAAAGAGGGGCTCTCCGCGCGCGAGGCGACGCTCGAAGCGTGCCGTCTGCGACTGCGCCCGATTATTATGACGTCCCTCGCGTTCATTCTCGGCATGGCGCCCCTTATGTACGGAAAAGGAGCGGGACATGAAATGCGATTCGCCATTGGCGTCGCCGTTTTCGCCGGCATGATCGGAGTCACGCTCTTTGGAATCTTTCTTACGCCCGTCTTTTATTACTGTATTCGTCGCCTCTCCCCTCGCGCAAAGAAAAAAGATCGCGTATAATAGAACGATCGCGAACGCGCGGTCGCGTTCGGGTTGAAAAACGTTGAACAAAGGAGGAACGCTATGGACGCGTCCGCAATTTTTAAAATTAGCTACGGGCTATTCGTAGTAACGGCGCGCGACGCGCAATTTGACAACGGTTGCATCGGCAACGTGTGCGTTCAGGTTGCGTCGTCGCCAACCCGAGTCGCGCTTGCGCTCAATAAACTCAATAAGACGTGTTGGATGGTCAAAAATTCGGGGGCGTTCAATATCTCGATTTTATCGGAAGACGCGCCTTTCTCAATTTTTCAGCGTTTCGGCTTCCAAAGCGGGGCGGACGTCGATAAATTCGCCGATTTCCCCAAACCTCGCGCGGACAACGGCGTCGTCTACGTCGCGGAGCACACGAACGCGCTTCTCTCGTGCAAGGTCGTCGAATCGCATGATCTTGGCTCGCACCTTCTTTTCGTCGCCGAACTCGAAGACGCCAAGACGCTCTCAAACGCCAATTCCATGACGTACGACTACTATCATAAGAACGTCAAGCCGAAGCCAACCGCCGCGAAAACCAAGGGATGGCGTTGTAAAATTTGCGGCTACGTCTACGAAGGCGAGGAGCTGCCCCCCGATTTCATTTGTCCAACCTGCAAGCATGGCGCAGAAGATTTCGAAAAGATTCAATAACGCGCCCTTAGAACACGGAAGTTTTGCAAGAGCTGCGCGCTCAACACATCGTCATAAGGATTAATCGCTCGTGTCCGACGTCTTAACCTCAGCGCAAGCGCGCCTGCAAGAAGATCTGCGAGGACTCGTCAAAGGGGACGCGCAATGCGACGACGTCGTCTTGCAACTCTATTCCTTCGACGGCGGTCCGCTTGAAGAACGACCTGCCGCCGTCGTGTGGCCGCGGTCTGCGCAAGACGTCGCCGCCGTTATGACCTACGCGCGCGAAAAAGGACTGTCCGTCCACCCGCGCGGCGCCGGCACGAGCGGAGGCGCCGCCGCTATCGGTTCGGGAATCATCCTCGATTTCACGCGCCATATGCGTCGCGTTCTCCAGGCGGGCGATTATTTTGCGCGCGTTCAGCCGGGCGCCGTGCGCGAACGCGTCAACGATCAGTTGCGCTCGACGAAAAAACGTTTCTTCGCGCCGAGCGCCGGACATCTGCCCCTCAGCACGATCGGGTCGATTCTCTCAGTCGACGTCGTCGGGCCGCGTTGGTTGCGCTACGGCTCCCCGCACGAAAGCGCGCTTGCGCTCAAAGTCGTCTCCGCGCAGGGGAAAATCTGGGATCTGCGTCCGTTCACCGCGCGCCTCTCCTGTAATCCGCGCGCCAACGAGCTCTTTCGGCGACGCTTTCTCAACGTCGCCGCCGCGGAAGCCAACGACGAAGCGCGGCGAGAAGACGCGCCCGATCCCGAACTCCAGCCGAGCTACGATCCGACGTTCGACGTCGAGCTCATCGCCGCGTGCGAGGGCAGAAATATGCCGGATTTCGCCGTCGACGACGCAGACGCTCCCGGAGGGCTCCGTTTCTTTAATTCAGAATTTGCGCGCGACCTCTTTCTGTTACGCGCTTTCGGCGACGACGCGCGCGACGTTAAAACCATGCTGCGAAGCGAACCCTGGGCAAGCGCGCTGCGCGTCGTGCGACAGTATGAGCCGTATCTCGATCAGGAACAGCGCGCGACGCGACCGATTCGGTGCGGGTACGCGCTACGCGACGTCGTGCGGTCCGGTTTCGATCCAACGCGATTCTTTACGGGTTCCGAGGGAACGCTCGGCGTTATCGTTGAAGCGACCGTCGCTACGACGCCCATCGCGCCCGCTAACGCCGCGGCAATTCTACTCTTCGACTCGCTCGACCAAACGGCGCGCGCCGTCGAAACGATTCGATCCTTTGCGCCGACTCTCTGCGACCTGCTCGATAGTCGCGTTATCGCGCTCACTCGCGACTGGGACGCGAGATTCGAATCGATCTTTCCGCAGGGCGCCGCCGCCGCGCTCGTCGTCGAGCTCGACGATGAAAACGAAGCCTCGCTACGCCGTCGAATGAACGATATGCTGCGCGTCGCGCGCGAAAAGCTCGATTCGTTCGGAGGATGGACCGCGTACTCGCCAGAGGAACGCGCGCTCTTTCGCGAACTCCTCCAGAAGTCGAGCTGCGCAAGATTGCGCATGGCGCCGTCGTTCCAGCCTTTCCCGTACTGGGAAGACGTGCAGATTCCCGTTGAGAACGCGCCCGAATTCATTCAGGAGATTCAAAGCTTCTGTAAACGCGAACGCATCGTCTACTCGATCGGCGGTTACGTTGGAATCGGTCAGCTCTCCGTTCAGCCGATTATCCCCTACTCGGAAGACGAAGAACGACGCGTCTTCGCGCTCTCCGACGAGTTCGAAAAGATCGTTCTGAGCTACGGAGGCGAAATCGGCGCCGCTAAGGGAAACGGACGCGTGCGAACCGCCGCTATTCCAAAAAGATTTCCAAAACTATTCCAAGCGTTCGTCGCCGTTAAAAGAGCCTTTGATCGCGACAATATTCTCAATCCCGACTGCGTCGTCTCACCCGAAATGCGTCGCATGGTCGACGAACGTCTCGCGCCGCAGGACGACGTGGTCGAACGCGGCGCCGACGCCATACTCGCGCCCGAAGCCGACGCCGCGTTGCGCGAAAGCGGACACCATTCCCGTTCCGTGCGACGACGCGCGCCCTTTGACTTGCAGCGTCTCGAGCGCGACGCCAAAATCGATTGGCTCAATCGTCGCGACCGCTCGCAATTTGAATTCCAAATTGCGTGGAATCCAACGCTCGTTTACGCGCACGCGCACCGTTGCGTCGGATGCGGAAGATGCCGCATTCGCACCAAGGAAACGAGGCTCTGCCCCGCCTTCAGAAACGCCCCTGAGGAACACGCGTCCTGCCGCGCGAAAGCGAACCTCCTGCGCGGCGCGCTCGACGGCGCTATTCCGCTAGACGCGCTCGCGCTAGAAGCCTCCTATCGTATCGCTAAACATTGTCTGCGATGCCATTCGTGCGCGCTCGAATGTCCCGCCCAAGTCGACGCGGCGCGACTCGCATTTAGACTACGCGGCGCATACGTCGCCGCAAACGGATTCGAACTTGCCGAACTCTTCGCGCTGCGCGTCGAACTCTTCTTAACGCTAGGATCTCGATTGGCGCCCCTTGTAAACTTCGCGCTACGCTCCCCATTCTGGCGCTGGACACTTGAGAAAGCGTTCGGTATCGCGCGCGCGCGCAAACTGCCGCCGATCGCGCCGCGACCGCGGCTCTCTAAAGCGGCGCTCGCGCGCGACGACGACGCAAAGGCAAACGCAGAAGACGAGCGACTCGGCATAATTTTAGCGTCCGCGCGCCTCTCCGTAGCGGGCGCGCCCGCGAAACGCAAAGTCGCGTTGCTCGTCGACTCCTACGAGAATTTCTTCGACGGCAAACTCGTCGACGCCGCGCTTGAAATTCTCAGACGCAGCGGCGTCGACGCGCGCGTTCTACCGCGTCCGAAATCGATCGGACAGATCGCGTTCGAACTCGGCGACGTCGATCGCGCGCAAGAGATCGCGGAACGCAATATTGTGATTCTGCGCGAGGCGATTCGCGACGGCAGCGCGATCGTCGCGCTCGAGCCAAGTTCCGTCGCGTGCGTCAAAAAGGATTACCCATACTTCTGCGACGACGACGACGCGCGCGCCGTTTACGATAACGTTTTCGATTTCTGCTCCTATCTGCTCGCCGCGATTCGACGTGAAGAAATCGATCCGCCTACGCTGCGTCCGCTGCGCGACGCGCCTATTGCCGCCGGCTATCACGCGCCCTGCCGTTCTCTCGCGCTCGCCGGCGCCGCCGTCGCGACCGAGACGCCGGCGGAAACGCTGCTTAAACTCATTCCGAACCTACAGGTCAAACGCCTCGAAAGAGGATGTTGCGGACTCGCCGGCTATCAAGGCCTCACAACGCTACGACACGCGAAAAGTCAACGCTTAGGCTCTAGACTCTTCCTAGCAATGCGTCAGTCCGGGATCGATTTGTGCCTCTCCGAATGTTCGCTATGCAACTTGCAAATCGCCCAGGGCGCGAACAAACCGGTTATGCACGCGATTAAAGCGCTTGCCGTCGCTTACGGCGTCGCCGACTTCCAAGACTCGCTGCTCCAAGTCTTTAGCGGCGACAAGGGAAAGACGCGTCGCTAAGCGCGTTTTTGCCGCAGGTTCGATCGCGACCTCTTGCTATTTTACGCTTTTAGAGTACAATAGTTCCTCCGCGTCGAGCAACGCGTTCGGCGTCTTCAAGGGCTTCTGACTGAAAGGGGAACGTCATGCAAGAATCCGCTCAAACGCTCAACGTCGGCTTAATCGGCTACGGGATGATCGGTAAAGTTCACGCCTTCGGGTACGCGACGTTGCCCTTTTACGCGCCCGACTTGCCGGTCGTCGGCAAGGTCGTTGCGGTCGCGACCTCGCGTCCCGAAAGCGCGGCAAACGCGCAACGCGCTCTGCAGTGCGAAATCGCAACGACGGACTACCGCGAAATTATCGACAATCCCAAAATCGACGTCGTTCATATCTGCGCGCCAAACGCCGACCATCTCCCCGCCGCGCTCGCTGCTATTGAAGCCGGCAAGCACGTCTACTGCGAAAAACCGATCGTCGTCGACGCGCAAGAAGCGCAAATCCTCGAAGAAGCGATCAGTAAGCCCGGCGTGCCCGAACGCGTGCGACGCGTCGCTTTTCATTTAAGAGGTTTCGTCGCGCTACGGCGCGCTAAGGAGATCATCGCCGAAGGCCGACTCGGTCGAATTCGACAATATCGACTGGGGTACTATCATTCGAGCAGTCTCGATCCCTCCGCGCCCTTTCGTTGGAAGCATGACAAAAGCGGCGGCGTTATTCTCGATCTCGGCTCGCACATCGTCGATCTACTCGACTTCCTCGTCGGTCTCCCCAACGAACTTGTCGCGCAAACGACCAAAGCGTTTCCGACGAGACCGCTAAAAACGGCGGACTCCACCGTCGTTCAGAAACCGACGCTCGTAGAAGATTACGTTTCCATTCTTACGCGCGGAACGCTAGGAGCAAACGACGACCCATGCGACGTCGTGGGCGTTCTCGAAGCGACGAAACTAGCCAACGGCGCAGAGGACGAATTATCCGTCGAAATTAGCGGAGAGCGAGGCGCTATTCGATTCTCGCTCATGGACTCGCACTACCTTGACTTCTTCTCGCTCGACGCCAAGCCGGTCGGCTGGCTCCGCATTCCATGCGGAGGACGATACGACTACCCCGAAAGTCAGTTCCCGTCCCCAAAATCTACGACCGGCTGGACGCGCGCGCACGTCGCGTCCCTCGCGAGCTTCTACGCCGCGATCGCTCAACAAACGCGCGCGGTCGGGACCGAGCGCGACGCCCATTACCGGGATTACGGCGCCGACTTTGCTCAGGCGCTACGCGTCCAACGCGCGCTCGAAATCGTTAAACGTTCCGCGCTCGAACGGCGCTGGGAACGGGTAACCCTCTAATTTCGACTCCGATACTTAACGTACGATAAAGGGATTGATTCGTGTTTGAATTAGTTAAGCCTTTTGAACCGGCAGGCGATCAGCCGCAAGCGATCGCGCAACTCGTCGACGGTTTTCAATCCGGGGTCAAACGTCAAACGCTCCTCGGCGTAACCGGATCCGGTAAAACGTTTACGATGGCGAACGTAATCCAGGCGCTGCAACGCCCCACGCTCGTTCTATCGCACAATAAGACGCTTGCGGCGCAACTCTACGACGAATTTCACGCCTTTTTTCCCAACAACGCCGTCTCCTATTTCGTTAGCTATTACGACTACTACCAGCCGGAGGCGTATATTCCGCAACGCGATATCTATATTGAAAAGGACTCGTCGATCAACGAGGAAATCGATCGACTTCGACTCCGCGCGACGAGCTCGCTCATGAGTCGCGAGGACGTTATCGTCGTCGCGAGCGTCAGTAGCATCTACGGGCTTGGGTCGCCGGAAGACTACCGCAATCTCACGATCGCGCTTCGCGTCGGCGAAGAATTCGAACGCGACGAATTTCTCGCCAAACTCGTTGAAATACAATACGATCGCAACGACGTAGAATTTCAGCGGGGCGCGTTCCGCGTTCGCGGCGACGTCGTCGACGTCCGCATCTCCTATGAAGAATACGCCGTGCGCGTTGAATTCTGGGGCGACGAAATCGAAAGTCTCTCCTATATCGATCCCACTTCCGGCGAAACGCTCGAAAGGGTCGACGAAGTCTTTATCTATCCGTCGAAACACTTTGTTCTCCCGGAGGAGCGAATTGCGGAGGCGGTCGAACGCATACAAGCGGAACTCGACGAGCAGGTAGAGAAACTCCGTCAACATGGAAAACTACTCGAAGCGCAACGCCTGCAAGGACGGACGAAGTACGATTTGGAACTCATGCAAGAAATCGGGTTCTGTCCCGGAATTGAAAACTACAGCGCGCCGCTCGCCAACCGCGCGCCCGGCGTTCCGCCGGAAACGCTTTTCGACTTCTTTCCCAAGGACTTCCTACTTATCGTCGACGAATCCCACGTTACCATTCCGCAAATCCGTGCAATGTACGCCGGCGATCAATCGAGAAAAAGAGTTTTGGTCGAACACGGCTTTCGACTGCCTAGCGCGCTTGACAATCGTCCGTTAAAATTTGAAGAATGGGAAGAACGGCTCGACAAGGCGCTCTTCGTAAGCGCCACGCCGGGAGATTACGAGAAAAAAGAATCGAACGGACGCATTGTCGAACAGGTTATTCGACCGACCGGACTCCTCGACCCTGTCGTGGAAATCGTGCCGGCTTCGATCCAGACGCAACATTTGCGCGAACAGATCGCCGAACGCGCCAAAAGAGGCGAACGCACGCTCGTTACCACGCTCACCAAGCGCCTTGCTGAAGATCTCGCGGCCTACTTCGTCCAGCAGAACCTGCGGTGCCGATGGATGCATAGCGGGCTAGACGCGCTCGAACGCGTCGAAATACTGCGCGATCTGCGCAACGGCGAATTCGACGTGCTCGTCGGCGTCAATCTGTTGCGCGAAGGACTCGACCTGCCGGAAGTCTCGCTCGTCGCTATTCTCGACGCCGATAAGGAAGGCTTTTTGCGCAACGAGACGTCCCTCATTCAGACGATAGGGCGTTGCGCGCGCAACGTGAACGCCAAGGTCATCCTCTACGCCGACAAGGTAACCGCCTCGATGAGTCGCGCCATTAAGGAAACGGATCGTCGACGCGAATTGCAAAAGAGTTATAATATTGAGCACAACGTCACGCCGGAAACGGTTCGTCGAAGCGTGCGAGCCGGCGTCGACGCGGAAGCCAAAGCGCGTGAAATTGCCAACGAAGCCGTCGGCGTCAAGGAAGAGTCGCAGCGCATTACCGTCGAATATATTGCCGCGCTTGAAA
>JAEEGL012849496.1_pt1 | contig 12126 bp, 12 predicted proteins | sample 9134231 | NCBI WGS metagenome assembly JAEEGL01 (sample SAMN16246548, study PRJNA631951) | gut metagenome | biome: gut microbiome; feature: rumen; material: fiber-attached | host: Bos | place: Iran: Karaj | collected 2018-10
AATATATCCTTTCCTATCCATCCGCCTACATGTACCACGAGACCTATCATTATGCAGATAACGGTGATAAAGTGAAGGAATGTCAGGTATTTTCTGCGCCAGATCTTATTTGTCATATCACTCATCTTATTTTACCTCCTTCTTGTCCAGTGCGGAATCGAGGATCCCTTTGAGTATTCCTGCGATGGGCCAGATGATCCAGGTTTTCCACCAGTGGAAGGTTAAGAAGCTCCAGATCAGATATACACTTTTAACGGTAGGCCAGTAGATATCCATTGCTGTTTCTACCTTGGGATCATCATATCTGCGTTCATTCTTTACGTAGCTGCCGCTGATGGTGCTGCTGTCATTGACTTTAAGCAGAGTATTGTAGCAGCCTCTGATGATGCCGGCGTGTACTATCAGGAATACGCCTATTGCTACTGTTGCCAGAAGGAAGATCACACCGAAGGTATCTGCCCAGCGTACAAGGAAACCGATGTTTCCGAAGGAATCCAGGAAAACCAGAGGCATCCAGCATACGCAGCAGAGTATGATGCCTACGGTAAGCTGTACCGTGTAGCTTATGTTGTAACGGCTCTTTTCGTTTTCAACAAAAGCGCTGGTGGCAAAATCGATGCTGCAGGGCTCTTTCTCTATGTATTCCCAGGCTTTGCCGACTATGCCGGTCATTACGAAGAGGCCTACGGCGACCAGTATCAAAAGGAAAAGCCACAGTAATCCGAGTGACTCGAGATGTCCGAGGGTATCCGTAAAGATGGGGCCAACAGTACTTAAGATGCAGAGAGCAACTCCGGCTGCTATCGTAAAGCCCTTGATAGTTCCGAAGTGAAGGAAATCTCTTACTTCGTCCATGGTGAGCATCCTGCGCTCAGCTGTTTCACTGGGTTCGGGCAGAAGCTTTTCGTCAAGTCCCAGCATCTCTTTCAGCTCATCGAGGTTACCGAACTCGGAGATCACGCGTCCGACAGCTTCATTTTCACTGGTGCCGTTAGAGGTGAGCTCCTCGTATTTGTCTTCCATCATCTGCCATAATTCGTTTTTTGCCCTGCGTACTTCAGCATTGTCGGGCAGGTTTGCGAACATAGTCTCGAGATAATTTCTTATAGTTTCCATATCAATCCTCCCTTATAAACTTCTCTACGACTTCTTTGGTAAGTATCCATTCGTCGCAGCGTTCCCTGTAAAATTCCTTTCCGCTTTCCGTGATGCGGTAGTAGGTTCGCTTCTTTGCATTTCCTTCAGGCCCGGTATCCATATAGAAGGATTCGATAAGGCCGTTCTTTTCCAGTCTGGTAAATGCCGAGTAAAGCGTGGTCTCTTTGATGATGTATTTCTCGTCGGTGCGGAGCCGGATCTGTTTTGATATCTCATATCCGTAATTCTCGCCCTCGGAGAGTATACAGAGGATCATCGTGTCGTTGTAACCGCGGATCACATCTGAACTTATTCCTGCTTTCATGCTACCTCCTTTCTCTTGGAGAGATGTTTCTATGTCTGTCGTACTATGTTTAACGTACTACGTTTATCATGCTACGTTTGTCATACTACGTCTGATGGAGTAAATATAACACCGGGGGATTTGGATGTCAATAGGTTTTTTAAAAAAACTTTTTTGTGGTATAATTTTGAGGTAATAGAGCCACCTCATCAGTCAGCCTGAAGGCTGACAGCTTCCCCTCAAGGGGAAGCCTTGGGGAAAAGGAGACCGGATATGAAGAGAAGACTACTGGCTGTTATGCTGTGTTTTACGATGGTGCTGCCGACACTTTCCTGCGGTAAGGAGGCGGATCCGGCTGATACGCCTAAACATGAGAGAGAGGAAAAGCCTGAGGAGCCCGAAGAAGAACCCTTCATGCTTGACGGACCGGGCAGCGAAGTACCGGAGCCCGTTAATGTAAAGACGGGGGTAAGACCTTCACTTATGGGTGACGAAGAGGAGATATACTACGATACGTCCCTTGTTCCTGCCGTGGAGCCATACAGCGTGGAGGCGGATTTTTCGAATGTCTTCTATGAAGATCATGTTGCCTATCTTTTCGATAAGAAAAATGAAAATTACAACTCCCGCAGTGATGCCATAATACAGGGACTTATCGATAATAATTTTGTTGTGGATGCTTCTGCTTCCGACAGTGAATTCTGGGAGATATATGAATCTAACAGATATATGCAGTTTCCCAACTTCGTGACTGTGGATTCGATGATGCATACCTATCATCTGTATTTCGGACATCTGATGAGATGTACGGAGAGAGAATATCTCTCCGAAACCCTTAAAGAGCTCAGCAAAGACCTTTTGGAGAAGACAAAAAAACAGTATGATGAGCTCTCAGGCACCGACTGGTCCGATGCGGCACTGAGGAATCTGGAATTTTTCTATATAGGAGCAAGCCTGCAGGATCCTAATATAAGCCTGCCGGTAAATGATGAATTTTTTAAATATACCGTTGAAGAAGAGATAAGCAGGATAAGAAGCGCATCTGGCATTGATATCTCCAACATTACCGGAGAATATGAGGATTACAGCCAGTATAAACCCCGCGGTTATTATGAGAATGATGAAACGCTTGAAGACTATTTTCGTGCCATGATGTGGTACGGACGCACAGCCTTTGTAAGTGATGACAGGGACATGGTAAAGAGCGCGATACTTATGACCAAGGCGATAGCGGAAAACAGCGAGCCCTGGGAACAGATATATGCGGTGACTTCTTTCTTTGCCGGTGCTTCCGATGATCCGGGTTATATAGAGCTGGCCACGATATTGAATGAAGTATACGGAAGCATTCCGGATACCTCCGTATTGTTAAATGACTATGGCGAACTCGATACGGTAATGGTGACACTTGAAAACCTGGATCCTCCCGCAGTCAATTCGATACCCGTGGATGACGGCACGGATCCTGTGATTAGGAGCTTCCGTTTTATGGGACAGCGCTTCACTATAGATGCAGCCATTATGCAGAGACTCGTATACAGCGCTGTAAAAGAGAATGACAAAGATGAGAAAAGGATGCTTCCTGATACTCTGGATGCGGCAGCAGCACTGGGTTCCGACAGGGCTTACGAGATCCTGGAGGAAATCGGAGCTACGGGATATGAAAGATATGAAGAGAATATGATGCTGATGAAACAGCATTTTGACAATAATGATCCTGAGCTTTGGAACGCCAGCCTGTATGCAGGATGGATGAACAGCTTAAGACCGCTGCTGACACCGAAGGGAGAGGGTTATCCTTCTTTCATGACCAATGATAAATGGACGGATAAGACTCTGGAGACCTATGCAGGTTCTTATGCGGAGCTTAAGCATGATACCATACTCTATTCCAAACAGGTCATGGCCGAAATGGGTGGACCCGAGGAACTGGATGGCATAGATGAGAGAGGATATGTGGAGCCCGAACCCGTGGTGTACAGCAGACTCATTAACCTCACGGAGAAGACAAAGAAGGGACTGGATTCTTTCGGCATGCTTTCGAGTGACAACAGGACAGACCTTGACAGACTTAAGGAAATGGCAGAGACACTGCTTGCTATCTCCGAGAAGGAGCTTAAGAACGAAGCCCTCAGCAGTGATGAATATGAGTTCATAAAAGATTACGGCGGCAATATCGAACACTTCTGGATAGAAGCAAATCGTGATATCAATGATCAGGCATTAGGCTACGGCTATCAGGCGCCTGCAGCTGTGGTAGCTGATATTGCCACTGACCCGAACGGCAGCATCCTCGAGGTGGGTACAGGTATGACTGAGACCATGTATGTGGTATTTCCGATAGACGGGGAGCTTCATGTGGGAAGAGGCAGTGTATATAGCTTTTATCAGTTTGAAAGTCCGGAAAGACTTACCGACAGTGAATGGAGAACGAGACTGGCGGGAGGCTATCTTGATGAAGAGACCTGGGAATGGATAGAAAATGATGACAAGCCTGAAAGAGTATCCTGGACCGAAAGTTACAGAGTCAATCTGAAGTGAAAAATAACAAGACAAAAAAAGTGATAGTGATAACGGCAGCTGTGATGATACTCATGGCTGTCGTTGTTTTTATTATTATAAGCTTATGCGGACGGTATCCGGGAGTCGGGTGGAGAGAAAAGGATATTGAGCAAAACGGCAGGGTAATAAGGCTTAAGAACAAAAGAGTTATCATAGAAGTTAACGGAAAAACCACATGGATGAGTTCTAAAGACTATAAAGTAGAAGACTTGCTGATGTCGGATATTGACGGTGACGGAACGGAAGAGATGACCTTACTTCTGTGGAAAAAGGGAAAATACGGACAGTCAAAGCCGCTGTGGGAGAAAGATAAGGAAGAAGATAAGTCCTGGTCGCAGCATATCTTTATATATGAGGTAAATGAAAAAGACGAAGCAGTATCAAAATGGTTTGCATCAGACCTTGGCATGCAGGTAAAGCGCATGGCTTATACAGAGGATAAGAGACCCGTGCTTCTGATCGAAGACATAAACGGCAACAACAGCGCATGGATTTGGGCTTCCTGGGGGATGACTAATATTGAGAACAGCGTGAGCTTCGTGGTATACGGAGACAATATAATACATAAAGAAATGCTTGAAAATGCGGCCGGTTATGACAGGCTTTATGAAGATGTCAAAAAGGATATAAGCGAAGCGGATATAGCGGCGCTGAATGCGGAGACAGTGCTGGTAGATAAGGAATCTGCAATCAGCGGATATCCGCAGTTCGGATCACCTATCGCAGTCGGTGAAGCATTGCGGGACGCAGGCTTCTCGCTTATCTGCTGTGCAAACAATCATGCCATGGATAAGGGTATCTACGGCATTAATACAACGGCGGATTTTTATGAAGCCAACAACATGACTTATGTGGGCATACAGAGAAGCAGCGAAGAGGAGTATGTTCCGTACAAGGTAATAAACTGTCACGGCATAAGCTTCGCGGTGTTTGCATATACCGAGCACACCAACGGTTTTGATGCAAGGGATAAGTATCCTTACGTTGTGCATTTTTTTCCGGAGGAAGAAAAACTTAGGGAAGAAATAGAAAAAGGAAAGGAAGCTGCCGATGTGGTGCTGGTATTTGCCCACTGGGGCGAGGAATACGAAGCAGAGTCGAATGAATATCAGCGAAGAACAGCGCAGATTCTTGCCGATGCAGGGGCTGATGTGGTGATCGGGAGTCATCCCCATGTGATGCAGGAAACTGAAGTAATAAAAGGTGAAAAAGGAAATGACACGCTTGTATGCTACAGTCTCGGAAATTTCAGGGCGATGCCCGGAAAGGACGAGCGAAGCAAGACAGGCTGCAGATTGAATTTTATTTTTGAACGCGGCATAGACGGTGTGAGCTTAAAGACTTATGAAACGAAAGAAATACCCGTGTTGCACTGATAGGGTAAATGGGATAGAATTACTTTCTGAACGGAGGTGGCTGATATGACGGATGAAGAAAAACAGGTAAACGAACTTATAGATATGATAGACGGTAAGATGTCAAACGGCGTCAGCAGGCTTTCCATAGGCTTTTCCGAGGACCTGTTCAGCGGTGTGAAAAGAGAAACGTATCATCACGGCAGATGTGATGTTGGAAGTCCCTGGGCTAAGGGAACGGTATCCAACTGCGACGTGATAGATGCGGATGAAGAAGATTACAGGAATAAAAAGGTAACGCTGAAGATAAGCAAAGGCATAGGTTGATATGAGATGAAAGTGATCCTGATCGTTGACGATGATGTGACAATAGGAAATATGCTGGAAGAAGCACTTAATGATGAAGGCTATAAGGCGCTCAGGGCATATTCGGGAACAGAAGCACTGATGGTGCTGGAAAAGGAAAAACCTGACCTGATACTTCTTGACCTTATGCTTCCCGGGCTCAGCGGAGAAGAACTTCTGCCGAAACTCTCCGGAATACCGGTTATCGTAGTCAGCGCAAAGACGGATATTGATAATAAAGTAAAACTCCTCTATGAAGGTGCGAGCGACTATATCACCAAGCCTTTTGTCATCTCTGAACTTATGGCCAGGATAGCCGTGCAGCTGAGACTGTCGTCGGTAAAGGAAAATGCTTCGGCAGCAGAGGAGAAGGTCATCAGCAAAAACGGAGTGAGTCTGGATATGGAGCTGCTTACCGCAAGTATAAATGAAAGTGAGATAGCTCTGACCCGGACGGAAGCAGCGATCCTTGCCATACTTATGCAGAATCCCGGAAGACCCTTAAGCCGAAGTACCATACTTGACAGGATAAGCGAGAGTACACCGGACTGTACGGAAAGATCATTAAAACAGCATATCAGCAATATACGTAAGAAACTCCAGGCTGCAGACGGCATCGATCATATTGAGGCTATCTACGGCATAGGTTTTAAATATATATAAATCTTGACGAAATCTTGACGATTCCCGGGCCGCTTTCTTGACGGTCATATAGTATTATTCCCTTGTAAACAAAAGAAAGGAAGGATCAGAAAATGGAAACGATCTTTAAATGTGAAAAGCTCTGTAAGAAATACGGACAGTTTACGGCGCTTAATGACTTTGATATGGAGATCAGAAAGGGTGAGATATACGGCTTTGTAGGTAAGAACGGAGCAGGAAAGACAACACTTATCCGTCTGCTCTGCGGACTGCAGCAGCCTACATCCGGAAGCTTCACGCTGATGGGAAAGTCAAATGATGATAAGGAAGTGTACCGCGAACGCCGCAGGATGGGCGCAGTTGTGGAATCCCCCGCCATATTCAAGGATATGACGGCGAGGGATAATCTGATCCAGCAGTATCTGCTGTTAGGACTTCCCGACATGAAGGGCATCGACGAACTACTCAAGCTGGTAGGACTGGATAATACCGGGAGGAAAAAGGCAAAGAACTTTTCTCTCGGAATGAAGCAGAGACTGGGGCTTGCTATTGCTCTTTGCGGACAGCCGGATTTTGTCATACTCGATGAACCGACCAACGGTCTCGATCCCCAGGGAATAATAGAGATACGTGAACTGATACTTAAGCTCAACAGGGAGCAAGGAATTACTTTTCTTATTTCAAGCCATATACTTGATGAACTCTCACGTCTTGCAACCTGTTACTGTTTTATTGATAAAGGCCATATGGTAAGAGAGATGACGGCGGAAGAACTGCAGAAAGAGTGCAGGAAATCCGTACGCATGAAGGTCAGCGATACAGGCATACTTGCAAAGATAATGGATGAAAAGGGCATCGAATACAAGATACTGGGTGATGATACGGCAGATGTATATGCCGAGCTCAATTTCTCCGATATGGCTGCGGAGTTTGCGAAAGAAAACTGTACGATATTTACGATGGAAGAGCATGATGAGAGTCTCGAAGCTTTCTATCTTGCGCTTTTGGGAGGCGAAGAAAATGCTTAGGATTTTTTATGCTGATTTAAGAAGCATGATCCGTAACAGGGGGTTCCTTTCATGCCTGGGAGGCATGGTAATGTATGTTGCAGGATTCACCGTTCTGATCACGATCATCATCAAAGGCTTCATGGGTGGAGGAATGCTTGCGGCTGAAGAGATAATGGGAACATACTCGGACGTGGCCGTGCTGTTCATAGCAGCAATGGTGCTTATGGCTTTTAATATCGATTATTCGGACGGCATCATCAGAAATAAGATGATCTGCGGAGTAAAGAGAAGCGGAATCGCTGTATCGGTCATAAGCTGCGGCTGCATCGCAGGAGCGGCATTGTGCATTACTTCCGTGGTAAGCAGCTGTATAATGTCACTTTTCTTTTCGACGGGATTAAGTACGCTTACGGTGACTGAAGCCGTGGATAGCATTCTGGTATTAACCCTGGCTTCGATGGCAGTAGGAGCTTTCAGTACTTTTCTGATGATACTTTTCGGCGGAACTAAGGGTACATATGTAGCCGGATTGCTTATAGCTTTTATCTTTAAGCTTATCGGAATGGAAGTGGCAGAGAAGCTGTATCCCGAACAGGGAGAATGCCTGCTAACAGGAACAAAACTGATGTTGTATCGTTTTTATGACCGTTTCGTACCTTATGCGCATTTCAGTTTTTACAGGAGATGGTCATTTACCGACTATCTTATCGGAAGCATGGCTTGCATCATCATTTCTTATATTTTGTCGGTTCTGGTGATGAATAAGAAAGAGATAAAGTAACGGAGGATATCATGAAGAATCTTTATAAAGCAACAATGTACAGGATCTTTAAGAATATATATTATATCGGAGGCTGTGTGATAGCACTGGTTGTTACTCTGGCGGTCACCGGAGGTTTTTATACCTTTCCTTTTCTTGTGGAAAAGCCGGAGGAGTTGAGGATGATCTTTGTCGGAGCGGCAATGGTATTGTTTTTCAGCATGTTTCCTCCGCTGTTCATCAATCCCGATTATATCGATGGCTGCATACGTAACCGTATCATCGCAGGCTACAGCCAGAAGCAGGTGTATATAAGCCATGTTCTGGCACAGCTTTCCGCAATGACGATAATGTTCTTGTGCTATCTGATCGGAGGGATCATAGGAGGGGCTTCGCTCAACGCTTCAAGCCTTGCAACCGTGATCGTACTTTTTGTAGCCGTTATGTCATACACGGTACTGACTGCGACAGCTGCTTTTCGTTTAAAGAAGATAATTACGTCAATGCTGACTACAATGCTTCTCTTTAATCTCTGCTTTAACATGGTATTGTTCGGAAATGCTATCCTGTCCGTATTGAAAGATACAGCTTTTAAGATCGGTTCGGTGCTCTACAATGTTAATGCACTCGGACAGTGGTTCTGCCTGACGGGATTTGTGGATGACGGAGTCAATCCCGGAGCAGGCATACAGATACTCTTATCACTGATCGTGATAGCCGCAGCCCTGATATGGGGTTTGTCAGGTCTTGATAAAAGAGATCTGAACTAGGGAGGAAAGTGATGAAAAAAATACGTTTGGAAAGATGGATCTTTTTGGGGATAATGGTCATATATTTTGCTTCTCTCATGGTTATCAGAGCGGTCGCTGCCGGAATTACGGAGTCTCATATAGAAGGCATAGAGGAACTCGGAACTTCCTTAGATGAGCTCAAGATTCCTGCGGATGTGAAAGTAGTCGGGATAGGAGAAGCAACGCATGGAAACTGTGAGTTCCAGACAGCTAAGCTCCTGGTACTTAAGAAACTCGTTGAAGAGGGAAAGAGTCATGCCATAGCATTTGAGATGAGTGCAGGCGAGGCAGCGGCTTATAATGCTGCGATACATGAAAGCGGCAGCAATCTTGATGAACTGCTGGGAAAGACAGATTATCCGCTTTATGATACGGAACAGATGCTGGAACTGCTGACCTGGATGAGGGAGTATAATCTTTCCCACGGCGAAGAGGAATCGCTGATGTTCTATGGCGTAGATATGCAGGGCGACCTTAAGGAGATAGCTTATCTTAACGGCTTCTGTCACGACAGGCCGGAGGGCTTCAGTGAGGAAGAAATTGATAAACTCAGTGTACTTGCTGCTGAAGAAGAACCCGACACGGAAGCTGAAAGGGAGTTCTTTGACAGAATATACGCTAAGCTTTCATCTTATGAAGGATCTGAATACAGGGTAGCCGAAGGTGTGGCAAGAGCACTGCTGCAGTGGATCGATGCTCCCTCTTTCTCCGAAACTCCCGATGAATACGGAGAGTACAGGGACAGAAGTATGGCGGAGAACTTAAAAAGTTTTTATGAGATTGAAGAAAAGAGAGGATATCCGCAGATACTCATAACCGCACATAACGGTCATGTGATGAAAGGTGATAACCTCGGTTACGGTGACAGGACAATGGGAAACCGTATAAATGAGCTGTTTGAAGGAAGCTACTATTGCATAGGGACCGAGTTTTATAATACGGTCGTTAACATCCATACAGCCGGAACTTATGACGAAGCATATAAAAGAGAAGACCATGAATACTGCTCCGAGGATGTGCTGGCATATCAGGCAAAGTATTTTGATGAGGGCAGTTACTGTCTGGATTTTGCATCGGTAAGCGAGAAGGACGGCAGGGTGTATAAGCTGCTTCATAACCCGAACTTTACGGGAGCGGCCGGAGAGGGATATAATCTGTACATGGATCTGTATAAGACCTACCGTGCCAAGCTGGTTGCCGCAGACCATTATGATGCGATGATCTATTACTATGAGACTACGCCGATAAGGGTCAGACACTATTGAATGAAAGGTTAAGAGAGTGAGATACCTGCTGCTGATAAGTATAGTTATCAATATCATTTTGCTGCTGAAGATACTGGCTCTTCGCAGTTCCGTTAAGGAACTGAAAAGGGATTTTTCCGAAAGAAAAGATCTGCGCAGCAATACGCTTATCGGCGTATCGAGCCGGGATAAGGAACTGCGTTCTCTTGCTTCCGAGATGAATGATACGCTGGAGGCTCTGCGTCTGGCCTATAATAAATATGATCAGGGGGATGCGGAGCTTAAGACGGCCATCACGAATATTGCCCACGATCTGCGTACACCGCTGACAGCGATCTGCGGATATACCGAACTGGCCCTGAAAAAGGGAGATACGGATGAAACAGAGAAATATCTTGAGATAATCGCCGAGAGAGCAGGACATATGCGTAAGCTGACAGAGGAACTGTTTGAGTATTCGGTCATCACAGGGGGAGAGGTGAGCGAAGAAAAACAGAAGCTTCAGATCGAACATGTCCTGGAGGATTGTATTATGAACTTTTATCCCGCGCTGGAAGAACGTGGGATAAAACCCGTGGTGGATATCAGCGAAGAGCCTGTGGTAAGGGAACTGTATCCTTCATATGTTGAGAGGATATTTTCAAATCTGGTAAACAATGCCCTGAAATACAGTGACGGAGATCTGGAAATATCACTTACGGAGCAGGGCTCATTCAGGATAGCAAATACGGCTTCGGCTCTTACAAATGTGGACGCCAATAAGCTTTTTGACAGATTCTTTACGGTGGAAACGGCAAGGAACGACAGTTCCCACGGTCTCGGACTTTCCATAGTAAAACTCTTTACCGAACGCATGAACTGCCCTCTCAGGGCATTTTATGAGAACGGAAAACTCGTGATAGAGATAGATTTCTGATAAATTCTCTTTGACATCTGCGGTATTTCATGCGATTATATATAAGGGGAAGAAGCGGCGGACGTCGCATAAGGAAAGGAGTGGGAATATGCAGATAGGTATAAGACTTCATGATACTAAAGAATGTCCATTTGAAGAACGTTTGAGAGTCATAAAGAGTCAGGGTTTTGAATGTGTTCAGATAGATCTGTCCAAGACCAGGGGAATACCTTTTGAAACAGGTATGCTTACACCGGGCTATGCCAAGTGGCTCGGCAGACAGTTCCAGAAAGCAGAGCTGGATATCGCAGTTCTCGGTAATTACCGTAATCTGTCTCATCCCGATCCTGTTAAGATCATCGAGATACAGTACAGCTACGCCGCAAGCTTAAGATTTGCCGCTCTTTGCGGTGCATGTGTGGTAGGTACCGAGTCGGGAATACCCGATGCCGATGAAAGATTCAGTAAGGAAGCCTGCAGGAATAAAGATGCACTGAACATTTTTATAAGAAATCTTCAGCCTGTTGTTAAGGCGGCGGAGAGCTGCGGTGTATCGCTTGCCATAGAACCTTCTTACAAGAGAGTGGTATGGAATGCAAAGACCGCGAGAGAGATGCTTGACAGAATAGGCTCGCCCAACTTAAGAATAATATTCGATCCTGTCAATCTTATCGATCCGGAGGTGCCCGAGGCAGCAGAGGAGACCATAGCTGAAGCCATGGAAATCCTTGAGCCTGAGATAGAAGTGGTACATCTCAAGGACTATTTGATAGAAGACGGGACGCTGAAACCCATGGGCTGCGGTTTCGGCAATATGGATTATAAAGAGATAATCAGATTCGTGGAGGAGAAAAAACCTTTTATCCACACGATATTGGAAAATACGGATCCCATGACTGCTAAGCAGTCACGAAGAAAGATAATTGATATGGCCTATGAAGCCGGAGGTGAGGACATGAGGGGAGTTCCCGGAGGCCTCATAAAGGGCATAGGCGAAATGCCTCTGATATAATGAATAAAGAAAGAAAAATCAAATTCAACAGAGTATCAATGATCGCTTACTTCATCAAAGGGAGTAAGC
>JAEEGL015248732.1_pt1 | contig 12126 bp, 7 predicted proteins | sample 9134231 | NCBI WGS metagenome assembly JAEEGL01 (sample SAMN16246548, study PRJNA631951) | gut metagenome | biome: gut microbiome; feature: rumen; material: fiber-attached | host: Bos | place: Iran: Karaj | collected 2018-10
AGCAGGACATCGGCGAAGCGGAAGAGGACGATGTCGTTGTCTATCAGCTTGCCGCCGTAGTTGCAGAGTGGGTCGATGCTGTATTTCCTCATCCTCGCTCCTGCCGTCTCTATAAAGGGCGAGTTGCTCAAGTCAAGCTCTACGGCTTCGGGAACGTAGGTGAGGAGTCCGCCAGCACGGTCGATACATCCTTCTTGGGCTTCGAAATAGAAGTTATAGATGAAGCGGTTGTCATACTTATAGTCGTTTTCTGAGGTGTAGCCGTAGACCTTCAGCGTATGGCGGGTTGCACAGGTGCCGTTGTCGCCAGAGAAGCCAAACAGGTTTGCATGGCGATAGTGTAGCGAGCGCACCAGGTAATGTTGCTCATTGGTGTACAGGTCCTTGTCCATGGGGATGACAAAGATGTTCTCCTTCGAGTCCTGGTTGTGTGGAACGAAGTTGTCATCGTAGTCTGCGGATAATTCGTAGCCACGGTCTTCAAGTATGTTACAAAACTCAATGCACTTCTGGTAACACGTGTCGTTGACGGTGCCTGTGTAGACGGGAGCATTCAGCATGAGCTTTGCCAGGACGAAGTTGCTGACGGATTGGGTGATACGACCGTAATAGATACCAGGGACCACGCTGACGTTATTGCACAACTGTAAGCGGTTTGCCATCAGTTCGTCGACGATGAACTTATAGACGTCGGCTCGCGGGGTGGTGTGTACGGCGTTTATGGACACGTTCGTCGAAGTGATGAGCGGTACATCGCCGAACAAGTCAATCAGATACCAGTAATAGATGGCTCGTAACGAGCGTACTTCGGCTATCCAGTCGGGAACATCCTGGGGAGCCAGGTACACATGCTGTTGCAGTTTTTCCAAGGAGTTGTTGCAGAGCGCAATGACCTTGTAGAGATATTTCCATGAATTGCCAACAATCTCGTTGCCGGGGTCCCAGGAGTGCTTGTACATCTGTTGCCACAGGCCGCCGTCGTACCAGTCGATGCCGCGAGTGGGCAGCATCGCCTCGTCTGAGCCGAAGGTCTGCAGGTCGTAGACACCGCGGCAGGTGCCCTGTAGGCCTTCACCGTCGGAATGGCCTCCCAAGTAATTATATAAGGTGGCTACGGTGTTCTGGTATAGCAGCAAGGGGGTGGCGTAGGCAGCCTCTTCGGGTATCTGGTCTTGTGGCGACTCGTCTAACGAACAGCTACAGAGCAGGATGGTGCTGATGGCGATATATTTCAGGTGTTTCATAACGACTGTTTTAGAATTGCATACTAAGTCCAAAGGAGAAGGAGCGGTAGACCGGATAGGTGCGCTTGTCGTCGACGCCAAGCGTGGAGTTGACGATGCTCGAGTTGATCATCGGTGTCAGGCCCGAGTAGCCGGTGATGGTGGCAAGGTTGTTGACCGATGCCGAGACGCGCAGGTGCTGTACATAGCGGCTTTGCAGGGGGACGGTCCAGCCTAAGGTGACATAGTCGAAGTTGACGTAGTCGCCGCGTTCCAGCCAGTAGTCGCTGATGGTCTGGTCCTTGATGTTCTGTTCGGGGGCTTCCTTCATGACGTTGTAGTTGGGCATCATCTGCATATTCATATAGGTGAGTGCCGTCCCGTTGAAAATCTTATGTCCGAAGGCACCGTTCATCTGCATACACAAGTCCCACTGCCGATAGCGGATGGCAATGTTTGAACCGAGTCGCATCTTTGGCGTTGCCTGTCCGCAGATCTGTCTGTCGTCGCTGACGTCGTATTTGTAGCTGCCGTCAGCCTGCTGCACCAGTCCGTTACAGTGGGGGAGGAAGAATACGCCTAACTGCTCGCCGACAATCTGCATGGTGACGTCGCTGCCACCGTGGAACCCAGCGCCCGAAAGTCCGGCTATGCCCTTGATGGATGGTGCTACAAGATATTGTCCGTTATGCCATCCGTTGAGCGAAATCAGGCGGTTGCTTTCGAAGGTCATGTTCGCGTTGAGGCTCAGCGTCAGGTCGCGTGTCTTCAGCGGGGTGATGCCGAAGCCAATCTCCAGACCCTCGGCTTCCATCTCGCCGAGGTTGGCCAGCAGTTTGTCGTAGGGGTAGGGTGGTACTGGCACCTCATACTGATAGAGCAGGTCGGTCGTCTTTGAGCGGTAGAGGTCGGCACTCAGTGTGATGCGCTTGTCCCAGAAGCTGGCGTTCAGACCGACGTTCATGGTCGTCTTGATTTCCCAGCTCAGGTCTGGGTTCGCATTGCGGCTGATGCCTATCGTGGTGGCCACGTTGCCGCCCACATTGACGACACCGTTAGGCTGTACCAGCAGCAGCGAGTTGTAGGACCCTATGCCGCCTAAGTTGCCGCTGCGTCCCACGCCAAGTCTCAGTTTCAGGTCGTTGAGCCATTTGAGTCCTTTCATCCACGGCTCTTCGCTGATAATCCATGCCACAGCCACCGACGGGAAGAAGCCGTAGTGGTTGTTGCTGCCCACCTTCGACGAGCCGTCGTTACGGGCGTTGACCGTCAGCGAGTAGCGGTCGCGCAGCGTGTATTTGGCGCGCAGCATGTAGGAGCGCATGGAACTGTTCTCAAGGTAGGAGTCGGTACCGCCCCAGAGTCTGACAGCACCGGCAGAAATGTTGTCGTAGCCGAAATCATTGCTCACCAGTCTCGTCGTGGTCACGTTGAAGCCGCGCGACTCTGTGTCCTGAAACTCAATCAGACCTAACAGGCTGACGTGCTGCTGGCGGTCGATATGGATGGTCTTCTCAAGTTTCAGGTGTCCTAACAGGTGCTCGTTGCGCAGGTCGGCGCGGTAGGCTTCACCGCCGTTCCAGGTGTAGGTGGGGTAGAAGTGGGCGTTGTTGTACGTGTTGTAAGAATAGCTGCCGAAGGCTGTCAGCAGGATGCCGTAGCCAATATCGACCTTGGCACGCAGGTGTGCATTGAAATGACCGACTTCTTCGTCCTCCACCATATCGAGCATGGCCGTCGGATTACTGATCCAGATGGCCTCTGGCACGTCGGCATATTCACCTTTCTCATTGCGCCCCGCAGGCATCGTCGGGTTGAAGGTGTCGGCTGAATAGAACAGCTTCGACTGGAACGGCAGCTGGTTGCTTTTCTGGATGCTCGCAAAGAGTCCTAAGTCGACGGTCAGCCGGTTGTCGAAAGCTTTCTGCGAGATGTCGAGCTTGGCGATATAGTTGCGCAGCCGGTTGGTACGTATCACGGTCTGGTGGTCCATCAGGCCGATTGACGTGCGGTAGTTGCTGGCCTCGGTGCCGCCACCGAAGGCCACATGGTGATTATGGACGAAACCGGTGCGGCTGATGGCATCGTGGAAGTCGGTCGACGTGCCGCCGTCGCTGATGGCGATGCCGCGCTGACGAGCCACCTGCCGGAATTCGTCGCCCGAGAGCATACCTACGTTCTTGTAGACCGACTGGAAACCGATGTTGCCGTCGTAGGCGATATGGAATTTCCCGCCGCGTCCTTTCTTCGTCGTCACGTCGATGACGCCTGCGGCACCCTGAGAACCGTACTGTGCTGTCTCGGCGGCGTCCTTCAGGATGGTGAAACTCTCGATGTCGGCGGGATAGATGGTCGACAGCGTCGACAGGTTGGATGTCACACCGTCGATGATGACCAACGGGTCGTTACCACCTGTCAGTGACGTGGTGCCGCGTACGCGCACAGCCGAGACCATCGCCTCTTGGTTGACAGCCGACTGCACTTGCACACCTGCCGCCTGACCGCTAATGGCGTCGAGCGACGAAATGATCAGACCCTTGCTCATGCGTTCGGACCCTAACTTGTCGATGGCACCGGCAGAGGTACGTTGGTTGCCCTGACTGTAACCGATTTTCACTTTGAGCGTGTCGAGGTTTGGCACCTGGGCGTTCAAGGTGAGCGTTGCGGCGGTTAACAGTAATATGACATGCGTTCTTTTCATAAGCGTGTGTTGTTGTTTGGTGCAAAGTTAATAAATTTTTCTAAAAGCTTTCCTTTTTTTGTTCGAAATCAGTAAAAAATATATATCTTTGCCCTCGAAAACGATAATAACTACTAAAACAACGCAAATAGATGATGGGAAAAAAGTGTATTCTGACGTCATTGGTCCTGATGGCGGTTTTGTGCGTTAATGCCCAACAGCGCATCGTAGAGAACTTGAATTTCGGCTGGCGTTTCTATGCTGGTTCTGTCTCAGGGGCAGAACAGAAATCGTTTGACGACAGCAGCTGGCGAACGGTCAATGTGCCTCATGATTTCCAGATTGAGCAGCCGTGGGTGGCACCTGCTGCCGACGAGAAGGCCGACAATGACGATCCGGCGGCTAACATCAAGAGCCGCCTGTCAAGCCGTGGATTCAAGGAGATGGGGCAGGGGTGGTATCGGCTCCACCTGACGCCAGCCGATTCCCTGAAGGGTCGGCGCCTGCTCTTGCAGTTCGATGGTATTATCTATACGGCCGACGTCTACCTCAACGGCGAACGTGTTGGCGGTACTGACTATGGCTATGTCGGCTTTGAGGTCGACGTCACTAACCGGCTGAAGCCCGGCCAGGAGAATGTCATTGCCGTGATGGCCGATACCCGTGAGCCGGGAAATTCCCGCTGGTATACGGGTGGCGGACTCTTTCGGAGCGTGCGTCTCGTAGCCACCAACCGCGAACTCTATTTCGAGCGCCATCCGCTCTATGTCACCACGCGCGACAATCGCTATGTGAACATCACGGCCGAGGTGGCTTTCAGGGGACGCGAGAAGAAAGCCCCCGTGGCTGTCACCGTGACCGATCCTGCCGGTAAGGTCGTCTATGAGGGGAAAGCCGAGATGCGCCGGAGCACGCCCTCGCGGGTGAGCGAGACACGCCTGCCTGAGATTGAGATTCCCAGTCCGCAGCTGTGGGACACCGAGCATCCCAATCTCTATACCGTCCGGCTGACGCTTTATCGTGAGAACGGCTCTGTGGCTGACGAAGCCTGCACGACGTTCGGCATACGCACCGTCGAGATCACACCCGAGCGCGGCTTGCTGCTCAATGGCCGTAAGGTGCTGCTCCAGGGCTATGCCAACCATCACACTTTAGGAGCATTGGGTGCTGCCGCCTATCCGCGGGCCATTGAGAAGCGCCTGCAGCTGATGAAACAGTATGGCATCAACCACATACGTACCAGTCATAATCCCTATAGTCGTGAGTTCATCGAGTTGTGCGATAAGTACGGTATTTTGGTGGTCGACGAGTTGTACGACAAATGGACACGTCAGCATACTGGTGGCCGCGTCGGTTTCGAACAGCTCTGGCAGCACGACGTGCCGGAATGGGTGAAACGCGACCGCAACTCACCCTCCGTCGTCTTATGGAGTCTTGGCAACGAACTGCAACAAGACCCCAACCAGCCGTTCAACGACTATGGCGTGACGATGTACCGGCTGATGCGACCCTTGGTGGCCCGCTACGACTCTACACGTCTGGTGACGGTGGCGATGCACCCCCGTTACCGCAACTGGGAGACTGACTCCCTGCCCTGCGACCTGGCGATGCTGACCGACGTGCAGGCATATAATTATAGGTATATGTATTTCCCCGGCGACGGACGCCGCTTCCCCTGGATGAAGTTCTACCAGAGCGAGGCTTCGGTGTCTGCCATGGGTCAGAACTTCTTTGAGATGGACCGCGACAAGGTCATCGGACTGGCCTACTGGGGAGCCATCGACTATTTAGGCGAGTCGCAGGGATGGCCGGCCAAGGGCTGGGGACAGGGTGTCTTCGACATCTCGTTGGAACCCAAACCGAAGGCTTACTACATGAAGTCGTTCTTCTGCCCGGACGTGCCGGTGGTACACATCGCCGTCGTCGACAAGAAGGGCGACCAGATGTGGAATGGCGTGCAGACGGGCAACGACGGCATGAGCGACCACTGGAACCGCGTTGCCGGACAGAAGCTTCAGCTGGTCATCTATACCAATGGCGACGAGGTGGAGCTGTTGCAGAATGGTAAGAGTCTGGGACGCCGGCCGAACGACTTGAAGAACGCCAAGATGCGTAATCAGATTCGCTGGAACGATGTTGCCTATGTCGCTGGTTCTCTGGAGGCTATAGCTTATAAGAACGGGAAGGCTGTAGCCCGTCACAAGATAGAAACGACGGGCGAGGCCGTCCTGCTGAAGGTCGAGGCCGACCGTCCTGCTGCGGTGACAAAGAAACCGGCTGCCGATGCCTGGCGTGCCGACGGCGAGGACCTGCTCCATGTGCGCATCGTGGCTGTCGACAAGAAAGGTCGTCAGGTGAAGACCGAGACAGGCGAGGTGACCTTCAAGGTGGAGGGCGAGGCCGAGATTGTCGGCGTCATCAATGGCGACATCAACTCCGACGAGCTGACTGTCGGCACGAAGCGTTCGTTGTATAACGGCACGTGTACCGTCATACTGCGGGCTACACGTCAGGCCGGCCGCGTCACGCTGACGGCCACGGCTCCCAACCTGAAGCCCGTGACGCTGAAGCTACAGACGAAATAGAATTCTCTATGTTTATAACGACCACGAATTAAACGAATTAAACGAAACTTGTCGAAGACTCACGAGTGCTCGCAGTAATTTTTTATGCAGAATGTTATGATTATAAACGAATTATACGAATTGGCTGGCGCCGGAAGAAATCGCTTGCGATTTCATTTCGTGAAATTCGAAAAAATATAAAACAACGCGCAGCCAAAATTACTGCGAGCACTCGTGAGTCTTCGACAAGTTTCGTGTAATTCGTGAAATTCGTGGTCTAAAAAAAACGTTTTATCCGTTGTGGATAATTCAGATACACTGTCTTAGTCGCCCTGGTAGTGGTTGTTGATAAACTGCCCCAGGGCGTTTTCCTTGTTGCGTAGGGCGGTTTCCTTGATAAGACGCGTCAGCGAAGCATACTGACGTTCGACGTCGACGAAACGCTGATGAGGATTGATGCTGTCGCTGGCAGACTCCACGATACTGCGGATACGAAGTTCGTATTTCGCTACGCTGTCGTTCAGGGTCTGCCAGCGGTTGTTGATGGTGGTGCCCGAGACGCGGCTCTGGCCCGGCTGTCCTGACAGTTCGATATAGATGTTGCCGGGCTCGTTGAAGAAAACGATGCTCTGCTGTGAGTCGGTGCTCAGGTAGAGCCTGCTGATTTGTGATTCGGCGATATGTCCCTGACAGCGGAACCGTCCTCGTTCCACGATGGCAGAATCCAGCACCTCGCCCTGGCCGTCCAGACTGGTGGTCAGGTAGAGCATGCTGCCGTCAGGCAAGTGGAATGCTTCGCCTATGATAGAATAGGTGTCGGACTGGCATCCGGCCATCAAGCAAATGGCCACGACCAGTCCGACAATCTCACAAATCTTCTTCCTCACTTATACGATATACAGGTCGCTGATGCTCTTGTTGTCGATGACACGACGGATGGCCTCGGCAAACATGTCGGCTACAGAGAGCTGCTTCACCTTGGCGCAGCGCTGGGTATAGGGGATAGAGTCCGTGAAGATGATTTCCTCCAGGGCCGACTCCTGTACGCGGTCGCTGGCAGGGCCGCTCATCACGCAGTGTGATGCACAGGCACGTACGGTCTTGGCTCCTGCCTGCTTCATCAGGTCGGCAGCCTTGGTAATCGTGCCGGCGGTGTCTACCATGTCGTCGATGAGGACGACGTTCTTGCCCTCCACGTCGCCGATGATCTGCATCGTGGCAACAACATTGGCACGCGCACGGGTCTTGTTGCACAGCACTAACGGACAGCCGAAGAACTTCGCATAGGTGTTGGCGCGCTTCGAGCCGCCCACGTCGGGCGAGGCGATGACCATATCCTCTAACTGCAGGCTCTTCAGGTAGGGCATGATGACGCCTGAGGCATACAGATGGTCGACGGGAACATCGAAGAAACCCTGTATCTGGTCTGCATGCAGGTCCATCGTGATGACGCGGTTCACGCCAGCCACACTCAACAGGTCGGCTACGAGTTTGGCACCTATCGACACGCGGGGCTTGTCCTTGCGGTCCTGGCGCGCCCAGCCGAAGTACGGGATGACGGCGTTGATGGTACGTGCCGACGCACGCTTTGCCGCATCAATCATCAGCAGCAGCTCCATCAGGTTGTCGCTGTTGGGAAACGTACTCTGAACGAGGAAGATGTCGCGTCCGCGGATAGACTCTTCGTAGCTGACGGCGAACTCCCCGTCAGAGAACTTGGTGATTTGCAGTTGTCCTAATGGGCAACCTAAACTTTGACAGATTTTCTCTGCCAGGTATCTCGTGGCTGTACCCGAGAAGACCATGTACGAGTTTTCCATTTATCTATGATGTTAACTTGTTGCGTTTCTATTCCACTGCCTTCCGCAGTTTCTCGAAGTGGCTGATCAGCGCCTTGTAGTCCAGCTCGTTGTGGATGTCGAAGCGGTTCCACAGGTCGCCGCAGATGACGACGCCGCCGAAGCCTAACTCCTTGGCCACGCTGATGTTGTCGAGGTTCATGCCGCCCATGGCATACACCTTCTTGTCTATCAGTCCGCGGCGCGATGCTTCGCGCAGCTCCTCCATCGTCAGCGTCGACTTGTCCGAAGGGTTGCTCTGACTGTTGAAGAGCGTCTTCAGAAACACGTAGTTCGAGCGCTTCTTGTTCTCTTTCAGCTCGTCAATTCTGTGACAGGTGCGGCTGATGTTCCCACGGTAGCTCGCAGGGACCTCCGTCTGGCAGTTGTTCAGGTGAATGCCTTTCAGACGGAACTCTTCTTTCAGGTAGAAATGGTCGTGCACGGTAATCTTGCCGTAGAAGTCTTCTGAGAGCAGCGTCAGCAACCGTTCGGAATAGACCGGCTCCGAACCTGGCTTATACAAGTGCAGATTATCCATCCCCGCCTCAAAGAGCGTTGTCAGTATCTTGTCCTCTTCCACGAAGAACGTGGATTTCGTCATGATAATAAGCTTCATGTGCCCATTGTTGATTTCACGTGCAAAGATAGCTATTTTTTGTATATTCTACAAATATTTTCTGTATCATTTTGTTTTTTTCGCTGTTTTCCTGCTTTCGTCGCCCGATGAGACCACCGTCACGATATAGGCGCTGAGCAAAACTAACAGGGCGGCGACGGGCTTGTCCCACGTCAGACGGTCCTGGCCGATGATGATGGCCACGAAAGAGGCTACCATGGGCTGGAGGTTGGTGTAGATGCTCACCGTCGTCGCACTGAGCCAGCGCATGGCGAAGGGTATGAGGAAGTAGCCTAAGACGGTGGCCATCAGCACGATAAAGGCCATCTCCAGGGCGCCGTCCCAGCCGAAGGTGGCTGCCGAGTACAGCCGCTGGTCGGCCAGTTCGGGCCAGGCTATGGGTACGGTGACGATGGCCGATATCAGGAAGACATATTTCATCTGCGTCACCGGCGAGTACTTCTGTGCCACCTTGCGGGTGATAATCATGTAGATGGCCCACGTCAGCACGCTCAGGATGGCCAGTATGATGCCTAACAGGTCGTTAGAGCCGTTGCCCGATGTCTGTCCCATGACCACCATCAGCACGGCGCCCGCTATGCCAAGCAGCACGCCGAGGAACTTGATGCCCGTGATGCGCTCGCCGATGAACAGGGCGGCCATCAGCATGACGGCCACCGGCGTCAGTGTGGCAATGAGCGAGAAGTAGACGGGACTGGTGTAGTCGAGCGACCATGCTGTCAGCGTCTGCGACACGACGAAGCCCATCAGTCCGCCGAGCATGATGACCAGCAGGTCGCGACGCTCCACGCGTTCGGGCTTCATCAGTGAGGCGATGATCCAGAACACGATGGCGGCGCCGAGGCTGCGCGTAGCCATATAGGTCATCGGTGACACCCAGTCGTCGAGCAGCAGTTTGGTAACGGGAACGCCAAGACCGAAGATGGTGTTGGCTAAGAGGATGGCTCCGTGAGCCTGCAGTCTGTTGTTATTCATCTGTCTGTTGCGGTATATGGTTTGAAAAACGGCTGCAAAGGTAGTAAAAAAAGGTGAAGAGTAGGGCGTGAAGCGTGAAGAATTTGCTGCCGCCCTTGTTTTTTTGATTTTTTTTCGTAATTTTGCAGCCGTCATGGATACACCTATATATATCATAGAAGAAGCGCGGCTCCGCAGGAACCTGCAGCTCATTGCCGACGTGGCACGCCGTGCCGACGTAGAGATCATCCTGGCCTTCAAGGCCTTTGCCTTGTGGAAGACCTTCCCCATCTTCCGCGAATACATCCGTTCGACCACGGCCAGCTCCCTCAGCGAGGCGCGGTTAGCCTTCGAGGAGTTCGGCGGTCGTGCGCACACCTATTCGCCAGCCTACACCGACGGCGAGTTCGACGAGATACTGCGCTGCTCCAGCCACCTGACGTTCAACTCGCTGTCGCAGTACGAGCGGTTCCACGCGAGGGTAGGGGGGCAGGCCTCTATCGGCCTGCGCGTCAATCCCGAATATTCCGAGGTGGGCACGGCCCTTTACAACCCCTGTGCACCCGGCACGCGCTTCGGCGTGACGGCCGACAAGTTGCCCGAACAGTTGCCGGCCGACATCGAGGGCTTCCACTGCCACTGCCATTGCGAGAGCGGTGCCGACGTACTCGAGCGTACCCTCGTGCATATCGAGGAGAAGTTTGCCCGTTGGTTCCCGCAGCTGAAGTGGCTCAATCTCGGCGGCGGCCACCTCATGACGCGCAAGGACTATGACGTCGACCACCTTATTAATATATTAAGGGGTCTGCACACCCGCTATCCGTGGCTGAAGATCATCCTCGAGCCCGGCAGCGCCTTTGCCTGGCAGACGGGACCCTTGGTGAGCCACGTCGTCGACATCGTCGAGGACAAGGGCATCCGCACCGCCATCCTCGACGTCAGCTTCACCTGTCACATGCCCGACTGTCTGGAAATGCCATACACCCCCGAAGTTCGTGGAGCAATGGCCTCCCCCAACCCCTCCGAAGGAGGGGAGCCCCCTTTCTCCCCTCCTTCGGAGGGGGCGGGGGAGGCTTACCGCCTCGGCGGCAACAGCTGCCTGTCTGGCGACTTCATGGGCTATTGGCAGTTCGACCACGAATTGCAGGTTGGCGAGGAGGTCATCTTCGAGGACATGATCCACTACACAACCGTCAAGACCAACATGTTCAACGGCATCTCTCACCCCGCCATCGGCATGCTCCATCTTGACGGCTCGCTCGAGATCCTTCGCCAGTTCTCCTACGACGACTATCGCAGCCGTATGGACTAAGTCAAGGTTCCATCTTTTCGAGCTGTTGAACCGCCTCTGACCGCAACGCGGTCGCCGCTCAATAGCCGTATGGACTAAGTCAAGGTTCTATCTTTTCGAGCTGTTGAACCGCCTCTGACCGCAACGCGGTCGCCGCTCAATAGCCGTGTGGTGCGAAGCACCCTCGGATGGAGGTTAGTTGGAACATCGACCCTGAAGGGGTCGCCCGTGCTCACGGACGCTCCACCCCAGATCGCAGTGTTGGGACACCCCTCATTGCCCGTAGGTCGTACCGACCAACGGCTATTTAAAGGTGACGCTTTCAGCGTCTTTCAACCGCAACAGCACGGAAATAATCCATTGATACAAGTTTCGCAAGTGATTAATTTACCACAGATTTCGCAGATTTCACAGATTTTGGCTGCGCATCGTCATGCTATTGCACAGATTTCTTATGGATTATTGCGACTAAAGTCGCTGATTAATAGGCAAATCCAATCTGTGAAATCCAAAATAATCGTGGCTATAGCCGCTTTAATCTGTTTAATCTGTTGCGCTCGGCTTTGCCGCTTGGCTCGTCCAAGAATCTGTGGTCGTTATAAAACTTTCGAAAGTCGAATAAAAAAAATCGTCCTTTGCGGGAATATCGGAAATAATTTCGTATCTTTGCAGCGTGAAAGTATAAAATAATACAATTATGGGCGTAAAATTCGAAAGCGAGCAGCAGCGGTTCGTGTTCGACTTTGAACACGACGGACAGGGAGACATCGTCAGTCTGACTGGCGACGGCTACCAAGTGGAGGCCTTCGGCAAGTGCTTCTACTACGGCTATGAGTTTGGCGACGAGGTGGACGGCAGCGTACGCTCGGCATTCATCAAGTACGTCAAGTTTACCCAGCGCCTGCAGGACGACCCTAACCTGACGCAGTTCATCCA
>JAEEGL015450118.1_pt1 | contig 12126 bp, 10 predicted proteins | sample 9134231 | NCBI WGS metagenome assembly JAEEGL01 (sample SAMN16246548, study PRJNA631951) | gut metagenome | biome: gut microbiome; feature: rumen; material: fiber-attached | host: Bos | place: Iran: Karaj | collected 2018-10
CCGGCTGCGCAACGACGACGGCCGGCGGCGGTGGCGGGGGCGGCGGCTGCGTCGCCGCGATGGCGATGTTGGCGGCCGTGCCAAACACGTCCATGGCCTTTGTGAAGCCCTCGGGGTCCGACGAGCATCCAGCGCACGCGAGCACCGCGCATCCAACGGCAAGCTTTCCGATGTTCATTCTAATTCTCCTTTTCTGCTTTCTGTTTTGCGGGCAACTCGCCCGTGACGTCAAGTATCCATGCGGCGTCTGCCCAGCACGGGTGGGTTCTGTCCTTGAAGAGTTCGCGCAGAATCGGCTTCTTCACGTCCTCGTCTCGGTTGAGGATGTCGTTGAAGACGAGCTCCGTGAGCTCGCGGGGCTGCGTCTTGTCGAGCAGGATCCCGACGAGGAGCATGGCGTTCTCGTCAGGCACAAGGTTCAGCGCGCGATGGAGGCATTCCTCCTTGCGGTCTTCGGGCACCTTGTCGAACTGGTCGCGGAAGCGGGCTATGTCGTCCATCCCCACCTCCTTGTCCGTCTCGCGCCAGACGTCCGTGAGCGCGTCGAAGTCGTCAACAAGCTTCTCCTTGGGGTCCTTCTCCTCTTCGGGCTCCTCGTCCTTGGCGGGCTCCGGCTCTTCCGGGGCGGACTTCTCCTCGTCGTCAGCGGCCGGCCTCGCGGGCTTGGGCCTCGCCGCCCTCTTCGGGCGCTCCGCGCCTTCCTGCCGCCGCGCTCCGGGCTTCGCCGTCTCCTCCTGCCCGTCCTTCTGCGGCTCGGCCTCGCCGCGCCTCGTGAGCCACAGCATGGCCACGCCGGCGGCCAGCAGCGCCGCCGCGACCAGAATCAGAACGTCCGTCTTGACCTCTCCGCGCCTCTTCATCGTCTTTCCCCCTTGTCCTTCCTTGCCAGTCTGCACACCACCCTGTCCGCCCCAAGGTTCTTCATCCCCATGGCCAGCAGCGCCTTGCCTACAATCCCCGAGGCCTCCGCGCGTACCTCCCTGATCTCGATCCCCTCCTTGTCGCACAGCGCGCGGAAGTCGTCGAACGTGAAGAAGTGCGTGTTCGGCGTGTCGTACCACTCGAACGGAAGTTCGCTCCCCACGGGCATCCGCCCCGTGAAGAGCAGATGCAGGCGTATGCCTAGCGCCGCGAAGTTCGGGATGGTGACCACGGCCTCGCTGGCCTTGTCGAGAATCTTGACGAGGATCTCGCGGGGCTTCTTGACGGACTGCAGCGTCTCGCTCAGCACGGCGAGGTCGTACGCCCCGTCCGGCAGCAGTCCTAGGCCGTTGTCGGCGTCTTCGTACAGCACGTCGAGCCCCGCGCCGACGCCGTTCACAATCTTGTCGAAGTCGATCTCTATCCCGGTGCCCCTCACGCCCTTCTCCCGGAGGAGGGTCAGCAGAGACCCTGATCCGCATCCTATGTCCAGCACGCGCGAGCGCGGCGGCACCATCTCCACTATCGGCACCAGCTTGCGCCTCTTCTCCGGCGTCACGCGGCGCTCGACGCCCTCGAAGAAGCCCCCCATGAGCCTGCCGAGCTCCTTCGTGTGCGTGAGGAACCCGTCGTGGCCCACCTTGATGTCGAGGTGCGAATAGCACACGCTCTTGCCCTGGCGGAGCATCGCGGCGGCGATCGTGCGGCTCTGCTCCTCGCTGAAGAGCCAGTCGCCGGAGATCGATATGAGCAGAAGGCGCGACGTGATGCGCCTGCACACCTCGTCGAGCGAGCCGTACTTCGCGGCGGCGTCGTAGCGGTCCATCGCGTGCGTTATCTGGAGATAGGAGTTCGCGTCGAAGCGGGCGAGGAACTTGCGCGCCTGGTATCCTAGATAGCTCTCGATGGCGAACATCGTGCCGAAGCGCTCGGCGTGGGCCTTCTTCCACTCCGGGTCCTTGGCGAGCCAGTCCTCCTGCAGCCTGCGCCCGAACCGCCTGTTGAGCAGGTCGAGCGAGAGATACGTGATGTGCGCCACCTGGCGCGCCGCGGCGAGGCCCACGTCCGGGCGGTCGTCCGGCGGGCGGTCGTAGTAGTTGCCGTCGTGCCAGTGGGGGTCGAGCGTGATCGCGTAGCGCCCGACGATGTCGAACGCAAGCGCCTGGGCGTTCAGCGCCGCGCCGGAGGCTATCATCACGGCAGACTCCACCTCGCCCGGATGCGCCGTGATCCACTCTATCACCTGTATTCCGCCGAAGCTCCCCCCGACCAGCCCGACGAGGCGCGTCACTCCGAGCTGGCGCAGCAGAGCGCGGTAAACCTCCACCGTGTCGCCGATGGTGAAGCGCGGGAACTCGCTGCCCCACGGCCTGCCCGTGGCTGGATTGACGCTCGACGGGCCCGTGGTGCCCTTGCACCCGCCCAGCACGTTGGCGCATATCACGCGGAAGCGGCAGGTGTCGATGGCCTTGCCCGGCCCGACGATGCCCTCCCACCATCCGCTCGGCGCGTCTTCGCCCTCGTGGCGCCCGGCGACGTGCGCGTCGCCGGTGAGGGCGTGGCAGATGAACACCACGTTGTCGTTCTCGGGGCGCTCAAGCCCGCAGCTCTCCCACGCCACGTCGACGGCAGGCAGCACTCCGCCCTCCTCGAGGCGGAATCCGCCTTCGGGCAGTTCTAGGGATGTGACGTGCGTCTCCACCACTCCCACGCAGTTCTTCTCTTTGTCGCTCACAGCGCGCTATTATACCACACCATCGCGGCAACGCGCCACATCAAACGAACCGCCGCGCCACATTTTCGCGGCGCGGAACGGCGAAAACTGGTATAATGTTCGCCATGCAGCAGGAAAAGACACCGGGCGCAACGCCCACCCTGGCCGAGGCGCTGGCCGCGCGCGCGCGCATCGCGCGCTCCATACGCGCCTTCTTCGACGAACGCGGCTTCGTTGAGGTCACGACCCCCGTCATGATCGCCGCGCCCGCGCCGGAGCCCCACATCGACTGCCCCCCGTGCGAAGGGAAGTTCCTCCGCGCCTCGCCCGAGCTCCAGATGAAGAAGCTCCTCGCCGCCGGCATGGACAGAATATACCAGATCGGACCCTGCTTCCGCGCCGGCGAGCGCGGCTCGCGCCACAACCCAGAGTTCACCATGCTCGAATGGTACCGCGCGCGCGCCACCTACCGCACCATCGAAAGGGACATGCGCGAACTCCTCGCCGCGCTCCTGCCGGGCGACCCCGCGCGCGCCGCGGCGTCCGGCGCGTCCATCTGCGAGATGTACGGGAAATACGCCGGATGGAACCCCTTCTCGGAATGGGACCAGGACCGCTTCGACTACGACATGGCCACGAAGATCGAGCCGAACCTCCCTTCGGGATTCGTCTTTCTTGCCGACTACCCGCGCGGCGCCGCCTCGCTCGCGAAGATGCGCGGCGAAGTGGCCGAGCGCTGGGAGCTGTACTACAACGGCATCGAGCTCGCGAACTGCTTCACCGAGCTATGCGACGCCGACGAGCAGCGCAGACGCTTCCTCGACGCGCGCGAGGAGCGCAGGCGCCTCGGCGAGAGCGACTACCCGATCGACGACGAGTTCATCGACTCGCTCCCGCTCGTGAAGTCAGCCGCCGGCGTCGCGGTGGGAATCGACAGGCTCGTGATGGCCCTCTGCGGCGCCGCCGACATACACTCCGTCATGGCAGGGGAGTAGTTCCGGACATTCGGCAAAATTATGCAGTTCCTGTCGCGGCTCCGATTTGATATAATTGCGCGCATGAGAAATACTGTCATCGCAGCGTGCGCCCTTCTGGGCGCCTTCATCGCCGCCGCAGACCCGGTGTGCGTGGACGGAGTGTGCTACCTCTCCGAGGAGGACGCCATTGCAGCCGGCGTCTCTCCGGTTAAGATCCAGGCCGCCAAGGAGGCCCACGATTCCGAACAGCCGCCAGAGGCCGAAGCCCCCACGCCCAAGGCTCCCGCGCCCGAGGCCGCGGCCACCGCCGCTCCGCCGCCCGAAGCCCCCGCGCCAAAGCCCCGCGTCGCCATGGGCTACATGAAGCCCGAGGAGATGGTCGCCTTTCTGCGCGACGAGAAGGCGGTGAGCGATCTTGAGGACCATTCGCTCGTCGTGATATTCATACTCGTGCTCCTGGGCGGGCTCGCCGCAAATCTGACGCCGTGCGTGCTGCCGCTGGTGCCCGTGAACCTGATCCTCGTGGGAAGAGGCTGGAAGCGCGGCGCGGCCTACGGCCTCGGCATAACGTGCGCCTACGGCGCGCTGGGCTGCGCGGCGGCATTCGGCGGCATGGCGTTCGGCACCATACAGTCCAGCCCATGGTTCAGCGCCGTCGCGGCCACGGCGTTCATGGTCCTGGGGCTCGCGATGTGCGGCGCGTTCTTCATTGACCTGTCGCGCTTCCGCCCAAGGCAGAAGCAGTCTGCGGCGACGGCGCCAGGCGGCGGATCCGGCGCGCTTCGCGGCTACGGCGGATGCTTCCTGCTGGGTGCCGGCGCGGCGGTGCTGGCCGGAGCGTGCGTCGAGCCGATCCTGCTCGCGACGCTGCTCCTCACGGCCAAGTGGTGCGCCGCCGGAAAGACGTGGGCAGTGGCCCTCCCGTTCGTACTGGGCGCAGGCCTCGGGCTTCCATGGCCGTTCGCGGCGGCGGGACTCTCCGTGCTGCCAAGGCCCGGCGCGTGGATGCGCTGGGTGAACCGCGCCTTCGCGCTCGTGTTCTTCGCCATGGCCGCATGGTACGGGACGCAGGCCTTCCGCGGCTTCCGGGCGCAGAGCGGCGCAGGCCCGATGGACGCGGCGGACGGCGCGCGCGCGGCGACGCCGGATACGTGGGGCGCAGCATACGCCGAGGCGAAGAAGTCCGGCAAGCCCGTGTTCGTTGACGTCTGGGCCACATGGTGCAAGAACTGCCTCGCGATGGAGAAGACCACCTTCCGCGACCAGTCCGTCAAGGACGCGCTCAGGGACTTCGCCGTCGTGCGGCTGCAGGCCGAGGATCCCAAGGCGTTCCAGGCGCTCGACGACTTCAAGGGGCTCGACATCAAGGGCTTCCCGGCCTTTGTCATATTCACCGCCGCAAAACAGGAGAAATAGGAGGCCGCATGGAAAAGTGGATGAAGGACATCGAGCTGCGGATACGCCCCGGCGACTTCAAGGGCAACGCAAAGATCCTCATGGAGGCCGTGCGGGCGTTCGCCCGCAGCGGCGTTGCCGAAATGCGCCTCCCCTGCGACGCCATCTGCGGCGGCGAATGCGGATCGCTCGCCGACCATCCCGCGTTCCGACGCGAGCTGGAGGCGGCCCAGAGGAAGTTCCTCGCCGCGGCGGCCAAGGTGCGCAACGCGCCGAAGATAACGTTCAAGGGCACCTCGCGCCCGTCGCTCGTCGGCGCCGGCGACGACCCCCGCCTGCCCTTCTGCGGCCAACCCGGAGACGTGTTCGCCAGGCAGGTCGCGGGCCTTGCGCGCCGGCTCGCCGCGATAGGCTGCCGCGACGTCGCAATCGGAATATCCGGCGGACTCGACAGCACGCTCGTCCTTCTGGTCGCGATGTCGGCATTTCAGCTTCTCGAGCTCGACAAACGAGGCATACACGTCTATACCATGCCGGGCTTCGGCACGACGCGCCGCACGCGCGGCAACGCCAAGCGCCTGTGCAAGGGACTCGGGCTGGACCTTGAGACCATCGACATTACGCAGGCGTGCCGCCGGCACTTCCGCGACATCGGCCATCCAGAGTCGCTCCACGACGTCGTGTTCGAGAACGCGCAGGCGCGCGAGCGCACGCAGGTGCTCATGGACAAGGCCAACCAGACCGGCGGAATCGTGCTGGGCACCGGCGACATGAGCGAGATCGCGCTGGGCTGGTGCACCTACAACGGCGACCACATGAGCATGTTCGGCGTCAATGCAGGCGTCCCCAAGACCGCCGTGCGCGACGTATGCGGCTGGTGGGCCCGCGAGGCGACGTCATGCGCGGGCAGCCCGCTGCTCAACGTCGCCGCAGATGCCATACTCGACATCATCGACACTCCCGTGAGCCCCGAGCTTCTGCCCTCCAGCAACGGCGAGATCGAGCAGAAGACCGAGTCGAAGATCGGCCCCTACGAGCTGCACGACTTCTTCCTCTGGCACCTGATAGCCGAACGCGAGGGGGAGGCAGAGATGCTCAAGGCCGCGAAGAAGGCGTTTCGCGGAACATACGACGCCGCGACAATCGCGAAATGGCTCGATCTCTTCCTCTCGCGCCTCTTCTCGCAGGCGTTCAAGCGGAACTGCGCGCCTGACGGCGTCCAGGTGTTCCCCGTTTACCTGTCGCCGTCGGCCTGGCACGTCCCAGGCGACATGGCCCGCCCCCGCCTGTGATCGCCCGCGTCAAGCTCGAACTCGACCATTACGGGCGAGTGGTCGGAGACGTGCCGTGTTCGTTCAACAGGTCAGGAGCGATTGCGAGGCGAAACACTGTCTTAGGATGGTTCAGCGCGGAATGCAGTTTCTGATAGCCGTCCAGCAGCAGGATGTGCACTTTCCCGTACTGCGGGCGTCCTGCGTAGCGTAGCGGATCGACCTCCCCTTCCGTGAAGAAGTACCCCTTTCGGTCGGAATTGAATTCGTAGCCCGCACATTCCGCTGCGGAGACGGTGTCCAGCACCGTCTCGTATATGCCGTTGGGATGGAGGAAGTCATGGCATCCCCAGGCGTTCGGCAGATGCTCGCCGACGGGCGCAAAGACCTTATCGAGCTTCATTCCACTTCGTCCGATGCTCGCCGCAAGGTCTTTAACCGACATGCGGTACTTTTTCATCTCCTCTTCCGGGAACAAGCGTCCGCCGCCCCGGTACCACGCATGGGGATCATTGCGGTCGGAGGATTTGGCGCGCAGCGCGTATTCCCATTCCGCCTCCGTAGGCAGGCGCACGACGTATCCAGGCGGCAGTCGGTCCTCGGCCATCCGCGTCAGAGTCTTTGCCAGCGCCTCAATCGCGTACCGGTTGCGGTTGATCGGCATGCGCGGGCCCACCGCTCGCTGGGCCTCGCTCAACTCCACGCGCCCCATGACGTTCGTCCACTGTTCCACCGTCACCGGAAAGCGTCCGATCCAGAACGGACGCGAGATCGTGACGGCGTGTTCGTAGAGCGGGCTCTTCGGGTCACGATCCCCCATGCGCCCCATTCTGAAGGTGCCGGCTGGACAGGCCACGAACTCCATCTTCCCGCCATTGTGCAACGGGATGTCCACGTCCCGTCCGAACTTGAACGTTCGCTCCAGAGGCGGTTCATGCAGAAACGCCGTCAGCTGCGGGGCGCATCCGGGGGCGAGAGTGCGCGTCTCGCCTTCCACGAGTTCGACGATTACCGCGTGCGGGATGTCGGTGATTTCGCGCTGCATTTGGTTAAGTATGTCCGCCGCCGCGTCGTAGTCCCCGTCACGTGCGGCGATCTTGAACGCCCCCTGGAGCAGCAGATAGCGCTCGGACTCCTTCTCGGCCTCCGCCGCGCGGTTTCGCAAAGCGGCGAACGTCTCCGCCGCAGTCTTCGTTCCGGCGGCGAACGCACGCAGTTCTTGCGCCATCCGTGCGGACACCGGCTTCTGCGCCTCCGCGAGCTCGCGTTTCGTGGGCATGGCGCAGACGGCCGCCGATGCCAGCGCACACGCAGCCATCAAGCAGGTCCGAGATGCCGAACAATCTTGAAATAATCTATGTATCCATGTTTTGCCCATGCCGCTCATTATACCAAAAAATCACCTCGCCGTACGGCTCTGCCGCGTTCTGCAAACTTTTTGTTTTTCCGCTGTCATCGGCAATGGCGTCGTGCGTTTACATTTAAGAGGGCAAGGCGGCACGCCTGAGGAGGCTTGTCGCACGATCGGCAGATCACCTCCGTTTCCGCTTGTATGGCAAAAACGGATGTGCTATACTTCCGCCCGTCAAGGAAGAGGGAGAGAAAACCTTCTTCCGTGTTGGCTTCGCAACTGCTGGAAACTACGACAATCCAAGGTTGAGAAGGAGCCGAGCGGCACCTTTTCGGGTGTGTCGCCTTGTCCTCTTTCAACCGGGCTGTCGTAGGCCTCCAGCGAGAGGCGGGCGGCACACCCGGATTTGTTGAAAGGAACACCCACATGAAAAGAATGCAGCAAGGAAGGTCAACCATGACGAGCATCAAAGTTGTGACAGCCGCAGTGGCGGCGTCCGTTTGTCTCCATGCCGGATGGGCACAAGAGGCGTTCAATCTTGTGCCGCTGGGTGGAACTGCCGCCGCACGGGCTGCGGCAGATTCCGATACCGTCAAGGTACAGGGGCGAGGCGTGGGGATTGACGAGGTCTCCGCCCTGAAAGACGCCTACCGCGACGCCATCGAGCGCGCCGTTGGCCTCTATGTGGACGCCGAACAGGTGGCGAAGAACAACGAACTCGTGAAAGACCAGATCCTCACCCAGTCCAACGCCTACATCACGGATTACCAAAAACTAAGTTCCGAGAGGATTGACGGCGGCCTCGTTCAGCTGCGCATCCTCGCCACGGTGAAGAAGCAGGCGCTTACGAAAAAGATTTCCGATGCCATGCCGACTCAAGTCTTCTCGCTCGGAAACGACGCACAGAACCTGCACGCGCAGATGACGACTACGGAAAAGCGCGGAGGTGATGCGGCAAGCCTTCTCCAACATGCCCTGGAAGGCGTTGATCCCGTCAGGCAGCTCGTAAGATTCTCGCTTGCAGACCCGAAACTCATCCGGAAAAAGTGGGGCGATCAGGGGGAACGATGCATGTACCGCTTCAAGTTCGAGATCGACACCGACAAGTACTTCCAGGAATTCCTGCCCCCCCTTCTCAGGGTACTTGACCAAATCGCAGTTGAGCAACCGAAAGACTTCCGCCTCAGTAGATGCGACGGCGACAGAGACACCTTCAACGACAAGGAAAATATTGCTGAAGGCATAGCCTATCTTGGTGGGGCATTCGAGACATACGACGGCAAATACATTCATGGACCTCGCGAAATGAATAACGATGTGCTACGGAAGATCGAGGAAGATCTCGACTCGCGAATGACCCCGCAAACCAGTAAAGCCGGTTATATTCCTTATTGCCTACACATGGGCGAGGCGGATGAAGCGGGCATCTATTGCGACATTTCAACACTTGGAAATGGCGAGGATCCGTGGAAATTTCCCTACCAAATTGATGATGATCTTGCAGACTATCGTTTTAAGGAAAAAAAGACGCAGATCCTCGAGGCCGGATTCTTCCAAGTCACGGTCATCACAAAGATGAACAAGGAAATGACGAACATCGCGGCAAGGCGTTACAAACTACCCATTGACTGCTTCCCCGTCATCTGGAAATGGTATGCCAGCATCGTGGGACGGAACGCACGTACAAAATACCTCATCGAGTTTTCCGACGGTTCTGGAGAGGAATTAGCCTCATTCCCCGTTCAAGTTAAGAACAACCTGTTACTCAATGTTTTTCTGGGGAGCAATCGTGATGGAGGCAATTCCGCTATTTTCCCAGATTATTCGGGGCGACGTGGTTTTGACGCAAGACCCGGACTGTATGTGACGCCCATGATCCTCACCGCTGCGCAATCATTCCAGACATGGATTCCATTCGACATTCCGCAAGACCAGTTATCACAGGTCCGTTCCGTCAAAATTTCACTTGAGGGCAATGGCGTCTCCAACGCAAACGCACCGGTAACGAAAAAGGATGGAGGGGAATGCGCCGCCTTGCTGAAGCAAGCCTTGGATGGTGTCGATCCCGTCAAGCAGCTTATGACGTTCTCGCTTGCAGACTCGAAACTCATCCGAAAGGAGTGGGGGGACAAGGGGGAACGGAGCCTCTACCGCTTCAAATTTGAGGTTGATGAAACTAAATACTACAACGTGTTTCTACCGCCACTACTCAAAGTTCTCGACCAGATCGCAATTGAGCAGCCGAAAACATTCCATCTTCGAAAACGTTGGGGGAGCGAATCCGATTCGTCTTGGTTGCCGAAAAGTTTGAGCGAGAGCGGAATAGCGTATTTCAATGGTGAGTTTAAAGTTTATGGAGAGGGACAAATTGATGATGGTGATCTTCGGAGCAGTGGAGAGGAAATGATCAAAAGGAACTGGTCTCCCCAAGTCGGAATAGTTCCCTATGTGCTGCATCAGGAATCTCGGCCTGATGGGGGCGGTTATGGAGTCTATTGCAATGCGTGCATACTTGGAACAGACAGTAGTGATGAAAATCCGTGGTGTCCGATTCATGGAGGCTTGAACATCCGGCTCGATAGAGCGGATTGGGCACGAGACGCTGCAAAGGAATGTGGCTTTTTCCAGATTACCGTCATCACGAAAATGAATAAATCGCAGACTAGCATCTCGGCTAAGAGCTACAAACTTCCATGCGATTGTCTTGATGTCGTTGTTGACTGGTATAAAAAGACTTGTGTCAACAAATATAATTCTTCTTTAAGGACGAATTATGTCATTTCGTTTTTGGGAGACGGAAACGAAGAAGTAGCAGCATTTCCGGTTTCATTCAACAAAATGGATATTTGTAACGTGTTTGTGGGATGTAATAATCCTCATGGCTACATGAAATCTTCGATTTTTCGTGATTATCCAAGCGAAGACAACCTCTTCGGCATGTATGTGACGCCCATGGTTCACACATGTGCACAATCCTTCCAGACGTGGATCCCATTCGACCTCTCACAAGACCAACTTTCAAAGATTCGCTCGGTGAAGATCGAGCTTGCCGACTGAATTTCTCAACATCCGAGTATTATCGCCGCGCGGTAGATACAATGTGACGCGGGTTTGATACAAAACGGGAAAAAGAACGGGCCGCTTGCAGGGTGGATGCAGGCGGCCCGAATAGTTGTATCAGAACGGCGGTCAATCGGTGAAGAGACGCCAGAACCAATAGCCGAATATCCTCACGCCGATGAAGTAAGTACGGGCGAGGAGGAAGCCGCTGGCTGACATCTGTGCCAAGAACCACCGATCCGCCACATGGAGAATACGTCGGACGCTGACGCCTGCCAACGCCGCCAGCTGCTCGGCATGACCGTATATCCAATCATGGACCGCCGCCGCCGGCATGGCACGATGGAAGGACGGCACAGCGGACACGTCAAAGCACCAGCCACGGCGTAGGCGTAGCGTTATCGTGTCCCCAGAGACCCGCAGACGGCCCCAGGAGAGCGAGGAGCGGGCGGGGAGAGAACGTAGCACCCACGCGGGCGGATTCCGCCAGACGAAGCGGACGGGCCGTGTGAGACGCCAGCGGTCGGGGGCGGACGCGGGCGCGCGCTCCATCGGGAACGGTTCAGCCGACTTCATAGGTCGCCTCCCCGTTGTCCCGGCAGAGCAGCGCCGCAATCACAACCGCTCCGACTGTGAAGGCCACAAAACCAAGCGACAATCTCTTGACTAGCCGCAACATGATCATGGCGTACACTCAGAACATACACCGTCTTCCGTACACGAGGTGCAGACCGTGCCGTCGGACAACTTCACCGTGCCAGCCTCGGTCGTGACCGTGGCCTTCTCAACGTTGCCGCCCTTGTCCACGAAGTACTTGACCATCTTAGACACGATGGCCGTGACGGTGTCGGCCTGGGCTCCGCCGCCAGCGATAGTAACGTAGGCCGCCGCGCATGTCGAAACGAGCTTCGTCATGGCGTTGATACCGCCCGTCACCATTGCAATGCCGTTTGTGGACACATCATTCACGCGGCTGCCGAGCGAGGCCGTATAGGAGCCGTCAGACTGCACCTCTACCTTTACGTCGCGCTCTTCGCGCTTGGTGAGCCAATTCGAGTCCTTGTAGACGTTCGGCTCCGACTCGTAGTATGGCGATCCATCTGGTGCCACAACGACGGCTCCGTCGGCGGTACGGACGGCTTTCTTGCCGCCCCACTTGATGGAGGTGGATGACGTGCATCCAGCGAATGCCGCGACTAACGCAGCAAGTATCAGTATTCTTTTCATTTTTTCTCCTTGTTTTTACGCCGGCGGAATTGCCGGAAGAGGGTCCCGCTGTGCCTGTCACTCTGGGAATGCCGTCCCAAGGGGGAGGAATGGCAGTGGAGGTCCTGGCGGGACAAATGGTCAAGGCGTCTCTGCGTTGTAATAGTCGGCCCACACGCGAGCATATACGGCCCGGAGCGGTTCCAGGCTGAACAGACTTGCAGCGCTGCC
>JAEEGL016335681.1_pt1 | contig 12126 bp, 9 predicted proteins | sample 9134231 | NCBI WGS metagenome assembly JAEEGL01 (sample SAMN16246548, study PRJNA631951) | gut metagenome | biome: gut microbiome; feature: rumen; material: fiber-attached | host: Bos | place: Iran: Karaj | collected 2018-10
AGGACATCATGGACTACTGCGCCAAGCTGCCCCGCTACAAGCGGCCCCGGAAGATCATCTTCGCGGACGTGCCCCGCAACCCCACCGGCAAGATCGAAAAGCCCAAGCTGCGCAAGATGTACGGCGGCGATCACCTGGTGGACGCCCAGAACCGCAGCTGATCCCCGCGCGGGAAAGGAGCAGCCATGAAATACCTGAATCCGGTCCTCCGTGGATTCAACCCGGACCCCAGCGTCTGCCGGGTCGACGAGGACTTTTACCTTGTCACCAGCAGTTTTGAGTTTTTCCCGGGCATCCCGATCTATCACAGCCGGGACCTGGTCAACTGGACGCAGATCGGCAACTGTCTGAACGACCCCGACACCCTGCCCTTTGAACGGGCCGAGACGGACCGGGGCGTGTGGGCCCCCACCATCCGCTGGCATGACGGGCGCTTCTATGTCACCGCCATGTTCCAGGGCCTGGGCAACTTCCTGATACACTCCGACGACCCGGCAAAAGGCTGGTCAAAACCTGTCAAGGTAGACATGCCCGGCGGCGACCCCTCCATCCTGTTCGACCGGGGCCGCGCGTTCTACTGCACCAACCAGTACGACGCCGACCATAAGGAATGCATCGCCCTGTGCGAGATCGACCCGGACACCGGCAGGATCCTCGGCGGCATTCACCCGCTGTGGCACGGCCTGGGGATCGTCAGCCCGAAGTATCTGGAAGCGTCCCACGTGTATCACATCGGCGACTGGTATTATCTGATCGCTGCGGAGGGCGGAACGGCGTACAAGCACATGGTCACTGCCGCCCGCAGCCGCGACCTGTGGGGGCCATACGAGAGCGCCCCCGCCCAGCTGCTGACCAATCTCTTCTCCGAAGGCACTGGCGTGGCCTGCGCCGGGCACGGCGACCTGTTCGATGACGGCCGCGGCCACTGGTGGATGACGCACCTGGCCACGCGACCGGATGGTGAATGGTATTCGCATATGGGGCGGGAGACGTTCCTTATGCCGGTCACATGGAAGGACGGCTGGCCGGCAATCGGCGACGGCGTTTCACGCATCGAATGCGACGGACCGCTGTGGGCCCCGCAGGAAGAGCTCAAGCCGTGGACGGCAACCTTCCGCAGCCTCCAACCGCAATGGCTGTTCCTTCGCAGGCCGGACCCGGGGGCGTATAGGTTCGGCGATTATCTGACGCTGATCCCCTCTGCCGTGAAGATCGGCGACAGCGAGGGCTCGCCCACGCTTATGGCCGTGCGGCAGGCGGATATCGACTGCGCCGCTGAGGTGAGCATGCGCTTCAAACCAGAGCGGGACGGAGACGAAGCGGGCATGACCGTATTCATCTCTTACAAAGGCCATTACGCCTTCAGCCTGACGCGGCGCAGCGGCGAAAACCGCGTCGAAGTACGCAAGAACGGTGAGGAAACACCGCGATATTCGGCTCCCTTTGCCGGGAGCGACATCCACTTCCGGATCGAGGCCGGAAAGGCGCGCTACCGCCTGAGGTATTCCGCGGACGGCTGGGACTGGCTGGAGGCCTGCGACGTGCCCGTGCTGGCATACGCGGACGCAGGCGACGGCTACACCGGCACGCTGATCGGTGTGTTCGCCCAGCGCGAAGCGGAAACGGGCGCGCGGGCCGAGATCACGGAATTCACCATATATCCCTGGGGCAGTTCAAAAAAGGCTCCTCTTCTCCAGCGGGGTTGAGCCGGAAGGCGCTCGCCACCCCGCAGCACGACCACAAAAGGAGGTATACGCATGGTCATCAAAATCTTCCTCGTCATCGCTTTCTTCGCCATCATGATCGGCGTCGGCTGGTACAGCCGCCGCCACGCCACGGACGTCAACGGCTTCGTGCTGGGCGGCCGGAACGTCGGCCCCTGGCTGACCTCCTTCGCCTACGGCACATCCTATTTTTCCGCGGTCATCTTCGTGGGCTACGCAGGCCAGTTCGGCTGGCGCTTCGGCCTTGCCTCCACGTGGATCGGCCTGGGCAACGCGTTTATCGGCTCTCTGCTGGCGTGGCGCATCCTGGGCCGCCGCACGCGGCTGATGACCCAGCACTTCTCCAGCGCAACCATGCCCGAGTTCTTCGGCCAGCGCTTTGACAGCAAGGCGCTGAAGCTGGGCGCCTCCCTCATCGTGTTCATCTTCCTCATTCCCTACACCGCTTCCCTGTACAACGGCCTCTCCCGCCTGTTCGGCATGGCCTTCAACATCGACTACTCCCTCTGCATCATCATCATGGCGGTGCTCACGGGCGTGTACGTCATCGCCGGCGGCTATATGGCAACGGCCATCAATGATTTCATCCAGGGGCTCATCATGCTGGTGGGCATCGTGGCCGTCATCCTGGCGGTGCTGAACGTCAACAACGGCTTCCTGGGCTCCGTCGAGGCCCTGGCCAGCGTGTCCGATCCCGCCACATCCACCCAGCCCGGCGTGTTCGCGGCCTTCTTCGGTCCGGATCCCGTATTCCTGCTGGCCGTGGTGATCCTGACCTCCCTGGGCACCTGGGGTCTGCCCCAGATGGTGGGCAAGTTCTACGCCATCAAGGATGAAAAGGCCATCGAGAAGGGCACCATCATCTCCACGCTGTTCGCCATCGTGGTCGCGGGCGGCTGCTACTTCCTGGGCGGCTTCGGCCGGCTGTTCCGCACGGTGGAAGAAGTCGCGGCGGAGGGCTACGACGCCATCGTGCCCGCCATGCTGTCCACCCTGTCCCCCATCCTGATCGGCATCGTCGTGATCCTGGTGCTGTCCGCGTCCATGTCCACGCTGTCCTCCCTTGTGCTGACTTCCAGCTCCACCCTGACGCTGGACTTCATCCGCGGCACCGTGGTCAAGAAGATGGACGAGAAGAAGCAGCTGCTGTGCATCCGCGCGCTGGTGGCCGCGTTCATCCTGATCTCCGTGATCCTGGCGCTGGTGCAGTACAGGAGCAGTGTTTCCTTCATCGCCCAGCTGATGGGCGTGTCCTGGGGCGCTCTGGCCGGCGCGTTCCTAGCCCCGTTCCTGTACGGCCTGTACTGGAAGCGCACCACCAAGGCCGGCGCGTGGGCCAGCTTCATCTTCGGCACGGGCATCATGGTGCTGAACATGCTGGCGCGGGGCATTTTCCCGGCCATCATCGCCTCCCCCATCAACTGCGGCGCGTTCGCCATGCTGGCCGGATTCGTCATCGTGCCCCTGGTGAGCGTCTTCACCCAGCCCCCAAGGAAGGACCTGGTGGATGCGGCCTTCGCCTGCTACGAGCAAAAGGTGGTCGTTCCCGCCAAGCAGTCCCTGGAGTGAACCTCAAGGAGGAAACACATTGGACTTCGGCCGCGGATAGTATCCGCGGCCGGAGCCTTTTTTGCCCTTGAGACGATATTAACGTATATTTTTGCGTTTCTGGTCTGCGTTTTAACACGATTCCGATACCATGTGAATTGCTCCGCTGTTCCATCGGAGCGGAAATGATCGTCGGCTTTCCCCGCGAATTACAAGACAGGACAAAGCAATGCAGAAGAGAAAGACCCTTGGGATCATACTCGCTCTGGCCTGGCCCACGGTGCTCGAGCAGATCCTGAACACCGCTACCCAGTATGTGGACTCCGCTATGGTGGGTCGCCTGGGTGCGGCCGCCACCGCCGCCATCGGCACGACGACCACGCTGAGCTGGCTCATCGGCAGCTCCGTTTCTGCGCTGGGCATCGGCTTTCTGGCCTATATCGCCCGGGAGATCGGCGCGAACCGCCGGGAAAACGCCGCCCGGGCTGCCGCGCAGTCGGTGCTGGCCGTACTGGCCTCCGGGCTGCTGTTCACCGCGCTCGCGTTGTCCCTCAGCGGTCGGATCCCCGTGTGGATGCACGCCGAAGAGGACATCCGGCCCATGGCGTCCCGATATTTCTTCATCATATATTCCCCCATGCTGCTGCGCAGCGCCACCATCATATTCGGCACGGCCCTCCGCGCCGCGGGCGACACGAAGACGCCCATGAAGATCAACCTGATGACAAATATCATCAACGTGGCGTTGAACTATCTTTTGATCTACGAACCCGCTGCCATCCGGCTGTTCGGGCTGAGCGTCACCGTGCCCGGCGCGGGGCTGGGGGTGGAGGGCGCCGCCATCGCTACCGCCGTATCCATCGCCATCGGCGGTGTGCGCATGTCCATTGCGCTGTGGAAGCATCCCATCCTGTCCCCCAGGGGGCACAGCATCCGTCCGGACTGGACGGTCCTGAAGCCCTGCCTTCGGGTGGCGCTGCCCGCTGCGCTGCAGAGATTCGGCACGTCCTTCGGCTACGTAGCATTTTCCTCCATGATCAACACCCTGGGCACCGTCTCCACCGCCGCGCACACCATCGCCAACACGGCGGAATCCGCATTTTATATTCCCGCCTACGGCATGCAGAACGCCTCCGCCACGCTGTCCGGCAACGCCTACGGCATGCGCGATAAGCAGTACATGCGGGAGATCAGCCGCATGCTGCTCACCATCGAAGTGCTGCTCATGACCATCTCCGGCGCGCTTCTGTTCACCTTTGCCGAACGGATGATGTCGTTTTTCACCCCGGACGAAGAGGTCATCCGCCTGGGCGCGAAGCTGCTGCGGATGGTGGCCCTGTCCGAGCCGCTGTACGGTATGGCCATCATCACCGAGGGCATCCTTCAAGGCGTCGGGGACACCATGTCCGCGTTCGTGTTCAACATCATCGGTATGTGGGGCGTCCGCGTGGCGGGCACCTTCCTGGTGATCCGCGTTCTGGGAATGGACCTCACCGCCGCCTGGGGCTGCATGATTGCGCACAACGTGCTGCTGTGCGCCATGCTGTGGGTGCGCTTCGTCCGCGGGCGCTGGAACCCGCTGAACGCGCCCGACGCGGAGGAATCGGCATGAACGGAGAAAAGACGCGCGCGGACACCGCGCTGGTAACGCGCGGGCTGGCCGCCAGCCGGGAAAAGGCCCAGGCGCTCATCGCCGCAGGCCTGACGCTGATGAACGGCGCTCCCATCGCCAAGCCCTCCGCGAAGGTGGGCATCAACGACGAGCTGACCGTGCTGGGCCGGGCAATCCCCTACGTAAGCCGCGGAGGGCTGAAGCTGGAAAAGGCGCTGAAGGCGTTCGGCGTCGATCCCCGAGACATGGTGTGCCTGGACATCGGTGCGTCCACAGGCGGCTTCACGGACGTGCTGCTGCAGAACGGCGCGCGTCTGGTGTACGCCGTGGACGTAGGCTCCGGCCAGCTGGATCCCTCGCTGGCTGCGGATAGGCGCGTCGTCAGCATGGAGCGCGTCAATGCCCGCGCCCTGACGCCGGACATGTTCCCGGAACGTCCCGCGCTGGCCGTGATGGATGTGTCCTTCATCTCCGTCCGGCTGATACTGCCCGCGGCATTCGCCGTGCTGGGAGATAGCGGGCGAATGATCACCCTCGTCAAACCCCAATTCGAGGCGGGACGGAAGGCCGTGGGCAAGGGCGGTATCGTCACAAGCCGCGCCGCCCACGCCGAGGTGCTGCGGAGTATCGTGGGATTCGCTCCGACGCTGGGCTGGCATGTTGCGCGGATGGATTATTCCCCCATCGCCGGCGGCGACGGCAACATCGAATTCCTGGCGGAGCTGCTGCCCGGCGTCCCGGAACGGCCCGTGATCGGCCCGGAGGAGATCGACGCGCTGGTCAGGCGCGCCCACGCCGATGCAACTCATGCATGAATTCGTGAACCTTTCGATCAAAATCTGCGGTTTTTGATCAAAAGGAATGGGAGAACGCGGTTTGCATAGAATCCCACGGGATTTTTCCTGGGACAAACCTGACTGGCAAGTAATGATTTCCTCTCGTAAGAGGCAGCTCGCCCTCTGCGGAAATCCACATACACCTGCAAAGCCGTTACATGTGTTTGAAATCAGGGCGAATCAACATGCTTCAATTCTTTCTCCTTTTGTCAATTCATGCGTTTGCCGTGGTTCGCCGGCCTGTCGCGCCGGTGATATGGACGAGCAGGAGGTCGTATGCTCTATCTGACAGATTTCTGGTTTCCTGACGGGGAAGCCGAATCCGGGTTCTTCCTCGCGGTGAAGCGTACCTGTTATAACTCTTATTATCCCTTTCAGGTGCTCGCGGCACGGGGACTTTCCCACCTGGAATTCGCTCCAATCACCATCCTGTATGGGGGAAACGGCTCTGGAAAGACCACGGCCGTCAACGTCATGGCCGAACGCCTATCCCTGGCGCGGGACGCCCTGTACAATCGCTCCAGCTTCTTCGAGGACTACGTGGCCCTGTGCCGTCACGAGACCCGCGCCCCCATTCCCCCGGAAAGCCGCGTCATCACCAGCGACGACGTGTTCGATTTCATGCTGGATCTGCGCTCCATCAATCAGGGGATCGACCAGCGGCGGGAGGACATGTTCGAAGAATACATGGACGCGAAGCATTCCGATTTCCGCCTGCGCTCCATGGAGGACTACGACCAGCTGAAGAAGGTGAACGACTCCCGGCGGCTGACGCAGAGCCGGTTCGTAAAGAAAAACCTCAAGGCAAACGTGCGGGAGCAATCCAACGGAGAAAGCGCGTACTACTATTTCACCAGCAAGATCCGGGAAAATGGGCTGTACCTGCTGGACGAGCCGGAGAACAGCCTGGCCCCCGCGAAGCAGCGGGAACTCGTGGGGTTCATGGAGGACTCCGTCCGCTTCTTCGGGTGCCAGTTCGTCATCGCCACCCACTCCCCCTTCATACTTGCCATGCGGGAAGCGAAGATTTACGACCTGGACGCCGACCCGCCCGCCGTGCGACGCTGGACAGAATTGCCCGCCGTGCGGGAGTACTATGAACTCTTCAAAAGCCACAGCCGAGAATTCGGGGACGAATAAAACACGAGGAGAGGCCGCCGGCGTACCGGCGGCCTCTCCTCTGTATGCTGATCACTTCCCGTGGGGCGTGAAACCCTCGCCCAGCACCTCGTGAACCTTGTTGGCAAACACGAACGCGGCGGGATCCGCCTGCGCCACGATGCGCCGAAGCCGCACGGCCTCGCTGCGGTTGATGACGCACATCAGCACTCGCTTCTCCTGCCCGCTGTACATGCCCATGGCGTCCAGGGCAGTCACGCCGCGGTTCAGTTCCTCCATCACCGCGGAGGCGATCTCCCGGTACTTTTCGGAGATGATGAAGTAGCTCCGGGCCGTGTTCGGGCCCTCCAGCACCAAGTCCACCACCACGTTCATCAGGAACGCGGAAATCAAGGCGTACATGGCCGATACGCTGTCGAACACGAAGCCGGAGGCAAATATGACTACGCCATCCACCGCGAATATGAGCACGCTCACCCGGAGCCGGGGCAGGCGGCGGTGGATCAGGGAAGCGAGCATGTCGCTGCCGCCCGTCGTGGCGTTGCCTCGCAGGATCATGCCGAAGCCCGCGCCGCCCAGCACAGCGCCGTACACCGCGGCCAGCATGAGGTCCGTCTTCAGGCCGGGCAGGGGCAGGTAGTCGATCAGCAGGGACAGCCCCACGCTGGCCGCCAGGGAGCGCAAGCCGAAGCGCAGGCCCATCCGCTTCATGGAAAGCGCAAACAGCGGCACATTCAGGGCGATGCCCACCATGCCAACGGGCAGCCCGAACAACCGGTTCAGCAGCTGACCGATGCCGGTAAAGCCCCCCGGGGCCACCTCGTTGGGCACAAGGAACACCCGGTAGGCCACCCCGGCCAGCAACAGCCCCAGCGCGATCATCAACGCGTTGCCCCATTCCGTCTGCATCCATCTCTTCATATCTTCCCTTCGCCGCCTTCTTCCAGACACAGTTGTAAATTCCTTTCTTTTCGATTATACAACACACAATAAACCATGTCAAAGCATTCTTTTAACTCGCCAAACCCGGAAAACGTGGTATAATATTCATGTGCCCCTCCGGCAATTCATCGAACATACCCTTTCCGCCACAAGCACACTGTATCCGCAAGGCGACGGCGCTGCCAGTGGCGTTTGTTTGGTCATTTTCCCCCGCGGCGCCCACGGATGACACGACAGGAGGGATCCCCATGAACGCCATCGGCTTCGACAATCAGAAATACCTGTCCCTGCAGTCCCAGCAGATCAAAAAGCGCATCGACGAGTTCGGCGGAAAGCTGTACCTCGAATTCGGCGGGAAGCTCTTCGACGACTATCATGCCTCCCGGGTGCTGCCGGGATTCGCGCCGGACAGCAAGATCCGCATGCTGCAGACGTTGAAGGAGCAGGTAGAAATCGTCGTAGTGATCAACGCCAACGACATCGAAAAGAGCAAGGTGCGCGGGGACCTGGGCATCCCCTACGACGACGACGTGCTTCGCCTGATCGACAGCTTCCACGAAATGGGGCTGTACGTGGGCAGCGTGGTCATCACCCAGTACGCCGGCCAGCCCGGCGCGGACGCCTTTCGCCAGCGCCTGGACCGCCTGGGTGTGCGCAACTACCGCCATTACCCCATCCCCGGCTACCCTACCGACGTGGACCGCATCGTCAGCGATGAAGGGTACGGCCGGAACGATTACATACAGACCGAACGCTCCCTGGTGGTGGTCACCGCGCCCGGGCCAGGAAGCGGCAAGATGGCCACATGCCTGAGCCAACTCTATCACGAGTACCGCCGCGGCATCCGGGCCGGATACGCGAAATTCGAGACCTTCCCCATCTGGAACCTGCCCCTGAAGCACCCGGTCAACCTGGCCTACGAGGCCGCCACCGCCGACCTGAACGACGTCAATATGATCGACCCCTACCATCTGGAGGCACACGGCGTCACCGCGGTGAACTACAACCGCGACGTGGAGATCTTCCCCGTGCTGAACGCCATCTTCCAGCGCATCCAGGGAACCTCCCCGTATCAGTCCCCCACGGACATGGGCGTCAACATGGCGGGCTTCTGCATCGTGGACGACAATGTGGTCTGCGAGGCCTCCCGACGGGAGATCCTCCGCCGCTATTACGCTGCGCAGGTCAACCTGAAAAAGTGCCTGGACGGCGAAGCGCCCGTGCGGAAGATCGAGGTGCTGATGAACCAGTCCGGCATATCTCCGGAGCTCTCCCCCGTGGTGAAAACCTGCTGCGAAAAGGCGGCGGCCTCCGGCGCGCCTGCCGCGGCGATGGAGCTCCCGGACGGACGCATCGTAACCGGCAAGACCACAGAGCTGCTGGGCGCCTCCTCCTCCCTGCTGCTGAACGCCCTGAAAGCGCTGGGCGGCATTGACGACGGCCTGGACCTCATCAGCCATCAGGTGTTGGAGCCCATCTGCCACCTGAAGACCGATCATCTGGGAAATAAGAACCCCAGGCTCCATTCGGACGAGGTGCTCATCGCCCTGTGCATCTGCGCCGTCACCAACCCCGTGGCCGAGCTGGCCCAGGAGCAGCTGGGCAAACTCGCCGGACTGGACGCGCACTTCTCCGTGATCCTCTCCCAGGTGGACGAGCATCTGCTGCGGCGGCTGGGCGTGAACGTCAGCTGCGAGCCTGTGTACGAGCTGGAAAGCCTCTATCACAAATAGCATCGGATCCTGCGCCGACCGCGCAGGATCCTTTTTCTGGCCAATAGCCGAACATTCGTATCTCTCTCAACCATATAACATCGCGTATGCAGGAATATAACGCACGATAATTCCATCTTGATTGACATTGTTCGGGTTTTGTGATACCATTTCAGATGTCTTTTCATATTCATAAATGCGCAGTACGGGAGGCTATCAGCATGAAGAAGGTTGCGGTCATCATGGGCTCCGCCAGCGACCGTCCGGTCGTGGACAAGGCCATCAGTGTACTCCGGGAGTTCGGTATTCCCTATGAGGCGCACGTGTTTTCCGCCCACCGCACGCCCGACGAGGCCGCGGCTTTCGCCGCCGCCGCGCGGGAAAACGGCTTCGGCGCGCTGATCGCCGCCGCCGGTCTCGCTGCGCACCTGGCCGGAGCGCTGGCAGCCCGGACCACGCTGCCCGTCATCGGCATTCCCATCGCGGGCGGCGCGTTCAAGGGTCTGGATTCCCTGCTGGCCACCGTACAGATGCCCACGGGCATGCCCGTCGCTACAGTCGCCGTGGACGGCGCGGCCAACGCCGCGCTGCTTGCGGTGCAGATCCTCGCCGTCTCCGACGAAGCCCTCGCAGAGAAGCTCGCCCAGCGCCGTGCGGCGGATGCAGCAAAGGTACTTGCCGCGGACAGTGACCTGCAGGCCGAATAAACCCACATTAATAAGCATCAGGAGGAGAAAATGGGCGGTTTTTTTGGAGCCACGCTGCATCGTGACAGCGTGATGGACGTATTCTTCGGCACGGATTATCATTCCCATCTGGGCACGCGGCGGGCGGGCATGGCAGCTTTCAGCAGCGAAGCCGGGTTCCAAAGGGACATCCACAACATCGAAAACGCCCCCTTCCGCACGAAATTTGAAGGCGTCTGCCAGGAAATGCACGGGAACGCCTGCATCGGGTGCATCAGCGATACCGACCCGCAGCCCATGCTGATCCGCTCCAACCTGGGCACATACGCCATATCCACCATCGGCATCATCAACAATTCGGAACAGCTGGTGGACCAGTTTCTCTCCTTCAGCGGCGGCCACTTCGGCGCCATGACCGGCGGCAGGATCAATTCCACCGAACTGTGCGCCGCCATGATAAACCAGAAGAGCACTTTCCAGGACGGCATCCGCTTCGCCCAGGAGATGATCCACGGCACTGCCTCCATCCTGATCCTGTGCGAGGACGGCAGCCTCATCGCCGCCCGGGACAAGAACGGCCGGCTGCCCATCCAGATCGCCAAGAGCCCAGACGGCCGCTGTGTGTCCTTTGAATCCTTCGCCTACCAGAAGCTGGGCTACAACATGGAAAAGGAACTGGGCCCCGGGGAGATCGTCCGCGTCACGCCGGACAAGATCGAAACGCTGGCGAAACCGGGCCCCCGGAACAGCATCTGCTCCTTCCTGTGGAGCTACTACGGCTACCCCACGTCCAACTATGAGGGCGTGAACGTGGAAGTCATGCGCGTGCGCAATGGCGCCATCATGGCCCAGTACGAGCGAGAACACAACACAATGCCGGACGTGGACTTCGTCTGCGGCGTACCCGACTCCGGCACACCCCACGCCATTGGCTACTCCAACCAGAGCGGCATCCCCTTCGCCCGCCCCTTCATCAAGTATACCCCCACCTGGCCCCGCAGTTTCATGCCCGCCAACCAGTCCGAGCGCAACCGCGTGGCCAAGATGAAGCTCATCCCCGTGCACGACCTGATCGTGGGCAAAAAGCTGCTGTTCGTGGACGACAGCATCGTCCGGGGTACCCAGCTGCGGGAAACCGTGGAATTCCTCTATGAAAACGGCGCGAAGGAAGTGCATATGCGCTCAGCCTGTCCGCCCATCATGTACGGCTGCAAATTCCTGAACTTCTCCCGCGCCACATCCGAGATGGACCTCATCACCCGGCAGGTCATCCTGGAACTGGAAGGCGAAGAGGGCTTCCGGCACCTGGCGGAGTACTCCGACGGCTCCGATCCCAGGGGCCGGTCGCTGCGCAAGGCTATCTGCGACCGGTTCTCCTTCACTTCCCTGGAATATCAATCCCTGGAAGGGCTCTGTCAGGCCATCGGCCTGGATACGGACAGCATCTGCACCTACTGCTGGAACGGGAGGGAATAAACTTATGAACGATCAATCCAGATCCGAGAGCTACGCGAAGGCCGGCGTGGACATCACCGCCGGCTACCGCGCCGTCGAACTGATGAAGAAGCATATCGCCCGCACCACCGCCGGCCTGCCGGACAGCAACATCGGCAACTTCGGCGGGCTCTTCCCGCTGAACGTCGCCGGCATGAAGCGGCCGGTGCTGGTCAGCGGCACAGACGGCGTGGGCACCAAGCTGCGCCTGGCGTTCCTGATGGACAAGCACGACACGGTAGGCATCGACTGCGTAGCCATGTGCGTCAACGACGTCATCTGCTGCGGCGCGAAACCCCTGTTCTTCCTGGATTATATCGCCTGCGGCAAGAATGTGCCGGAGCGCGTCGCGGAGATCGTGTCCGGCGTGGCCGAGGGCTGCGTACAGTCCGGCTGCGCGCTCATCGGCGGCGAGACCGCCGAAATGCCCGGCTTCTATCCCGAGGACGAATA
>JAEEGL016680363.1_pt1 | contig 12126 bp, 13 predicted proteins | sample 9134231 | NCBI WGS metagenome assembly JAEEGL01 (sample SAMN16246548, study PRJNA631951) | gut metagenome | biome: gut microbiome; feature: rumen; material: fiber-attached | host: Bos | place: Iran: Karaj | collected 2018-10
ACGGAAAACAGCATAGTCCAGCATCTGCAGATGAGCTGTCCGGAAAAGCGGTTTTATCCGCTCTCAAAAGACTGCGTCTGCCACAACATGAAGCTCACCACCCTCGGAGACGTTTACGACTGCGTACTCGGCCGGGGCGGAGATGAGATAACTCTGGACGAGGAGACGAGACTCGGAGCCAAAAGATGTATAGACAGAATGCTGGAGCTGAACAGGTAAAGCCGATGCGGCAGTTCAGAAAAGCGATTTCGACAGGGTGAACGAAAATGATGGTTTCAACAAGAGGAAGATACGCGCTGCGAGTGATGATAGATCTGGCCGAGCACAGCAACGGCGAATACGTAGCCATGAAGGAGGTCGCCGAGAGGGAAGAGCTGTCTCTGAAATACCTTGAGAAGATACTTCCCATCCTCGTTTCAAACAAGCTCATAGAAGGAGTGCACGGCAAGGGGGGCGGCTACAGGCTCACGCGCAGGCCGGAGGAATACAGGGTGGGCGAGATACTGCGGCTCACCGAGGGCGATCTCGCGCCCGTGGCCTGCCTGGGAGCGGACGCCGAGCCCTGCCCGCGCAAGGCGGAATGCCGCACGCAGCCGATGTGGAACGAGCTGAACGGGATAATAAACGATTATCTCGACGGCGTGACGATAGCCAGCCTGATGTAATACCGGAGGCCTAAGCCTCCGGCGGAGAAAAAACATACCGGACCCGAAAGCGGAAACGCGTTTCGGGTCCGGTTTCTTATATGCGGGGAGGGGAATCAATATCTGTCGAGACTTATGCTTCCGCCGTTTTCGAGGGTCTTTCCGTTGAGCAGGAGAAGCTTTTCGGCTAGGAGCCTGGAAAAACCGCTTATAACAGCGGTAAAGACTATCAGTTCCTCAGTACTGTCGGTGGAAAGCTCGGAGCTGGATTCGTGGTCGAGTATGCCGGCCGCGACAGTCCTTACCTGCTCGATGAAGTATTTCGCCGCGACCTGATGCCTTTTTGCGTAGAAGGTGTACGTCTGCTCAAGTTCTGCCTCGGAGAGCCCCATCGGGATGATCGTCTGTATGGTGGGGATGCTCAGACAGTGCTTAAATGAGCAGATTATCAGCAGATATGCCACGTGGGTGCGGTAGTACTTTCTGTTTATCGGCTCGGGCATGATTTTCTTTCGTACGTAGTTGTTTATCGTAGCGGCGGTGATGAACTGCTCTTCCTTGAGCTCGGGAGGCATATAGTCAAGATACTGCTTCAGAAGAGTAATGACCTGCTCCATATAGAGCCCGATGTCCGGAATGTCGTTCCACAGAGGAAGCCTGTAATCGTTCAGGTATTTTTCCCAACGCCTGAGCTTGCCGGCGATGAGCCTTTTATCGTAGTTCATACTTTTCCTCCTTGACCGGTATACAATACCACTTGTATACCTATTATAGCACATTTGATCTGCTTTTCAAGAACAAATAATCCGGCACTGCTATTGACATAATCCTGCAGTCGGTTTATAATAATCCAGAAGATTAGATGATTGCCCGCGATGAGCTTTCCGCTCCGGAGCGGGCACTCACAGGATCGAATACAACGAAGAAGCGGACTAAATCAGGAGGTATTAAGTTATGGTTTTCCAGGCAGTTGCTGAACTTATTGCAGAAAGAAACGAATGCGACGTTTCCGAGATCAAGCCGGAAATGAAGTTCTCCGACCTCGGTATCGATTCTCTGGATACCGTTGAGATGCTCATGAACCTTGAGGACAAGATTGGCGCCGAGATAGAGCTCGAGGAAAAGGTCGAGACCGTCGGCGATTTCGTAGCTTACATCGAACGCAAACTGGAGAAGTAAGAAAATGATCAAATCAGCTTTGTGCGATATGCTCGGCATCCGGTATCCGGTTTTCCAGGGCGGTATGGCCTGGATAGCGGACGGAAAGCTGGCGGCGGCGGTATCGGAAGGCGGCGGGCTCGGGATAATCGCAGCCGGCAACGCCCCTGCCGAAGTTATACGCAAGGAGATAGCCATAGCCAAGTCGCTCACGGATAAGCCCTTCGGCCTTAACATTATGCTCATGAGCCCGTTTGCGGACGAAGTGGCGCAGCTTGCGGCGGACGAAAAGGTCGCCGTGGTGACCACGGGCGCGGGCAATCCGACAAAATACATGAAGATCTGGCTCGAAGCCGGGATCAAGGTCATACCGGTTGTGGCGTCGGTCGCGATGGCAAAGCTGATGACGCGCCTCGGAGCTGCCGCTGTTATAGCGGAGGGCGGCGAGAGCGGAGGACACGTGGGCGAGCTCACTACGATGGTGCTCGTTCCGCTGGTATGCGACGCTACGGAGCTCCCGGTCATAGCGGCCGGCGGCATAGCGGACGGCCGCGGAGTCGCGGCGGCGTTTATGCTCGGCGCCTGCGGAGTTCAGCTCGGAACAAGGTTTCTCTGCGCCGAGGAGTGCTGCGTGCATCCCAAATACAAGGAAAAGATACTCAAGGCCAACGACCTTTCCACCATGGTAACGGGAAAGCGCCTTGGCCATCCGGTGCGCAGTCTGCGCACGAATATGCCCCGCCAGTATCTGAAAGCCGAATACGGCGGAGTTTCCGACGAAGAGCTCGAGGCAATGGGCACGGGCGCTCTGCGCCTTGCCGTCCAGGAGGGAGATACCGAAAGAGGCTGCTTCCTTTCCGGGCAGATAGCCGCAATGGTAAAAAAGATCGAGCCGGCGGCCGATATTGTGCGCGAGATCATGGAAGAAGCGGAACCTATCTTGAAAGGAGCCGGGAAATGGATAGAATAGCGTTCGTTTTTGCGGGCCAGGGGGCGCAGACCCCGGGCATGGGTCTCTCTTTTTATCAGCGCTCGGAGGCCGCGCGCAGGATATTCAACTCCGCGGACGCCGCGAGACCCGGCACCTCCAGACAGTGCTTCGAGGGCACGGAGGAAGAGCTGCGCGAAACGAAGAACACCCAGTCCTGCCTTTTCACGGTAGAGATGGCCACCGCCGTCGCTTTGGCCGAGAGAGGAATAAAAGCGGATATGGCGGCCGGCTTCTCGCTGGGCGAGCTCTCTGCGATCTGCTACGCCAGGGCGATGGACGTGGAGGCGGGCCTCAAGCTGGTCATGCGCCGCAGCGAGCTCATGCAGAGCGCCGCCGAAAAGCACGCCGCCTCAATGGCCGCGGTGATAAAGCTCACGGGCGATGAAGTGCGTGAGATATGCTCAAAGTTCGAGCACATCTATCCCGTCAACTACAACTGCCCGGGCCAGATCTCCGTATCCGGCGCGGCGGAGGAGATGCCTCTTTTCTCGGCTGCCGTAAAGGAAGCCGGAGGAAGGGCGATCCCGCTGAAGGTCAGCGGTGCCTTCCACAGCCCCTATATGGCCGATGCGGCGAAGGAATTTGCCAAGACCATAAGAGATATAGATTTTTCCGTTCCCGAGATGGCGCTCTATTCGAATTATACCGGTGCAGAATATGCGCCTGACATAAAGTCCGATCTTGAAAAGCAGATCGACCATCCCGTACTTTGGGAAACGATAATCCGCAGAATGATACTCGCCGGAGCCGACACCTTCTTCGAAATAGGCCCGGGCAAGACTCTTTGCGGTTTCATAAAGAAGATAGATCCCTCCGTGCGCACGTTCAGCATAGAGACGGCGGAGGATCTTGAGGCGGCTTGTATGGAGGTGAAACCATGCTTAACGGGCAGACGGCAATCGTTACCGGCGGGTCCCGCGGCATAGGAGCGGCCATAGCGCGGAAGCTCGCGTCTCTCGGCGCGAACGTTGCCGTGGTATACGCGGGCAACGCCGAGCTGGCTGAAAAGGTCTGCGGCGAGTGCCGCGAATACGGTGTAAAGGCGCAGAGCTACTGCTGCAACGTGGCTGATTTTGCCGCCACTAAGGAGCTGGCCGCACAGGTAAAGGCGGATTTCGGCTCGGTGGACATTCTTGTGAACAATGCCGGCATCACGCGCGACAACCTCATAGCCATGATGACGGAGCAGAATTTTGACGACGTCATAGACACCAACCTCAAGGGCGCGTTCAATATGATCCGCAACTGCGCGGGCATATTCATAAGAAAGCGCGGTGGCAGGATAGTGAACGTGAGCTCAGTATCCGGTCTCATTGGAAACCCCGGCCAGAGCAATTATTCCGCCTCAAAGGCCGGAATAATAGGTCTCACGAAATCCGTGGCGAAGGAGCTTGCCTCCCGCGGGGTTACCTGCAACGCCGTTGCCCCCGGATTTATAGATACCGACATGACGCGCGATCTTAAAACAGACCGCGAGGAGATAGAAAAGGCCATACCTCTCGGCAGGATCGGTTCCGCCGAGGACGTGGCGCAGGCGGTCGCCTTCCTGATACAGGCCGATTACATAACCGGCGAAGTGATCAGGGTGGACGGCGGCATAGCGATGTAAGCCGGAGGTAAAAATGAATAAGGAAGAGATTAAGAACATATTGCCTCACAGAGACAATATGCTGCTTCTGGATGAGGCGGCGAAGGAGGGCGAAACGGCCCACGCTTCGTTCCTCATCCGGGATGACGCTTGGTTCTTGCAGGGCCATTTTCCGGGCGCGCCTGTAGTGCCGGGCGTTATTTTATGCGAAATCCTGGCACAGTCGGTGTGCGTGCTGCTCTCCGACAAGATGACTCCCGGGAAGACGCCCATGTACACGGGGCTCAACAATGTGCGCTTCAAGTCGCCGGTGCGTCCGGGAGACCTTTTTGAAACGAAGTGCCGCATAACCCGCAGTAAGCCGCCCTTTTATTTCGCCGAGGGAGAGGGCTTCGTCGGCGACCGGCTCTGTGTGAAGGCGGAGTTTTCCTTTGCCATAGTGGACGACGCGCAGAGGAAAAACGTATGAATCGCAGTGATACGTACGTCCGCCCCGTGCATTATTACGAAACCGACCGCATGGGGATAGTCCACCATTCCAATTACGTCCGCTGGATGGAGGAGGCGCGGCTTGACTACATGCTCCGCAAGGGAGTCGACTACGCGGAGATCGAAGCGCGGCAGGTGCTCATGCCGGTAACGGGAGTCAGCTGCGAATACAGGCGCGCGCCCCGCTTCGGCGACACGATAGAAATAGCTACGCGGCTCGTGTTCTTCAACGGCGTGCGGGCCGTGTATTCATATGAGATATATCTCGCCGGGGAGGATACGCTCCTCGCGAAAGGCAGAAGCGAGCACTGCTTCATAGATGAAGAGAGCAGGCGTCCGCTGGATCTGAAAAAAAGAATGCCGGATATAAGCGGCATAATGCAGCAGATCACAGAGGCGGATCCTGAACCGGTAAGGAGAAGAAAATGAGAAAAGTTGTAGTAACTGGAATGGGCGCGGTGACTCCGCTCGGAAACGACGTAAAGACCTTTTGGGAAAACATAAAGGCCGGCGTGTGCGGCATAGGCCCGATAACGAAGTTCGATATCGCGGACTACAAGGTAAAGGTCGCGGGCGAGGTTAGAGATTTCAACCCGCGTGATTATATGGATAAGCTGGACGTTCTGCACAGCGATATCTATACCCAGTTCGCCATGGCGGCGGCCTGCCAAGCCGTGGAGGACTGCGGCTTCGATATGAGCAGCGAAGCGGAGCGCTGCGGCGTATGCATCGGCACGGGCATAGGCGGCATAGCCACCTTTATGGATGAACACAAAAAGCTGCTCGAGCGCGGGCCGAGGAAGGTATCCCCCTATTTTATCCCGATGATGATAGCAAATATGGCGCCCGGCATGATAGCAATACGCTTCGGCTGCAAGGGTCCGGCGATACCGGCCGTAACTGCCTGCGCCTCCGGCTCGAACGCCATAGGCGAGGCGATGAGGACCATACGCCACGGCTACGCGGACGTTATGATAACCGGCGGCTCGGAGGCCACGGTGAACGCGCTGGCCGCGGCCGGTTTTTCCAGCATGCAGGCGCTGAGCTTTTCCGAAGACCCGCTCGAGGCCTCGCTTCCGTTTGACGCCAGGCGCAAGGGCTTCGTTATGGGCGAGGGCGCGGCTGTGCTGATACTTGAGGAATACGAGCACGCGAAAAAACGCGGCGCTCATATATATGCCGAGCTCTCCGGCTACGGCTCCACCTGCGACGCCTATCATATGACAGCCCCGCATCCCGAGGCGGAGGGCGGCGCCGCCGCCATAGCCCAGGCCTGGGCGGAAACGGGGCTCGATACCGACAGGGTTTATTACAACGCCCACGGCACGGGCACCCCGATGAACGACGCCATAGAGACCCTCGCCGTTAAGAAGGCCCTCGGCGAAGAGCGCGCGAGGAAGATACATATAAGCTCCACAAAATCTATGACCGGCCATATGTTCGGCGCAGCCGGCGCCGCTGAGGCGATAGTTTCCGTTCTCGCGATGCAGGAGGGCATAGTGCCGCCTACCATAGGGCTTGCCTGCCCGGACCCGGAGTGCGATCTTGACTATACCCCGCTCAAGGCGCAGAAGGCGGAAATAGACGCGGCGATATCCGCCTCACTGGGCTTCGGCGGACACAACGCCGTCCTTGCCTTCAAGAAGGTATGACCATGGGAAGGCAGAGGATATTCATAACCGGCATGGGCGCCGTTACATCTCTGGGAGTAGGCGTTCAGGCTTACTGGGATGCGCTCACGGCCGGCAAGTGCGGCATAGACGACGTGCCCGAATTCCACGAAATGGGCCTGCCTGTAAAAAGAGCGGCGATGATACGAGGCTTTTCCGCGCACGATTATCTGCCGATGCGTCTCGTTCAGGATATGGAGCCATTCATGCAGTATGCCTACGTTTCCGCGGAGCAGGCGCTCGAGCAGAGCGGGCTCAAGACAGAAGGCGGCAGAGTGGGCGTTATCATGGGCAGCGCGCTCAGCGGCATAGGAGTTATCGGCGAGACCGCCGCGCAGTACGCGATGAACGGAAAGCAGGCCGGGCCCAAGTTCCTCACGAAGGCTATGGGCAATATAGCCGCGGCGCAGTTTTCCATAAGCCATAAGATCACAGGGCCGAGCCTCACCGTGAGCACGGCCTGTTCCTCGGGAGGGGACGCCATAACCGTTGCGGCGATGCTTATACGCTCCGGCGCGGCGGACGCTATGGTCGTAATGGCGGGGGAGGCGGCCATCTGCCCCACTCTCATACAGAGCCTTGTAAAAACGGGCGCTCTTTCCAGAACGGGAGAGAGCCGGCCCTTCGACGTGAGAAGAAACGGCTTCGTGCTCGGAGAGGGCGGCGGAGCGCTGATACTCGAGAGCGAGAGCTTCGCGAGAACAAGAGGAGCAAAGCCCGTTGCCGAGTTGCTCGGATGCGCGAATAATACCGACGCCTACAATCCCGTTTCTCCCGATCCGAGCGGGGAAGGAGCGGCCGAGTGCATGAGGCTTGCCATCAAGGACGCCGGGATAGAGCCGGAAAGGATAGGCTATATAAACGCTCACGGCACTGCCACTTTGATAGGCGACGCCGCCGAGGCGGGCGCCATACGCCGCGTTTTCGGCGGGCGCAGAGTGCCGGTGAGCTCCTTAAAGGGCTCCGTCGGCCACATGATGGGCGCAGGCGGCATAACGGAGCTTATAGCCTGCGTGAAGGCCATTGAAACGGGCGTGCTCCCGCCGAATCTCGGTTTTGAGCAGCCGGACGAAAAGTGCGATCTCGATATCGCTACGCTGAGCAGCGGAAAAAGAGAGATCAACGCGGCAATGTCAAACGCCTTCGGCTTCGGCGGGCAGAATTCCTGCATAGTGGTCGGCAGAGCGTAAAACTAAAGAAAACACATACCAGCAGGCTCCCGGATCTTTCGGGAGCTTGTTTTTTCACTTGTAGTAATATGAAAAAGGAATTATAATACAATAGATATTATATTGTCTTTTGCAGCATTAAAGGAGTAAAAATGAAAACACGCATCATAACCTTGCTCATTGCAGCCGCGCTCTGCTTCTCATTTACGGCGTGCGCCGTTAAAAACGTTAACGAAAACGATGTGCCGGAGGAAAAGACAGAGGAGAAGGCGGAAAAACCCGAAAAAGAAAAGAGCGGCGATAAGGAAAAGGAGCCTGAAAAGCCGGCCGAGCCCGATAAGACGTCGGAGCCTGAAAAGCCGGCTGAACCGGAAAAGCAGGAAGAGGTAAAAGCTCCGGCCAGGATAGAGCTCGAAAAAACGAACCTTCCTTCAGAAGCGGCTTTTACAAGTGCGGTGAAGGCATACGGAGAAGACGGCGAGCTTCTCTGGACGTATGACGCCGGGAAACACTATATCGCCCAGCTTGATAATCTGCAGGAGATCGGGCTCAGACCGGAGGGCTATCTTTTCATTGCCGACGGCACGATATACTGCCTCAAAACCGAAGGAGAGGGCGCGGGAACTCTGCTCTGGAAGAACGAGGAGTTCAAGGGCGCGAGCGCGTACTGGACCTATGACGAAGACGGCGCGCTCTACATAACGGGCTACTTCGGCCCCGACCTCATGATAATCGATAAGGACGGCAATACGCTCGCCCGCTGCGGCAGCTTTGACGACGATTATTACTGGGCCTGCGGCGTGGAGCTTACGGAGGACGGCCCTCTGATCAGCTACGAGAACCGCTTTGAAAAGCTGCTGGTAGATCCATACAACGGTACGGTGATAGAAAAGATAGAGCCGGATTTAGGAGAGCCGCTCGCGGACGTCGACTGGTACGATCAGCGCTACCCCAATCTCAGTTACTGCAAGGGAGAGTGGCAGCTCAACTGCGCGGAGGTAGAGGGCTGGCGCTGGTATCCGGACGAGATGAACGTGGAGTGCACGCTTGAAATAAGCGAAAACGGGCTCGTTTCGTTCCATTACTCGGAAGACGATCTTAAATACGATTTTGAGGATATGCCGGCGACGGTAGTTATGGGAGAGGTCCTCTACGGAATGGACCAGCAGGACGGATATTACACGCTTTCTCCCTTTGTCGTAGAGAAGCCCGAGGAAGATTACTGCAGCTGGAGCCTTTCGTTCGAGGGAAGCGACGAGCATCACTTCACTGCGAACCTGGTAGACCCTTACGTGATAGAGATAATATGGTACCAGAGCATGGGAGGCAACTATCCCGGAACGCTTTGGATGAAGTTTGATAACAGCGAGTGGCTGCAGTACAACAGGGACAAGCTCGCTCTCAAGAGCTGAGAGATCATGCGGATCTCGAAACGGCAGATCTTGCGGGATATGCGGAAAGCCGTCCTGCGGTCGCCGGAACGAGCAGAGATATCTGCTCTTAAAGCCGGAATGGGGAGGTAATCAGATATGCTGAACATCACGAAGATGATCGAAAACGGTAAAGCGGCCTTTTCGCTTGAAGGACGCCTGGACACCGTGACCGCTCCGGAGCTTGAGAAAGCGCTCGGAGACGCGGCGGAAAGCGTCAGCGAGCTTGCGTTGGATTTTGAGAAGCTGGAATACATATCCTCGGCGGGTCTCAGAGTGTTGCTCTCCACCCAGAAGCGCATGAACAAAAAGGGAAAAATGAAGCTCACGCACGTCAGCGAGATGATAATGGAGATCTTTGAGGTGACGGGCTTTTCCGACGTTTTGACCATCGAATGACCGAGCCATGTAAAAACAGCGCGGCCGCGAGGAGAAAAAGGAGCGCAGAAACGTGAAAATAGAGGCATACAGTGAAAAAGCGCCTCTTACGGGCGAATGGATAGACAGGATATCCGAGCGTATCGGAGAGTTTCTGCAGCCCCTGCATATGGAGCGGACGAACGCACTGCGCATACGGCTGGCGCTCGAGGAGGCGTTGCTGCGCTGGCGGGATCACTTTGGTGAAGAAACGGAGGTCGCTCTGGAGCTCGGCAGCCGCTGGCGCCGTCCGTTTATTACCCTGCGCCTCGAGGGAGAGAACTACGATCCTCTCATTAACCGCGGCAGCGAACTGGGCGAATGGGCGGGAGCCCTGCTCAGCGGCATAGGGCTGATCCCGAGCCACAGCTACCAGCAGGGCGTGAATGTGCTTCAGCTGCGGCTGAAGCGGCCGAGACTGAACCCGGCGCCGATGCTGCTTATGAGCGTGGCTACGGGCCTGCTTGTGGGGCTTTTGAGCAAAAGCCTCATTCCCGCGGAAACGCAGGAGATAATACTGCGCACGGTGCTCGATCCGATACAGAATACATTTTTCCGCATACTCAACGCCGTGGGCAGCCCGGTCATATTCTTATCCGTTCTGGTGGCGGTCTGCGGAGTCGGTACCGTGGCCACAATGGGCAAGAGCGGCAGACGGCTCATATTCCGTTTCATGCTTTTCAGCATACTGGCGGCGCTGATCGCTGCAGGAGTGTCGACTGCGTTCCTGAGGCCGGGCCTGGGGAAAGCCGCACTGAACGGAACGCAGTTCAGCGGCACTATAGACTATTTCCTTCATGTTTTTCCTTCCGACATGCTTTCGCCGCTCATACAGGGCAATTCGCCGCAGCTGATCCTTATAGCGTTCGTGCTGGGCAACGCGCTGCTGGTGGCGGGCAGGCAGGCCGACAGCCTCGTACATATAGTTGAGCAGGCCAATACGGTCGGTCTCGTGCTGGCGGACTGGGTCAGCAGGCTGACGCCGCTGTTCGTAGTCATCCTGCTGGTGCTCGGTATCTGGAGCGGTTCTCTCGATATGCTGCTGGGCATTTGGCGGCCGCTGCTCCTGCTGTGCGCCGTGTCGGCGCTCATACTGATCCTGTCCCTCGCCGCGGCAAGCATACGGGAGCGCATAAGCATAAAAAAGCTTGCGGGGAAAATGCTCGCTTCCTTCGGCATCGCTTTCCGGAAAGCATCGGTGGACGCGGCCTTCGGCGCCAGCCAGCTCTGCTGCGAAAAAAGGCTTGGGATCAGCAAGTCTCTGGTTTCCTTCGGCATGCCGCTCGGGCTGGTGATCTATATGCCGGCGACGACCATCGCCTGCATGGTGTTTTCCGTTTATGCCGCGCGCTGCTGCGGAGTGAACGTTTCAGCCGTCTGGCTGGTAATGGCGCTGGTGCTTTCGGTCACGTTCATGGCGGCCACGCCGCCGCTTGCCGGCGTGACGCTTTTGAGCTATTCCGTTATCTTTACTCAGCTGGGCATTCCCGGCACGATGATACCGGTGGCAATGGTTGCGGACATTCTCTTCGGCTTTGTGAGCGCGGCCGTGAATCAGGCGCTTTTACAGCTTGAGCTGCTGCGGGAGGCAAACCGTACGGGAGCGCTGAACCGCGAGATACTCAACGGTTGATATTAAGGCAAAGGATATAGATCTGATCGAAAAAGTGCTTTCCGGCGAAGCGGCGTGCTTTGAGCGGGAAAACACCAGACAGGAGGAAAACGATATGGCTAGCGAACGAACAGGCGATACCGTGGTGATAAAGCTGTCCGGCAGGATAGATTCCAACAATTCCGGGCAGACGGAGGAAGCGATCCAGGCGCAGCTGCCCGGCAGCGGCGCGGCAGGCGTGGCAGTGGATGCGGAGAGCCTGGAGTATATATCCTCCGCCGGGTTGAGGGTACTTCTGCGCATAAGGAAGAAGTACCCGGACATGAAGATCATAAACGTCAATTCAGAGGTTTATGAGATACTTGATATGACGGGCTTTACAGAGATGATGCAGGTGGAAAAGGCCTACCGCAAGGTCACTGTAGAAGGCTGCGAGGAGATAGGGCGCGGCGCCAACGGCACGATCTACCGCATAGACCAGGACAACGTCGTGAAGGTCTATAACAACGCCGACGCGCTGGAAGATATCCAGCACGAGAGGGAAGTGGCAAAGCTTGCGCTGATACTTGGCGTGCCCACGGCCATTTCCTACGACGTAGTGCGCGTAGGGGAGAGCTACGGCTCGGTATTCGAGCTTCTGAGCGCAAGGTCTTTTTCCAAGATACTCGCTGAAGAACCGGAGAAGATCGACTGGTGCGTAAAGGAGTATATCGAGCTGCTCAAGAAGATCCACGGCACTCTCGTCCCGGCCGGCAAGCTCCCGGATATGAGGGAAACGGTCATCTCCTGGGCGGATTTCATGCGTGAGCATCTGCCGCACTCGGCGGGAGAGAAGCTCTGCGCTCTCGTGCGGGCGGTGCCTTATGACGAGCACATGATCCACGGAGATTACCATACGAAGAACGTCATGCTGCAGGGCGACGAGGTGCTGCTTATCGACATGGATACTCTGGCGATA
>JAEEGL010363682.1_pt1 | contig 12125 bp, 8 predicted proteins | sample 9134231 | NCBI WGS metagenome assembly JAEEGL01 (sample SAMN16246548, study PRJNA631951) | gut metagenome | biome: gut microbiome; feature: rumen; material: fiber-attached | host: Bos | place: Iran: Karaj | collected 2018-10
GGGCTCGACCGACGCGACGCGGCCCTCGCCTCGCGCCTGTGCTACGGCACGATCCAGAATCTCACCTATCTGGATCATTATTTGGATCTCTACTGCACCGCGTCCGTGCGCCGGCTCGAGCCGCAGGTGCTCGACATTCTGCGCCTCGGCGCGTATCAGCTGCTGTTCCTTTCGCAGATCCCGGCGCATGCCGCCGTGAGCGAGAGCGTAGCGCTCTGCAAGGAGGTCTCGCCCCGCGCCGCGGGACTCGTCAACGCGGTGCTCCGTCGGCTGAGCGAGAATGCCGAAGCGCTGCCCCCAATCCCGGACGAAGGCAGCAGCCAGTATCTCTCCGTGCGCTACAGCCACCCCAAGTGGTTCGTGCGCCGGCTCAAGGAGGAGCACGGGTACGCCTTTGCCGAGGCCGCGCTCGCTGCGAATAACGCGGAAACACCTGTCTGCATCCAGACGAATCAGTGCAAGGTCGACGCGTCGCTCCTGTTCGTCAAATTAAAAGAGCAGGGCTTCCGCCCGGAAATGCACCCGGTTTTGCCGGACGCCATGCTGATCCCCGGCGGGAACGTCACCGACACGGAGGAATTTCGCGCCGGCTGGTTCTATATTCAGGACGCCGCCGCGAAGATCGCCGTGCTCGCTGCCGACCCCCGGCCCGGCATGAAGGTGCTCGACGCCTGCGCCGCTCCCGGCGGCAAGAGCTTCGCCGCCGCCGTGCAGATGAAAGGGCAGGGGCACATCCTCGCCTGCGACCTGCACGAGAATAAGCTCAAGCGCATCCGCGAGGGCGCGTCGCGTCTGGGCTTTGAGAATCTCATTGAGACGGCAGCGATCGATGCCAGAAAGCAGCAGGGTGTCTATGACGTCGTGCTCGCGGACGTGCCGTGCTCCGGCTTTGGCGTCATCCGCAAAAAACCGGAGATCCGCTTCAAGGACCCCACGGAGCTTGAGCAGCTCCCGCAGATCCAGCGCGCCATTCTCGAGGGGCTCGCGCCCTGCGTCCGTCCCGGCGGCGTGCTGCTCTATTCCACCTGCACCATCCTTCCGGAGGAAAACGAGGAGGTCGTCATCGCCTTCCTTCGAGACCATCCGGAGTTCCACCTCGAAATCAGTCCCTTCGCGCCGCAGGGGATGCGCACCTTCTGGCCGCATCTCGACGGTACGGACGGGTTCTATCTTGCAAAGCTGAGGAAGAACGCATGACCGATATCAAATCCATGCTCCCCGAGGAGATCGAGGCCGCGCTGAAAGAGCTGGGCGAGCCGAAATACCGCGCAAAGCAGATCTTTCAGTGGCTCAGCCGCGGCGTACGCTCGTTTGAGGAGATGACGAATCTCTCCAAGCCCCTGCGCGAAAAGCTCTCCTCCGCGTTTGAGATCCCGTCGCTCACCATGCTGAGAAAGCAGGTCTCGAAGCTCGACGGCACGATCAAATATCTCTGGGAGCTGCCGGACGGCAATGCGGTGGAGACCGTCGTCATGCGCTATCACCACGGCAACACCGTCTGCATCTCCTCGCAGGTCGGCTGCCGCCAGGGCTGCGCCTTCTGCGCCAGCACGATCGGCGGCCTGATCCGCAATCTCCGCTCGTCCGAAATGCTCGAGGAGGTGCTCTCCTCCGAGCGGGAGAGCGGGCTCAAGATCTCGAACATCGTCCTCATGGGCATCGGCGAGCCGCTGGATAACTACGACAACGTCATGCGTTTTCTCCGTCTCGTCAACCATCCGGACGGCGCGAACATCGGCATGCGCCACATTTCGCTCTCCACCTGCGGCCTCATCGAGCGCTTCGGGGATCTCGCAGCGGAGGATCTGCCGCTCACGCTCTCCGTCTCGCTCCACGCCCCGGACGATGAGACCAGATCGAAGATCATGCCCGCCAACCGCGGCCGCGGCGTCGAGGCGCTGATCGCGGCGTGCGAGCAGTATTATCAGACCACGGGCCGCCGCATCTCGTTTGAATACGCGATGATCGACGGCGTGAACGACTCCCCGGAGCAGGCACGTCTGCTCGCAAAGCATGCCAGACGCGTCTGTGCCCACGTCAATCTCATCCCGCTCAACCACGTTGAGGAGCGGCCGTTTCAGCCCTCCACGCCGGAGCATCTCAAGCAGTTCATCCGCATTCTGGAGGACGCGGGCGCGAACGTCACCGTCCGCCGCACGCTCGGCGGCGATGTGGACGCGTCCTGCGGCCAGCTGCGCAAAAAGGTCGCGGAAAACCGCGCCTGAATCGGTATTATTCTCAGGGAGGTGCCGCCTTGCGAGCGTTTTCCGTCTCGGACAAGGGTCCCGTCCGTAAAGAAAATCAAGACCACGCCGAAGCCGTCACACTTCGCGCGCCGAGAGCCGCGGTTCTTCTGGTGTGCGACGGTATGGGCGGCGCCAACAGCGGCGCGCTGGCATCTACGCTGGCCGCCGGGGCCTATCTGGAGCGGCTTCGAGCCCTGATCTCCGGAAGCAAAAAGAACGCGGTGCTCGCGCCCCTCTGGATGCGGGATGCCTGTGCCGCCGCAAACGAAGCGGTGTTCGCCCGCGCCTGCAGCGAGAGCGCGAATGCCGGCATGGGCACCACGCTCGTTTCCGCCGTCATCGTCGGTCACCGCGCGGAGATCATCAATGTCGGCGACAGCCGCGCCTATCTCATCCGCGGCAAGGCGCTCGAGCAGATTACGCGCGACCATTCCGTCGTCGCGGAGCTCGTCGAGCGCGGGGAGATCACGCCCGAGCAGGCGCTGCACCACCCGAACCGCAATCTCATCACCCGCGCCGTCGGCGTGGAGCAGACCGTGGAGAGCGATCTCTTCTCGCTGCGTCTGCGCCGAGGGGACCGGCTGCTGCTCTGCAGCGACGGTTTGAGCAACACGCTCACCGAGGAGGAGCTGCTCTCGCTCTCCGGCTCTGCCCGCAGCGCGAAAAAGGTCTGCCAGGCGCTCGTGAACCGCGCGCTGGATAAGGGCGCGCGGGACAATGTCTCCGCCGCAATCGCAATCTTCTGACCCCACAGTGGAGGAATCTTATGGACCAGTCTCAAAACAAATATATCGGCCAGCTGCTGGATGACCGCTATGAACTGCTCGAGGTCATCGGCTCCGGCGGCATGTCCGTTGTCTATAAAGCGCTCGATTACCGCCTCAACCGCTACGTCGCCATCAAGATGCTGCGCGAGGAGATTTTCTCCGATCCCGAGCTCAAGGCGCAGTTCCAGGCCGAGGCGCAGGCCGTCGCCATGCTCAGCCATCCGAACATCGTCGCGGTGTACGATGTGAGCCATTCGCTCACCATGGAGTATATCGTCATGGAGCTGATCGAAGGCGTCACGCTCAAGCAGTATATCACCGGCAAGGGCAGACTCACCACGCCGGAGACGCTGTTTTTCGCCTCTCAGATCGCCAGAGCGCTCCAGCACGCGCACGAGCACGGCATCGTCCATCGCGACATCAAGCCGCACAACATCATGATCGACCGGGACGGCGTCGCCAAGGTGGCCGATTTCGGCATCGCCGCGCTCGAGCACGAAAACGGCGGCGGCCGCTCCGACACGGCCATCGGCTCCGTGCACTATATCGCCCCCGAGCAGGCCAAGGGTCTCGAGGCGGACGCCCGCAGCGATCTCTATTCTCTCGGCGTCGTGCTCTATGAGATGCTCACCGGAACCCTGCCCTATGACGGCAAGACGACCGAGGAGGTCGCGCTCAAGCACATCTCCGGTCTCGCGCCGTCGCCGCGCACGATTGTGCCGGAGATTCCCGAGAAGCTGGATGCGCTCACCATGAAGGCCATGTGCAGCGACCTCAATCAGCGCTATCAGTCCGCTGAGGAGCTCATCCGGGATCTCGATTCCTTCCGCCGCGCCGCACAGCCGGATCCCACGCGCCGTGTTCCGAGCGAGGAGGAGGCGCAGCTGGAGCTGGAGGAAACGCATCCCGTCATCCGCGAGCGAAACCGCATTCTCGGCGTCGGCAAGGAGCTCACGGACGAGCAGTATGCCCGCCGCAAAAAGCGCGCCCGCCGCGTCAGCTTCTTCACGGGCATCTTCGCCGTGGCGCTTGTGGCGCTGGGTCTGTTCTCCTTCCTCTGGAACTATATGCTCAAGGACATCTTCTCCGTCGCCGAGCGCACGGAGGTTCCGGATTTCACCCGCAAGGAATACGAATCCGTCGTCAACAGCGACGAGTATAACGACTTCCGCTTCACCGTCGTCTATGCCATGGATCCCAATGTGGAGGAGGGCATCGTCATCTCGCAGAAGCCGGATCCCGGCAAGAGCATGATGAAGGTGCCGGAGGGAATCCGCGTGGAGCTCACGGTTTCGAGCGGCATCGTCATGACCGAGGTGCCCTATGTCGTCAACTGGGAGGCGTCGGAGGCCACCGATGCCCTGACCAAGGCGGGCTTCATCGTCCAGACCGAGGTGCAGGCCTCCAAGGAGGTCACGAAGGACTATGTCATCGCCACCGATCCCGAGGCCGGTCAGATGCTCGCCGCGGGCTCCAGCATCAAGATCATCATCAGCGGCGGGCCCGAGCTTCGCACGGTCAAGGCGCCGGATCTGATGGGACTCACGGAATCCGCCGCCATCATCCGCATCGAAAGCCAGGGGCTCACGCTCGGCACGATCTACCACGAGACGAATGAGGCTCCCGCCGGCACCGTCTTCCGCCAGAGTACCGCCGCCGGCACGGACGTTGCGGAGTTTTCCAAGATCTATCTCTGGGTCTCCACCGGGCCGGAGGAGACCGTTCCGCCGGAAGCCCCGGCGCCCTGAGGAGGAAGCATGGCACAAGGCGTCATCATCAAATCCCTCAGCGGCTTCTATACGGTCGCGGTCGGCGAGGAGCTTATCACCTGCAAGGCCAGAGGCCGCTTCCGCCATGACGGCACCAGCCCTCTCGTCGGCGACCGGGTGGAGGTCAGCGTGGACGCGCAGGGGAGAGGCAGAGTCGACTCCGTCCTGCCGCGGCGCAACCGCTTTATCCGCCCCGCCGTGGCGAACGTCGACCAGATCGTCATGTTTGCCGCCGCTGTCAACCCCGTGAGCGATCCGTTTCTCATCGACCGTGTCGCCGCCATCGCCGCGCTGAACGACTGCGAAACCGTCATCTGCGTCAACAAGACCGATCTCGACCCCGCTGAGCATCTGCGCGCGATCTATGAAAACGCCGGGTTTCCCGTCGTCTGCTGCAGCGCAGAGACCGGGCAGGGCGTCGAAGCGCTCCGCGCCGCCATCCGCGGCAAAACCAGCGCCTTCACCGGCAACTCCGGCGTCGGCAAGAGCAGCCTCCTGAACCGGCTCCTGCCGGAGCTCGCCCTTCCGACGGGCGAGGTCAGCGAAAAGCTCGGCCGCGGCCGCCATACCACGCGCCATGTGGAGCTCTTCGCCCTCGGCGAGGAGACCTATGTGGCCGATACGCCGGGTTTTGCCTCCTTCGAGGTCGAGCTGCTCGAGCCGATCCGCTGCGAGGATCTGCAGCATGCCTTCCGCGAGTTTCAGCCGTATCTCGGTGGCTGCCGCTTTCCGGACTGCCGCCATCTGAAGGAGCCGGACTGCGCCGTGCGCGCCGCACTGGAAGAAGGCAGGATCGCCCCCGAGCGCTACCACAGCTACGAGCGGCTCTATGAAATCGCAAAGAGCATCCCGGAGTGGGAAAAGAAATAAGAGCACAAAACCACCGCCCTGCGCATAGGATGAAACAGCATCCTGTCGAAGGCGGTGGTTTTTTATGGGCAGAGGGCGGCGGAGATGGAGCCTGCCGGGCCTTGTCTGCATTGCGCTGGGCGCCGTGATCATCCTCGGCATGATCCTGCCCAAGGCGTTCTGGTGGTTTCTGCTCGGCGCGGCGCTGATCGCGCTGGGCGTTTATCTGATCCGATGCTAGAAAGACAGTCAAAGAACTGTGTTCTTTGACTGTCGAAGGGTTCTCGCGCTTATCGCACAGGGCTTTGCCCTGCTTGGTCGGCGCGAGAGGCTTGCATAAGCTGCGCCCAAAGGAGTTTTTCCGCCGCACATGTCGCCGGAAAAACGATTGAAATCCATTCGCGGCATCCGAGCCGCGAACTCTGCGAGGCTGTTCGAAAAATTGAAAAAGAGACCGTGCTTTAAGCACGGTCTCTTTCGTGATTCAGGGCTGATCGACGCTGTCGAAGTCGTTGCTGAACTGCAGCAGCAGATCCGCCAGATTGTTCTCCGCGGCGATCGGATCGAGCTTCACTTCGGTGTCGGCAAGCATCTCTGCCACCTGCTCCGGCGTCACGTCTCCGGTGACGATGCGATGCGCCAGCGAGAGGACGCTGCCCATTGCCTCGTCCATGGCGGCCTGCTCATTTTCGGCAAGCGCGTCATACCAGGTCTTCATCTGTTCGGCGAGATTCTCGGCCTTCGCGTCGTCGGTGCGCAGGAAGTTCAGCAGCATGGCAGCGGCCTCCGCCTTTCTCGCCTCAGAACCGGCGGAGCCGGGCTGCACACCCTTCACGGCGTTCAGAACATCCGCGAGCGCCTTCGAGGGCTCAGCTGTCTCCGGGGGCTCGGGCGTCTCGGTCGGTTCCGGATCGTCCTGCTCCGGCGCGGGCAGATCCGCCGCGCGCAGCAGCATCGTCACGGCCTGAGCGCGGGTCGCGCCGCTCTCGGCGGCAACGGTGTTGTTCTCAAAGCCCTTGATGACACCGAGCGTGACCATGGCGGCCACATCCTCCTTCGCCCATTTGGCGACGTTGCCGCCGTCCTTGAACACGTCCAGCGAAGAGACGTCGGTGCTCAGCTCATAGCCGATGCCGCGCAGATAACGCGCGATCATCGCGCAGAGCTCCGCGCGGGAGATGTCCTTGTTCGGCTGGAAGGTGCCGTTCGGATAACCGTTCACGATCTTCTGCTCCACTGCCCAGCAGAGCGGCTTGTAGTAGTAGCCGTTCTTGTTCACATCGGAGAAGGAGACCGCGGCGCCGCTCTCCTCGGGCTTGGCGAGGCGGTGCAGCATCGTCACGAGCATGGCGCGGGTCAGAGGAGCGTTCGGGCTCATCACCTGCGGCGCCGTGCCGTTGATGATGCCCATCGTCACGGCGCGGTCGAGCGCGGCGTAGTGCCAGTCCTTCACGGTCACATCCTGCATCAGGTTGCCGTTCGCGGTGTAGGTCAGCTGCGTCACGGCGCTCGCGTTGTAGCCGTTTGCCGTGGAAAAGGCCTTCACGGTCGTGCCCTTTTCAATGGTAATGGGGCCTGCGTAGACAGCGCTGTCCTTCGTGGGGGCGGAGCCGTCCGTCGTGTAGCGGATGACGGCGCCGGCGGTGGCGCTCGTCATGGTCATCGTGTCGTCCTTGATCTCAATGACCGGCGCGGCGGCGGGAACATAGTCCACCTTTGCGGAGGCGAGCTTCGAGCGCACGCTGTTCCAGTCCACCACGGTCACGGCCTTCACCGTGCAGGAGCTGCTCACTGTGAAGGGGCCTGTGTATTTCGTGCTGTTGGCGGGATTCGGCACGGCGCCGTTCGTGGTGTAGTAGATCGCGCCGCGGCTGTCGCCGGTGATCGTGATGCTCAGTCCGCCGTTCGGATCGGCGTTCTGCTGGATCGCGGGCGTGGCAAGCGCGGAGGCAGTGCCGTTGTTGTTCGGCGCGCAGCTGTAATAGATGCTCGCGTTCTGCAGCGTCACGCCTCTGCGGTAGAACAGCTCCGCCACGGTCACGAACTGGTAGCCCTGGCTCTGGAGCGTGTCGATCGCGCGCAGCGCGCCGGTCACGGAGGTGGGATAAATGTCGTGCAGCAGCACAATGGAGCCGTCCCGCGCGCTGCGGAGGAACGAATTGTACACGCTGTCGGAGTTGCGGCTCTTCCAGTCCTCGGTGTCGACCGACCAGTAGAAGAACGGCACGCCGCCGATGTTCAGCACGTTCTGGTTGTAGTTGCCGTAGGGCGGGCGGATCATATACCGCGCGTCAAAGCCCAGCGCGCCGTCGAGAATCGCGTCCGTGCGCGTAAACTGACTGCGCACGCCGTCGCTCGAGAGCGTCTTCAGATCGGGGTGGCTGTAGGAGTGGCTGCACACCTGGTGGCCTTCCTCCCACGCGCGCTTTACGAGGGACTGACGGCTCTGCGCCATCTCGCCCAGCATAAAGAACGTTGCCTTTGCGCCGCGGGCGGCCAGACCGTCCAGCAGCTGCGAGGTATACTGCGAGGGGCCGTCGTCAAACGTGACGGCGATGAGCTTCTCTCCTGCGGCGGAGGCGCCGAAGGGGAGCAGCGCTGTGACCATCAATACGGTCAGCAGCAGAGCAAGGATTCTCTTTTTCAAATGTCTTTCCTTCTTTCTGTAGTTGGATTACATGCTCTATTATCTTCCGCATGCCCGAAAAAATCAATAGAGGAAATCCGGTTTTGTTTTTTTAGTTCAGCCGACCGGCGTTGATCTCAAAGAGCCGTTCGCACTGCGCGCGCAGCCGCCGGTTCCCCGGCTCGTCGAGGTTCGGATCGCGCTGCAGCAGCGCCTGCGCTGCGTCTCTCGCCTCCTCCAGCACGTTCATGTCGTCGCAGAGATCTGCCACGTGCATCTCCGGCAGACCGTGCTGCCGGCTGCCGAAGAAGTCGCCCGGCCCGCGCTGACGGAGATCCGCCTCCGCGATCTTGAAGCCGTCCGACGTGTCTTTCATCACGCGCAGCCGCGCCTTGGCCTCCGGCGTCTCGGAGTCGGAGACGAGGATGCAGTAGGACTGGAACTTCCCGCGTCCGATGCGGCCTCTGAGCTGGTGCAGCTGGCTCAGACCGAAGCGCTCTGCGTTCTCCACGATCATCAGCGCCGCGTTCGGCACGTCCACGCCAACCTCGATCACCGTCGTCGCCACGAGCACGTCCGTCTCTCCCGCAGCGAAGGCAGACATCACGGCCTCCTTGTCCTTTGCCTTCATCCGCCCGTGCACACAGGCCACGCGGCGGTTCGGCAGGGCGGCCTGAATCGTGTGCGCGTGCTCCTCGGCGCTCTTGAGCCCCTCGGGCAGCTCCTCGTTTTCCTCCACCATCGGGCAGACCACGAAGACCTGCCGGCCCTCGCCGATCAGCTTTTCCATGAACGCGTTCAGGCGCTCACGGTAGCGCTCGTCCACCACATAGGTCTCGATCGGCTGCCGGCCGGGCGGCAGCTCGTCGATCACGCTCACGTCGAGGTCTCCGTAGATCATCAGAGCCAGCGTGCGCGGAATCGGCGTCGCGCTCATCACGAGCGTGTGCGGATGGTCGCCTTTTTCCGCCAGCGCCGAGCGCTGTCCCACGCCGAAGCGGTGCTGCTCATCCGTGATCACAAGGCCCAGCCTGTGAAATGCCACCGAGCCCTGAATCAGTGCGTGCGTGCCGACGACGACGTCCAGCAGCCCAGAGAGCAGCAGCTCGTTCACTTCCCGCTTTTGCTTTGCCGTCATGGAGCCGACAAGCCGCCCCACGCGCAGACCGAGCGGCTCCAGGAAGCCCTTGAGCGTCTTTTCATGCTGCTCGGCGAGAATCTCCGTCGGCGCCATAAACGCGCTCTGATATCCGTTTTTCCACACATACCAGATGCAGGCCGCCGCGATCATCGTCTTGCCGGAGCCGACGTCGCCCTGAATGAGCCGGTTCATCAGCGCGCCGGAACACATGTCGTCCGCCGCGCTCAAAACCGCGCGCTCCTGCGCGCCGGTCGGCCGAAAGGGGAGCGTGCGGAAAAACTCCTGCGCGTCCTGCCGCTGCATTCGGATGCCGCCGGTGCGGCTGCGCTCGCCGCGCATGCGGCCCATCGCGCACGAGAGCACAAACAGCTCCTCAAAGATCAGCCGCCGCCTTGCCAGCTCCAGCGCGCCGAGATCGGCGGGGAAATGGATGTTCTCGTAAGCAAAGCCGGCCTGCGCCAGCGCATACTGACTGAGAATTTCCTCCGGCAGCGCGTTCGGCAGATCGTCTCCGCAGAGATCGAGCGCCAGGCGCACCGTGTCGAGCATCACGCGCTGCGTCAGCCCCGCGCTCAGGGGATAGATCGGCATAATCCGCCCCGTCACGCTGCCGGGGCCGCCCGCGCGGTCCTCCCGCTCCGCCACGGGGTTTGTCAGCGTCTTTCTCTGGCCAACGAGCCCCACTTTTCCATAAAAAATATAGGTCTCCCCCTGATGCAGGGAGTCCTTTCGATAGGTTTGGTTGAAATAGGTGATCTCCACCGCGCCCGTGTCGTCCACGGCGCGGAGCTTCACGAGCTCCATGCCGCGGCGAATGCGGTTCAGGCGCGGCGGCGCCGCAACCATCGCCCGGATGCAAACCGTGTCGCCGGGCACGGCCAGCGCAATGGGCGTAAAGCGCGTGCGGTCCTCGTACCGTCTCGGAAAGAGCGTCACGAGGTCGCGCACGGTGTTCACGCCCAGCTTCTGGAAGGCCGCGGCCTTTTTCGGCCCCACGCCCCGCAGCGCGGAGATGGGGCTCTCTGCCGTGATTGTCATGCCTGCCTCCGTGTTTATTTCACATAGCTGATCGTATAGCTGTCCGTGTTGGAATGAAACGCGCTGTAAAGCCCGTCCGTCACGACCATGCGCCAGTCGTTCGTGATGAGCACCATCTCGAAGCTGCGGCTGCTGCGCCAGTATTTGAGCGCCTCGCGCTCGCCGCGCACGAAGAGCGCCGTCGAGAGGCAGTCCGCCAGCTGGCCGTCCTGACAGATGATGACCACGCTGCGCAGGCCGCTGTTGGACGGCTCGCCGCTCTCGGGATTCAGAATGTGGTGAAAGAGCGAGCCGCGCTGCGTAAAGCTGTGGTCGGTGCTCGTGCTGGTGCACACGGCGGTCTCTCCGAGCGAGAGATAGCCGAGATAGTCGTTCGGGTTGTTCGGATCCATGATCGCGATGTTCCACAGACTGCCGTCCGGCTTCTGTCCGAGCGTCTGCACGCAGCCGCCCATGGAAATCACGCCGCTCTCCACGCCCGCCGCGCGCATCGCGCTCACGGCAAAGCCCGTCACGGCGCCGCCGGCCACGGAAGAGAGCGAGATCTCCGTTCCGTCCGCGACGGCCACGAGATAGCCGCTGTTCTCCTGATCCGGCGCGATGGAGAGCTTGTCCATGCCCACGTGCTCCAGCAGCGCGTCAATTTCGCTCTCCTCCGGCGCGTAGAACTGGTCGTCCACAAAGCCCCAGAGCTTCACCAGCGGATAGACCGTGAGATCCAGCGCACCGTCGGTCTGCTCAGAAACCTGCTGCGCTGTCTGGATCATACCCGCCACCTGCGCGTTCACGGTGATGGCCGCGCCGCCCGCGTGGTTGATGGCATAGATCTTGCTCGTCTCCAGTTCGGGGTCGATCATCGCCTCCATACTCGTGTAGGCCGCAGCGGCGTCCGAAACGCCCTGCTCGGCGTGCCGGCCGTAGGCCGTGATGTCGATCGGCGCATTGAAGGCGGTGATTTGCTTTGTCTCCATCTTCTCCGACCCGCAGCCCGCCAGCGAAAAACACATCGCAAGGCAGACGGCGAAAAGAATGATCTTCGTAAAAACAGAACGCATAACGCTTCCCTCTGACAGTTCATATTGATAGATACTACATTATATCATAAACAACCGCCGAAGAAAACACCGGATGCAGAAAACATCTGTTCCTATTTCTTTGAAATTCTATCAAAAAACCCTTGACAATCCCTCCTTCGTCTGCTAATATAACAGAGCCTAAAAGGAAGCAGGCGGTTTTTCCGCCTCACCCGGCCGCAATTGCGCGCCCGCGGTCAATATGCCGCCCGAGAGTGTTTCTCCCGGGGAGTATGTTGTGCGGTCGCGTTGCGTCCGCGCTTTTTGTTTTTCGGTACCATTTCTGGAGGTGTGTTCCTATCGCAACCGTAAACTACCAAATCAATGACGACATTCGCGATAAGGAGGTCCGCGTCATCGGCGAGGAAGGCGCGCAGCTCGGCATCATGTCGTCCGAGGAAGCGCTGCAGATCGCAGAGGAGAAGGATCTCGATCTCGTCAAGATCGCGCCGGGCTCCAATCCGCCCGTGTGCAAGATCATGGACTACGGCAAGTATCGCTTCGAGCAGTCCAAGCGCGAGAAGGAAGCGCGCAAGAATCAGCACGTCATTGAGGTGAAGGAGATTCGGATGTCGCCCAGCATCGGCGAGAACGATTTCAACACCAAGCTGAAAAA
>JAEEGL010672958.1_pt1 | contig 12125 bp, 9 predicted proteins | sample 9134231 | NCBI WGS metagenome assembly JAEEGL01 (sample SAMN16246548, study PRJNA631951) | gut metagenome | biome: gut microbiome; feature: rumen; material: fiber-attached | host: Bos | place: Iran: Karaj | collected 2018-10
CGCAACCCGATCGACGCCCGGTACATCTGGCTGCCCATCCAGTTCGACGAGAATGGTACCCCGTACCTCGAATGGATGGACGAGTGGAACATCAAGGATTACCGGTAACGCTGTTTTTCATGGTTTCCCCGCCTTGCGGGGAACGAAATTCACCAGGCCCACCCCGGTGAATACCAGTACTGTAGCCAGGATTTTCAGCGTCGTGAGCCGGTCCAGGCCCATCGCCAGCGCGATAACCATCGCGATGACCGGCTGGACATAGGTATACATGCACACCACCACCGGCCGGAGCCGCTTCTGGCCGACGGGAATGAGGAAATAGGCGATGAACGTGGCGCAGACGACTACGTAGATGATCTGTCCCATCACGTCCATCGGCACGGCCGCGAGGTTGGAAGCCTTGAAAGCCCCGAAGGAAAACGGCAGGGCCATCAGGGACGAAAAAAGGAACATCCACTTCATGAACGTCACGACCGAGTACTTCTGGATGACCGGTTTGAAAATGCCCACGTACGAAGCGAAGCACAACGTGTTGGCGATCATTCCCAAGATGCCCCAGATGTACGTGGAATCGGCCCCGGAACGGATGGAAACGCAGTTGAAGATGAGGATGAGCACGCCGACGAGGCTCAGGATAATGCCCGCGACGCCGCTCCAGGTAATCCGCTCCTTGATGACGATGGCCGATATGACCAACGTCATGATGGGGCTCAGCGTGCTCATGATGGACGCGTCGATGGCCGTGGTCTTGGTGATGGCGAAGAGGAATGACAGCTGCGTCATGAACAGCCCCAGGAACGAAGCGACGGCCACTTTCCAGATATCCTCCCGGGCGATTTGCTCGCGCGGAGCCGTAAACAGCGACCAAAGCCAGAAAAGCGCCGTCGCCCCGAACGACCGCAGGCAGAACAGCGCCATCGGCGTCACATTCCCGTCCAGCGCAATGCGCTTGCAGCTGATGATGTTGAATCCGAAGATCGCGTACGCTGCAAAGCACGCGAGATTGCCGATGAGGGCGGAGGTGTTGTCCTTTCTTTCCATGGTCTGACGGTCAGCAAAAAAACGTGCAAAGATAAACAAAATCACGAAAAGGCAGCCGCGTGGCTGCCTTTTTGTGATTCCGGCGGGATTCGCTTTAGAGTGGTCTCCCCTACTCAACCACCTTCTTCTGACGTGGGGTTACAAGAGGGGTTACAAGGGAGAAAGAAAACGGCCTCCCAGCGAACTGAGAGGCCAAAAACACGTGATTCCGTTGGGAACCTAAATCTTGAATTATCGCATTTCTTGCAATCTGGTCATTATTAAGCTGATTACGATATATCTGACTGATTTTGAATTATCTATATCAAATACTCTAGTGGTCACGAACGGTCCACAGCAATCAATACATTTCAGATAAGTCGCCAAATTGTCGCCATTAGTTTTTCTTTGGCGACGGAAAAGTTGTTATCTTTGCCAATGGAACGCAAAGACTAGACAATGGCGACCATCGTATATACCCTATCCACAAAGGTAGACAAAACTACGGGGAAACAAGAAATCCTTGTACGTTTTTTTCATGGGCGGTTCAACCAGCGCGGTAAAACGAACCTTTGGGTGCAAGCGCGACACTGGGACCAGGAAAAGCAGACACTGACGATTCCCAAGATTCGCGTCATGTCCGAAGAGAACAAAGCAGTCGTGAAGGACCTGCAGCGAATCAACGCCGAACTAAAGAAGATTGAGCAGTATCTCCACCAAGCATTTCTTGATGCCGGTGCTGGCAAGCTGCCAATGCCCCCAAAGTGGGTCAATGAGAAACTTCAGCAGAGGCTAACGTGTCAGGTTGCGCTTGGAAGTGATCCGGAAAAGGACAATCTTTTCAAGGCGTTCGAACGTTTTGTGGAGACCCAAAACGTCTCCCATGACCGGAAAAGACAATACAAAGTCATTCTCCGGGCGCTCAAAAGATACGAGATTTATTCTGGGGAGAAGATCGCTTTTGAGACTTTGTCCGCAGACTTCCTGAGGGATTTCTACGATTACTATGCTTCCGAGCATCAGTTCGTCAAGATTGGTGAAGACGGGAAACCTTACATAACAGATCCCCTTCTTCAGCAAGCATATGAAGCTGTTCCAGAATGCCGCCTGCCGAAACCGCGAGGTGGCAACACCCTCTACGGTTTCATGTCTCGTCTTCACACCTTCGTCCATTGGGCAATCAAGAACGACCTCCTCACTAAGGATCCATTCGATAATTACGATATGGGAACTTCGGTATACGGAACACCGTTCTACCTCACGAAAGAAGAACGAAACCAATTATATGCGGCAACCTTCCCGGACAATCCCGGGCTGGAAGTCCAGCGGGACATCTTCGTTTTCCATTGTTTTATCGGCTGCCGCGTCGGCGACCTCATGAAGATGACCAGGGAGAACATAATAGATGGCGCCATAGAGTATATTCCCAGGAAGACAAAGGAAGGACGCCCGTGGATAGTCCGGGTCCCGATCACACCGACCGCCCAAGAAATCCTGGACCGTTACGCAGATTACCCCGGGAAGAAACTCCTCCCCTTCATCTGCGAGCAGGACTACAACCGAGACATCAAGAAGATGCTCCGGCTAGCCGGCATCGATCGGATGGTAACGACATTGAACACTCTGACCCGAGAGGAGGAGAAACATCCCATCTGGGAAGTGGCCTCGTCCCATATGGCCCGACGGGTGCTCATTGGAAATCTTTACAAAGAGGTCAAGGATCCCAATCTGATTGCCAAGATTTCCGGGCATGTGGAGAACTCGCGGGCATTCGCTCGGTATAGGGATATAGACGAAGAAATGGCTAAGGAAACGATTCTAAAACTGGAATAAACTACATACGAGATGGATAAGAAGAAAACAAGCGTTTTTCTGACAAGTTTAACGGACACGATGAATAAGCAAATGTCATTTGAGAGCAAACGACTATGCAATATCTTATTAATTGGTTGGGCGGTAAGCATTATTGCTAGTATTGCCTTGGCATATTATACAACGTCCACGGGAAAGATGCTTTCTGGCCAAACCTTTTCATTCTGGGAGGCCGCCAGAATCATAGGGACTTACACCCTGTTGCTTGTTTCAGTATTATCATTGGTAGCATTCTCGATTCCTTTTCTTGGAAGAGTATTTGTTGGTCTGATAATGGGAATCATCGATGGATTTCGAGCCATAAAGAAGAAAAAGACGGCAAACAGTAGCCTCTCCGACTCTTCCGAATCCGAACCAACTCCTTCTGAACACAACGCTGTTGTTGAAACGCCATCATATGCAGGGCGTGAATCCAGTGACTCCGACAGCCTTTCTGTTTGTATTTCTCCTATTTTTAACACCTTATTTCTGGAAGACTTCCATAAAACGAATAAATACTGTCATGGTGGGAAGAGTCCATATACCATGCTAGTAGAAGTGCTCAATTCAAGAGAGTGGTGTAAATTTGATCTTGAGCGAGTAGGCTATCTTCTGTATCATATCAACGTGGTTGACTTTAATAAGCTCGGTTACCACTCTTATTCGAAATGGATAAAAACCTTTTTCAAAGAGCTAGGACGGGAAGATAAACCCTTGGCCGATTCAAGCAAGATCAAAGACCTTTTTGAATCAGAAGCGGTTGCATTTCATATCGCTTTTGACTTCTTGTATAAACAATACGTAGAACTACATCCTGATTATAAAGGTCCGGTACGTTTTCACAAGAAAGCACCCACCAAAACTCAATAGCATTATTACATATCCTAACGGAAAACGCTTCCGCTCTCAATCACCCTCCTGCGCTGCCCGGCCTATAGCCAGCGTACTGTCGCAGGAGGGTGTTTCTGTTTCCGTTAGAATCATGCTACTCATCTATTAGGAGCAAGAGCTGTTCCCTCTTGCCCCGTACAAATAATCTCACGCACAAGCCGCAAAGCTGCCCATATATTGACAGACAACAAAACGTTGCCTGTTTCTTTGTCAACACCTTCCTTTTGCTCTCAAAGCCGGATTGTTCACGAATATAGGACGCGGAACTCAACTTGCTAGTTGCTGACAACCGTACGCATTGCCAGCGGAGACAAGGTCGTCCTCCGCTGCAGTTGTCAGCACGTCCGCGTCCTTCTTATGTTCACATCCCGCCTTGAGAGTTTCAAGGAAAGGGAAATCCTTAATACTCAAATTATCATGATTGAAGGTCATACAAAAGTCTTCCAGCAACTTGTCTTAGGAAGATTCCCTCAGCAATTTATAAACAGAGTCTACACTCGGGAACCGAAGAGCAACCGCATTTATCTTGAGGCTATGGACCAAGTCAGGGAATATGTTACGCCTACTGAAAAGAACTCACGAGTTTGTTTTTGGCACGATGGAATCCTGATGTTCTTTCCTGACCAGAGAAGGGAAGACTATCGCATTATCACCGTTTCCGTCGAGATTAAAACCAATCTCACAAACCTCACGAGTGATACTAAGATAGATCAGTATCTTGGGGCGACAAACTATTTCTTCCTCGCAGTCCCCCACCATCTGGTTGAAGCCGCTAAGAAAAAGATTCTTACCCCGATCGAGAAGAGGCCCTATAAAGGGGTCATCGATGCCACTTTGGGGAGGATCGTTATCATGCCCCAATGCCAGGATTATGACAGAGAAAGGCACATCCGGCTATCTTCAAGTATGTTTCTGACGAAAAGAAGGATTGACCAACCCCGCCCGGAATACCAAATACACCAGCTTACGGTATCGCCTCAAACACTAAATCCTTTAAAAAAATGGGCTATCCGAAATGTTAGGTTGAGAAAACCTTAAATGTAAGTATCCTGTGACGGTAGGGGTAAGGTTGGAATTCCTTGACTCACCTTCATCGTGTGGTTGCAATCTGTGGTTGGAGGCACGAGAAAGATTCAAACCTCATTTTGCGGTCATCCGAAGGCGCTTACGAAATGCAGTTGTACTTAGAACAGAAAACTCAAGCCTCCGGACAGTGTGAATAGCCAGTGGATGGGCTTGATGGTCTGCTGCCCAATAGGGGTATTTGTTTTAGGATCAATGTATAGTCGGTTTTCACATACGTTCTTTGTGAACAGATAGTGGGCGGCCGTCGTGATGTCCAGACTGAATCGCCAGATGGGAATGGAAAGTGTAGCACCCGCATCGGCAGAAAGGAAGAACCTGTTATTCAATTGAAATCCCGTCTCCGTCCATATCGGACCGGCAGACGACGTCGTACCATAAACTTTCGTGCTATGAGATTCTTGTCCTAGCAAATACCCGGGAGTAATACCGGCGAACAACTCGGTGCGCCGGAGAAAAACGAAAAGAAGATTATCAACTACAGCATTTCTCATTCTCCGTTTCTCATACTCTGGAACATCACCACCACCATTCCAAGATAAATCATCCACGCTATCATCAAGGGCTTTTTGAAGGCGTCCATCAAAGGAGTTTGTCCGAAACCGATAAACGGCTGCAAATGGAAGTCCGATGCAGTTATTCACCGGAGTTTCAAGTGAAGCATATTGCATCCCGACACGCCATCCCCAGCGTCCGGAATAGCGCCTGGTATAGGATAAAGAAAAATGCCCAAAACTCTTATTGGACACCGTCCCGACAGGAATCACGGCACCATATTCCGCACGAAGAGTGTTCCACGCTAAATCCGGGTCAAAATCAAGTTTCTCCTGCGCCCTAACAGAAGGAATTAGAAATAAAAAGAGAGTAATGGAAAAGAGTATATTTCTCATATTGAAATGTGTCTTCGACAATCATGCCAATTCTATGCCATGTCAAGGCCCCATTCGTTATAAATTTGAATAATAATCAAAGATTTATCTCACCCCTTACACCTACCTGTTTCCAACCAGATATTGCAGTGTGAGGATGATTCCTATCCTTCATAAAAAGAAAGATTCCAACCTCGTTTTGCGATTAACCAAAAAATGAACAAAGAGGCCCTTTATTATGCCAAATATGGTATAAAGGCATATACACGACCCCAAACAGATGAAGAACTGTTCGCAACATTCTCGCAATTGTGCCGTTCTTTCTTACGAGGGCGTTCAATATTTGGAGACGCAGGGGATACTGACGCATCCAGCCTCTGCAAACAAGTCCAAACACTTCTTCAAGCCTTTCCGACCTGGCCATTTTCTAAAAGAATCGCCAACATGGATCTCGACAAGTTGAACGAAGACGCCTTGGCCACTTTTTATTCAATGTGCTTCCTGTTTTTGAAGGAGCCACTCGCCCCGGTTGTGCCTAACGAACTATTCACCTCGGAAGATGCTCAACGTTCGTTTGAAAGAGGAATCAATCCTCTTTTGGAAAAACGCCTCGTCGAAACCATATCCGTTCATCATGGAGAGAATAGTGAGGTCACTACTGACAACTACCTTCTTTCTTCAGAGGCTTGTGCCGCGGTTTTCAAAGGGAAGGAAGAGCTTATCAAAGCGAAGGTTGTATCAAAGTTCGGTCAGATTGTCGCCTGGAAAGAAATCACGAAGAAAGATTTGTCTTTTTCAAAAAGCACTGAGAACAGAGTCAAGAAGTTACTCAAGGCGACACGCAGGGACTCTTACAATAAAGTTGTGGACTCATTGAAAACGGCCGGCTTCCGGAATGGAATCGGCGCACTCCTTTACGGCCCCCCAGGAACCGGAAAAACAGAGTTTGCACGACAAATTGCACGGGAGAACCACCGAAATATCCTTCTAGTTGATTCCTCCAAACTTGGGATGACCTATTTCGGGGAGGGTCCGCGCAACTATAGAGACCTATTTAGGACATTCCGATATATTGCGGCGATTTCCAGGGAAGCTCCCATTCTTTTTATGGATGAAGCAGACGGGATTCTTTCCAAGCGAGTAGAAGTACATCGTTCTGCCGACAAAGAAGCGAACGAAATCGCAATTATTGTTTTGGAAGAACTGAATTCCTTTTCCGGGATTCTGATTGCAACAACGAACCTTCTGGATAATATGGACGACGCCTTGTATCGACGGTTTTTGTTCAAGATCCAGTTCGACCTCCCTAACGCAGAAGTACGGAAGACTATCTGGGCCAAAAAACTTCCATGGCTTCCTTCCAATATCATTGAGACCCTTGCTGAGCGGTATGAATTATCCGGAGGACAGATTGATAACATCGCATCGCTATGTCTGATTGATAGAGTCATCGACGGCTATAACCCGACAATGGACGAGATTATCGAATACTGTAGCGAACAGTCTCCAGAGACATCGAGGACTCGAAAGAAAATAGGGTTCTGATACTCCCCGAAAGGCAAAAAAGACGTTTTCCGAGTCGATTCCAACTCGATTCCGAGTCGGAGGGATAATCGGTAAGTTATTGGAGAACAATGAAATACAGAATCAAAAAGCGGGATCACTTGTGGTTAGGAGCCACTTGAAGTATCTTCGCCATGCCTCCTGCGGGTCGATGGGATATCGGCCACGGCCCAAGGGATGGCACTTTGGCCAAATGAGACGCAGTCCGATATCTGTGTCGATAGAGACCAAACAGCTAAAACCATAAATTATGGCTGAAAGAAAGATTGATTTGTATTCCGCTACCGAAACTCGCCCCGGCGATATGTATGTCGTCGGGGGCGGGGACCTGCGGCTGTTTTGCGCCAAACTCATCGCGGGCGTTAGAGCCGAGTTCGAACGGCAGCAGGAACTCACCGCCGTGGAAAAAGCCGAGACGTTCGTGACGGGCGAAACCGTGAAGACCAAGTACGACATCTCGGAGAGCACCCTGTATCGCCTTGCCAAGAGGCACGTGCTCGAGCCTGTCTACATCGGTGGCCAGCGCCGCTACCGTCTCTCTGACCTTGAACGTCTCACGACCAAGGATTCCCAATAAAAAAACGTCAACAAGATGTCCTTGTTAACGCTTTTTTTCCTTGGACGGAAATGAGGGTTACCGAGGACAAAGATAATCATTTTTATCGATTATGACTAGTCTTCCTTTTATTCTGCTCGCCGTTGTTTTGGCGGGTTCCGAGGCTACCCAGCAGTATGTCCTGCAGCACATACAGCCTTTCTTCTATGCCGAGAACTGCCTCGGCATCATCCACGAGGTCGCACAGACCCTTATGACCGAACAGCGCACCATCAATCTCATCACGATGCGTGATGCACTCGTTACTGATATCGATTCCGCAGCCTTGGCCGCAAGACTTCAGGCTTTCAGGGATTATTTCGTAAACGAGAAAATCCTTACTCGTCGATCCACGGACGAGGAGGTCATTTGCCAAATCACGCTTCTCTTGGCTCAAATCCATGGAGCTTTAGATCCAGACCTTGACCTTCAACTCGCCGTGAAAAGTTTTACGATGGATTATGTTTCCAGAGCGAGAAAAGAGATTCTTGAGTTATACTCAAAAAAAATGAGGAACTCGCCCGCGACAGATTATTCTGACGATCTGAACCGGAGGTTGAAAGAACTCAACCATTATCTTACATCTTCTTCTTGGGAGCTTTACGTATACGATTTAGCCGCACTAGAGCGCGAGGCTGAAGAAATCGCCCTTATTTCCTTTAAGGATAATGGCATCTTCTATCGCGGTAATTTGTATTTAATCAGCGGGTATGCCGGTGCCATGAAGTCGTTCTTGTCGCTGACCATTGCTGCATCCGCTTTAAACCGCGGAATTGGTGCTGACAGAACACTGTATTTCTGGTCGATTGCTCGGCCGAACAAGGTTCTGTTCACCGACACGGAATTAGCCAAAAACACCGTCATTAGCAGATGGAGAGCTCTCAAGGCTATGGTTGGTGGGATTGTCGATCCATTCCATTTCAAATACTTAGCATTGCGAAAAGTGCCAGGATCTAAAGCCACTAAGATGCAGATACTGTCCGAAGCATGTGACCAGTTTCAGCCTGATCTCCTTGTGATCGATTCTGTCCGCGATTTGTGCGTAGATTATAATGATAGCGCCGAGGCCGAAAGTCTTGTCGAGACGCTGAAAAACCTGGCGACTAAACTGAATGCCGTAGTGGTGGTTACTTCGCACCGATCTCTCGGCTTCGGCAACGCAAAAGGACACCTGGGAGTTCGATTGAACGAAGCCTGCGCCCTGGAAATGTCCCTGACGAAAAAAGCTGATGTCGGCGCTGCGAATCAGGAATTCGTAGACGTAGCGTTCCCGAAGATGCGGGATGGCATCTATGCTCCTTTCTACTTTCGCTTTGATCCCGACCTGGGCTATCCCGTCGAGTATGCCCCGACAGTGAATATGACAGAAGAGAGGCGGAAGGCTCGAAACGCCGAAATCATAGCCTACAAGGTTATGACACCCGGTGTGCCAATCCGGTATAGCGACCTCGTGCGCGGCATCATGTCGAAAGGAGCAGTTGCCGAGTCCACCGCCAAATCTTACCTCCGCTCTCTGTTAGGGACGATTATCGTCCGCGATGACGACGGGAAATACTGCCTTGCCGATCCCGAACGAGCAATTCCTTTCGATGGCGATGACCTCCCGGAGAGTTAGTTTTGCGGGTGGGGCGGGAGGGGCAGTATATCTATAAAGATATACTGTCCCACCCACGCCGCCCCCCTGCAACCCAATCCACAACCGACTTCTTTATTTCCGAAGACATCAATCAGCACAACATAGAAGCGTTGACCAAAATCTGCATGACGTTTTTATCCGTATGAAATGGGATTTAATACATACGAAACTCCACGCCCTTCTTATTTCGTGGTGGGGAATCATCAAGGATGCCATGGCTCCCAGATGGGCGGCCATGATGCCGCCGGATGAGCCGAATAATCCAGGTGAAGAGTCCATCGCGAAAAAGGACATCACGCCCATCCAAGATGACGCAAACACATCCTCTCTCCCTTCACCTTCTCCTTCTCTTCCCGGGAAAGAAGTCACATCGAACATCCCGACTTCGGACACGAACAACAAGGTGGACCATGAAGCGGCCCTTGCGACGAACGAAGAGGTTGTCCGTCTCCGGGAACGCCTTAAAGAGCTTGAGAAAGATGCCGCCGAAAGGAACGAAGTCACTCGGACCATGGACGAGTTGCGTGATTGTGCGAGGAAAGAACGTGAGAACACCGGAAGGGTCGGCCGACCTCCAAAGCAGTCCAAGAAAGTCACCTTCAACCTTCAGATGCGCTGGTCCTTGCTCTATGAACTCGGTAGCAACATCGGGGCTATTGAACTTGAAAAGACACAGTTTTACAACAGCGCTATCGAGTTAATCCTTAAAACGAACTACCCTCAATTGTACGCAATCTACATACGAAGCATCACCAACGAGGAGCAGCCTGAAACCATCCGGGACTGAACATCACCCCTTACAGGGGTTTAGCGCACTATACCCCTAAAGGGGTGTGCGCCCCCTCTGTGAGGGGGAACCGGCACGCAGAATGCGCGCCGAAATAGCGAGCGAAAACGCTCGCATATGGAGCGACAAGTCGCACCTTCTGTGAGGGAGAGCCCTCACACTCCCCACCAGGGGGCATCCCCCGGTCCCCCAAGACAAAAAACTGCAACACAAATACAATTCAACACAACACAATACAACACAATGAAACAAACATCCGCAAATATGCAGCCCTGCCGGGGAGAATCCGCCGAGCGGCACAACCGCCGCGACAAAGACTTGGACTATATCCGGCAGGATCTGACCAAACACAACAGTTATAAACTGTGGACTACCATCGCCGACCAGATGCAAAAAATCCGGGAGGAGTACGAGAAGGCGACGGGCCAGAAGCTTCAGTCCACGGCGCAACCTATCCAGGAAATCGTCCTGGTCATCGACATGGACACGACGGCCAAACAAGTCGAGGACTTCTGCGACAAACTCAAGACGATGGGGATGACTCCCCTCTCCTATGCCATTCACAAGGACGAGGGACACTACGACAAGGAGACCGGCGAATGGGTGCCGAACTACCACGCCCACATCATCGTTGACACCACCTGCTGGGAGCACAAGGTGGTCGAGCGCACGAAGAAGAAAAATGGAAAGAACGTAATCAACCCCAAGACCAAGAAGCCCGAGAAGATCAAGGTGGACGCCTACGCCAAGACCATCAAGTTCACGCGTGAAGACATGAGCCGCCTTCAGGACTTCGCCGCCGAGGCGACTGGCCTGGAAAGGGGCGTGGCCTCGGACAAGGTCCACGAAGAAGCCCGCCGCTTCAAGGCGAAGGCGCAGGCGAAGGAAATCATGGAGCAGGCAGAAACGATTGAAGGGCAGAAAGCACTTATCGCCGAGCAAGAGCAGACCATCCGTGCCTGCGTGGTGGAGATGCAAGAACAGGGGAAGTCCGTCGTCAAGAACTTCGACGAGCAGACGGGAAATCTCCAGAAGAGCGGCCTGGAACTCGACAAGGCTCTCATTGAAAGGAGGAACTGGTTGAAGACTGCGGCGGACGACGACATCCAGGAGAAGACGCCGGCGGCGGTCTTGCAGATGCTCCGTCCACTCTCCGACGCAATTACCGTGGTTGCCATGGCTGCAGCGGCAATGGCTTCGGCCATCGCGGACTCGGTTTCCCGCTCCGTCCAGGAGAAGCAGAAGATGCTGACGGCCCTTACTCGTCAGATTAAGGAACAGTCCATTTGGAAATCCACGAAAGGCGCCATCTTGTCTCTTGTAAACAAGCCGGCGAACCGGCAGGTCGAGGAACTGCAGGAAGAACTTCGTGAAGTTCGCGCTGAGGCGGAAGAGGCCAAGGCGGCATTCGAGAAGCAGAACGCTGCGATTGCCGAGTCTCTCAGGGCGGAAGAAGCAAACAGCCATTCTCTCCTGATCCGGCTCAATGATGCCGAGCGGCGGAACAAGGCGCTCTGGGAAGCCCTGAACAAGGAAGAAGCAACCAATGCCGCCTTGAGGGAAGAACTCCGCACTGAGAAGAACGCCCACAAAAAGGCCATTCAAGAAAAAGAGAGTCTCTCCCTCTGGATCAAGGGATATGTCGAGAAGATGGACAAACGGCTCCGCGCCATCGCCATCAGCCTGGTCGACTACGCCAGTCCCGAACTTCGGCAGCGGTATGAGTCCAGGGGACTCCCCCGCTTCATCGGCGAGCAGCTTTGGGCTTCAGTTGTTGACACGAAGGAAGAACGGGCCGCAAAACGCGCTGCTCTCCAGAAGGAAGCCGAA
>JAEEGL011331620.1_pt1 | contig 12125 bp, 13 predicted proteins | sample 9134231 | NCBI WGS metagenome assembly JAEEGL01 (sample SAMN16246548, study PRJNA631951) | gut metagenome | biome: gut microbiome; feature: rumen; material: fiber-attached | host: Bos | place: Iran: Karaj | collected 2018-10
GTGATGCTGATGAAAATCAAAAAAGTATTGAATAGGCCATTCAATAAATCCCTGGGAAAGAGCGTACCGGCGCTCTTTTCTTTTAGAAAATAACGCTATTATTTACGCTAAATAATGGCTTTTGATATAAAAATCACATAGAGGTAACTTATATGAATGCTACATACAAAGTCGTCTTTTTCTATCCAGATAGACATATCGAAGAAGTTGATGAAACCTTTTACTCTGAAGAAAAAGCAAAAGAATATGGTCAACAATTATTAGGCCAAGTCTTTAACACAGAAGGATACTTAGGCAAACATCGTGATGGCGATGGAATTTTCCATCGTAAAAAAGCAAAACCATCATTCATGGTTATTGAAATTGGTGGAGATAAAAAATACACTGTTGTCTTTGATAGTAAAGAGTAAATATGTTTTGCTTTTATAAATAAAAGGCCATTATTTCTTGGCCTTTTTATTTTCATCAAATATGTAATGCTTCTTATGTCTTCTTATAAAGAAGATGTCTCTTAAGAATCTCATTGATGATTTAAATGGAGAAACTGTGCTTCCACGATCATCACTCCAAATAACTCCAATTTCAGTAGTTGAGATTTTATTTAATTTAGCGATATATACATATTCAACATCAAATGCAAATTTGTTCACTAATTGTTTGTCGACAACCTTCTTTGCAACATCTGTTTTAAACGCTTTGAAACCACATTGAGTATCTTTAAGCTTTGTGTGGAACAACATTTTAACAAGTATTCTACAACACCAACCAATAAATACTCTTAATGCTGGTTGCTTTTTCTTAATAACACTGTCTTTTGCGTGTCTGCTACCGATAATAAAGTCGTAATTTCCCGCTAAATCTACTACTTTTTCGATTGCAGAGAGATCTGTTGATAAATCAGCATCCATGAATAAAACATAATCACCAGTAGCGTGTTCTACACCATATTTAACTGCGTAACCTTTACCTTGATTTGGTTCATAGCTTAAAGCGATAACACCATCAATAGATTCAATTACTTCTTTAGTGTTATCTTTACTACCATCGTTTACGAGTAATAATTCGTGATTGATGTTTTTATCTTTGAGATAGTTTTTTACAATCTCTATATTTTTAATAATATCCTTGCTTTCGTTATAGCAAGGAACGACAATACTTAGTTTCATCCTTATTATGATACATACTCTTGATTGTAATTAAAAGAAGTAAATTACCTAGATTACTATGTAAAACTTTAAATATCAAAATTGATAATCTACTTATATCCTTATAAAATATTAGTAGCACATTAGGAGATATTATTATGGTTGGAAGAGAAACTATAAGAGAATTTTCAGGTTTCGTTATCGGTTATTTAGACCACGAATCAAACGGGGATATTATCGTTCGCGCTTGGAGTGGTAAAAATCTTGGTATGTATGAAGCTAAAACAGACACTACTAAGGACTTTGCGGGAAGAATCCTCTACAGAGGAAATATGGCACCTGCTTTATTACTTTTATTCAAATAATTGAGGTATCAAAATGAAGAAAATATTAAAGTGTTTTGCCTTAACTACTTTAGGCTTTTTGCTCGTTGCATGTGGCAACACTAATAATGAAGAATCTCCTAATTCTGAACCAGAAAAATCTAATGTAGATTCAAGTATTGATGATAGACCTTTTGTGAATGATGAATTATCTACAGAAAGCGGTTTAGTAGTGAAATTCAATGCAAAAGGCGCACGAATTGAAACTATTAAGTGGGATGGAACACAAATTGCAAAAGATGGTTTTATCGCTGGAAGATGTGCAAATCGTATAGCAAACGCAACTTTTGAATTGAATGGTCAAACATATAATTTAGATAAAAATAATGGTCAACATCATCTCCATGGTGGATCAAAAGGTTTTGGTGAAATCAATTGGACAAAAGTAAGTCAAACTGCTTCTTCAATTGTTTACTCAATTCACTCCCAAGATGGTGATATGGGTTATCCAGGAACAATGGATATGACAGTCACTTATACATTGAGTGAAGAAGGTGAATTAGGTATTGAATATTTCGCTACTACAGACAAGGATACTTTATGCAATCCAATCAACCATTTATACATGTCTTTAAATGGTAATAATAATGCAAAGAACCATAGGTTATGGTTAGATGCAGATAAATATACCGAAAAAGATAGTGGTTTAATTCCTACCGGAAACCTTATTGATGTGGCAGGAACAAAGTATGATTTTACAACTGAAAAAGCAGTGCCAGTCAATAGTGGTTGGAACGCTGACAACTTTGATGATAACTTTGTTTTAAATGGTGAAGGATATAGAAAAGTTGCTACTATGACAGGCACTGCTAGCAATATCTCGGTGGATGTTTATACTGATAGACCTGGATTACAACTTTATGTAACTTCAAGTGATATTTGTTTAGAAGCTCAAAACTTCCCAGATGCTATTCATCATGATAATTTCCCTTCTCCAATTTTAAGGGCAAATGAAGAATTCTGTTCCAAGACGACATACATATTTACAAGATAAAATAAAAGAAAATGCCACTTGTTAAGAGTGGCTTTCTTTTTGATTTAACCTAATTTGAAAATTATTTTTTCCACATTTTTTCAAATTTAATGGACTTTTGCTGATGAATTTTTAAACTATTAAATTTTAGTTTAAACTTTATTTTTTATCTTTGCTTAATTCTCTATGAAATTGGCCAAATGTTATATATAATATAAAAGCAACTATGGGACGTAAAATTAGATTACTTAAAATTATTGCATTTGTTTTAATAGCCATCGAAATCGTTTTGATAGGCGTTTTCAGTGCGTTCTATTTTAATAATGTTTTTGATTTAAGAACTAACATGCCAGTTGAATGGGTAGTGCTTACTGCAGTTATCTTTGTAGCACTAGATTGCTTGTTCATTTGGATATCTATTTTACTCATTGCTTCATTAAGACAAAAAACTGACTTACATGCAGCGGATGTTATTGGCAATGATATTCAAGAAGCTTATAACTTCGCTCAAGTCGGTTTAGCAGTTACAGATGATGATAATACTATTCTTTGGACAAACGATATCTTTAAAGATAGACATCTTGAAATTATTGATGAAAACATCACAGAATGGCAACCTGCTTTAGCAGCTTTAATTGATCCTGCAAATAAATCAGATACAGTTAAAATTGAAATTAATAATAGAACTTACGAAGTAAAATATATTAGAGAAGCTGGATTATGGATTTTCAAAGATGTATCGGACTTTGAATCTATTTGTAAATATTCTAAAGACCAAGCTCCTGTCGTTGGTATTTTAGCTATTGATAACTATGATGATGTTATTCGTGGTGAAGATGACTTTAATGACGTTGTAACTAAAGTTAAAAATACAATTTTTGGTTACGCTAAAGAATTTGGTTTCTTACTAAAACGTATTAAAGATGATAACTATTTTATCATTTCTAACTTCGATTCTTATTCAAAAATCAAAGAAGATAATTTCTCAATTATCGACAAAGTTAGAAAGATCGGTTCTGGTGAAGATGTCCCATTGACATTATCTATTGGTTTTGCTTTAGACTTCCCAGACGTTAATAAATTACACGAATTAGCACTTGCTGCTTTAGATATCGCTATGTCTCGTGGTGGTGACCAAGTTGTTGTTTCCGCTTATGGTAAAGAAATGGAATTCTATGGTGGTAAGAGCGAAGCTCAAGAGAAGAGAAGTAGGGTTAAAATCCGTGTTCTTGCTGACTCATTGATTAACTTAATTAAATCAACATCTAACGTATTAATTATGGGCCACACTAATATGGATATGGATGCTTTTGGTGCATGTTTAGGTATTAAAGCAATATGCGATAGATTAGGCAAAAACTCTAGAATTGTCGTTGATTTGAAGGCAACTGAAACCAAAACAAGAGCATGTATTACATCAAGTTTTGGTAGAAACGAACTTGAAACTACTATTGTAAATCCTCATGATGTTGCTTCATTGATCAAAGCTGGAACATTACTTGTTGTTGTTGATGTTCACATTCCTTCAATGGTTATGTATCCGCCTTTACTTGATCAAGTCGCAAAGATTGTTGTTATCGACCATCATAGACGTGCAGAAGAATACATCGACTCATTATCATTGGTCTTTAACCACATCGATCCATCTTCATCATCAACTTGTGAATTAATTTCCGAATTTATTAGATTTTCATCTATTAACCCAAGAATTGAAGTATCTCCACTTTACGCAACTATCATGCTTGCTGGTATCTTCTTAGATTCTTCATACTTTAAATCTCGTAACACAGGTATTAGAACTTTCGAAGCTGCAACTATTCTTAAAGAATATGGCGCTGATAACTCTTTAGCGGATGATCTTTTAAAAGATGATTACGAAGAACATAAAACAGTTTCCGATATCATTTCACATATGGAAACTCCAGAATATGGTGTAGTTGTTGCAGTCGCAAATCCTGAAAGAATTTATGACCCTGCAACTATTGCAAAAGCTGCAAACGAATGTCTTTCCTTCAAAGGAAATCACGCAGCATTTGTCATCGGCAAAACAGGACAAAGAGAAGCTAGAATGTCCTGTAGAAGTGATGGTTCTATTAACGTACAATTACTTGCCGAAAAGCTTGGCGGAGGAGGTCACTTCTCTAGTGCAGCTGTCTCATTTAGCAAAGCTAACACTGAAGAAGTCAAACAAGACTTACTTGAAGTATTAAGAAAATATTTGAAGTCAGCAATGTCAGCAAATGGTAACCCAGGAGAGGAGGAAGAATAGCCATGAAAGTAATCTTATTAGCAGATGTTAAAAAAGTTGGTAAAAAAGACCAAACTGTCGAAGTAAGTGACGGTTATGCTGTTAACTTCCTTTTCCCACGTCGTCTTGCTGTCCAAGTTACTAAGAAATCAGTCGAAGTCTTAGAGGACCAACAAGAAAACGCAAGACAATTAGAAGCTAAAAAACGTGCAGAAGCACAAGAATTAGCAGAAAGACTCAAAAATGTAGTAGTGGAATTCTCTGTTAAAACAGGAAAAGAGGGAAAACTCTTTGGAAATGTATCCACTAAACAAATCGAAGAAGAATTGTTAAAGCAATTCAAGATTCAAATTGATAAGAAAAAATTCATTGATAAAGGACCTCTTAGTGTCCTTGGCTATCACCATTTAAGAATTGAACTTCATAAAGGTGTTGTTGGCACAATCAATGTCCACTTAAAAGCAGAAGGGGAGAAATAGTATGGCAACTAAAAAATTGTTCAGTGATCTTCCTTTCAATGAAGATGCTGAGAAAGCCGTTTTAGGCTCCGCACTTTTATCTAACGAAGCTTTGTATTCTATCTTAGCTTCTTTACAAGAAGATGATTTTTATGTCATTAAAAATAGAATCATTTTCAGAGCGATTGCAAACTTATTCAATAAGAAAACAGCAGTTGATACATTAACAGTTACTGAAGAACTCATGAATATGAAAGAATTAGAAGCTGTTGGTGGTGTAGATTATCTTAGACAATGTTGTGACGCAATGGTCTCTTTAGCATCATTAGACTTCTACATTAACATAGTTAATGACCAAGCAGTTTTAAGAAAACTCATTTTAGCTGCTAGAAGGATTAATGATGATTATTCCGAAAAGGAAATTGATGATGTTAATGACTTCATTTTAAAGAGTGAAGAATCTATTAAAGACGCTACTGCAAGAAGAAGGATTTCTTCTTTCAAACGTACAGATAATCTCGCTAAAGAATTAGCTGTTCGTATGAACACACCAATCGCTGTTGGTGAAGATAACTGTACAGGTTTAACCACAGGTTACCCATCATTAAATAAAATCACTGGCGGACTTCACGCAGGTGACATGATTATTGTTGCTGCACGTCCTTCTGTTGGTAAAACTGCTCTAGCAATGAATATTGCTTATAAAGCAGCAAGCCACACTAACAAACCAGTTGCTATTTTCTCACTCGAAATGTCTTGTGAACAATTGATGGATCGTCTTTTAGGTATCGCTAGCTCAGTTAAACTTAGCGATATTAAGACTCGTAGATTTATGTCCGATAGAGATAGAGCAAAGATTAACGCTACTATTAACGAATTATCTCAATTACCTATCTATATCGACGATACATCCTCAATTAAATTGATGGATATCTTAGCAAATTCTAGAAAATTACAAGCAGAACACCCAGATTTAGGTTTAATTATTGTCGACTACTTAGGCTTAGTTACAACTGAAAGTTCTAAGGGTGGAGACTCTAGACAAGAAGAAGTTAGAAAGATTTCTCTTGCACTTAAGTCTTTAGCAAAAGAATTAAAAGTTCCAGTTATCGCTGTTTCTCAATTAAGTAGAAACGTTGAACAACGTGGTGAAAATAAACGCCCAATGTTATCTGACTTACGTGACTCTGGTTCTATCGAACAAGACGCTGACGTTGTTATGCTTCTTTATCGTGAAGACTACTATAAAAATCAAAAGAGTGATAAACAATTAGGCGAAAAGAAACTCAAAGATATGAATAATTCTGAGAGATTCGAAGCTATGAAGAAGACAAACGAAATGGCCAAAGGCCAACAATTCGCAGGTGATGCTTCCTTGGTTGAAGTTGATGTTGCTAAAAACAGAAATGGTCAAACAGGTAAGACTCCATTATTCTTCTATAAGGCATATGGCAGATTCGACCAACCATCTAGAGAATGGGTCGAACAAATGAAAGCAATTGACGAAGGAAATGAATAATTAGGAATGTACTTCCATATAATTGCATCAGGATCAAAAGGAAACGCTACTATAGTAGCGAATAATAATACAAGAATTCTCATTGATATGGGAATTTCTTTATGTAGACTTGAAGAAGGTTTAGCGGAAATTAATCTAAAACTAGATGATATTGACGCTGCCTTTTTTACTCATAATCATACTGACCATATTGGAGGTATTAAGTTTTTATCTCCTAAGAAAATGTACGCTTTAGAAGGAACTCTACCTACTAGTCTTTCAAATGTAGTGGAACTTAATATTCCTGTGATGATTAAAGACATAGAAGTTACACCTTTTAAGACGAGTCACGACGCTACTAATCCATGTGGATATTTATTCAAAAGTAACGGTAAATCCATTGTATATATGACAGATACAGGCGTTTTTCTTGATGAAAACCTACCTTTGATTCAAAATCCTGATTATTTAATTATTGAAAGTAACCATGATATTTCAATGCTCCTTAAAACTAATAGACCATTTGAACTAAAAGAAAGAATTATGTCAGATCATGGTCACTTATGTAATGAAGATAGCGCAATTGCTGCAATCTCCATTATTGGAGATAACACGAAAGAAATAGTGCTTGCTCATATCTCTGAAGAAGCAAATGCTCCAGAAGTTGCCATTGAAGCATGGAAGAGAATCTTTGCTCATTTTGGAAAGAGATTTGATAAATATAATATTAGAGTCGCAAATCAATGGACTTCTTTAACAGGAGGACAAAGAGATGACAATTAAGATATACGCTATCGGAAAAATAAAAGAACAATATCTATCTTTAGGTATCGCTGAATATGTAAAAAGGCTAAAGCCTTATTGCAACATCGAAATTAAAGAAGTTAACGATGAAAAAGTAAATGATAATCCTTCTTTAGCTGAGATAGAAATTGTTAAAAATAAAGAAGCTGATTCTGTTCTCAAATTATTAAAACCAAGTGACTACTTAATTGGTTTAGATTTAAATAGAAAAGAGTTCACTAGTGAGGCTTTCGCAGAGTTTTTGGATAAGAAACTTGAACTTTCTGGTTCTAATTTATCATTTGTAATAGGTGGTAGTTATGGACTAGGAGATGCGCTTAAAAATAGATGTAATGATTTTATAACGTTATCAAAGATGACGTTCTTACATCAAATGACTAGATTAATTCTCTTGGAACAAATCTATCGTGCGTTTAAAATAAATAGGCATGAGGTTTATCACAAATGATTTTTGAAGAATTCAAACACTTAAAACAAGAACATGATAAAAACAATCCATTCTCTAATTTGTACTTTTATGAAACTGGAGAAAGCTTCTATGTTGAACCAGCATTCTATACTCAACTAATGGGATTTAAAGAACAACATAAAGAAAGATTTCCAGAGATATTAAAAAGGATGGAAGAAGTGGTTAAATCAAATAAGAAAGTAGTGTTCACTGCGAACTATGAAACGCCACTTACAGAAACTGAAGGATATATTTATTTAGAAATTACTGATATTACTGATCCACTAAAGATTTATGCAGAAGATAAATCTCGTGGTAGTGATTATGGGGATTAAAAAAGGGATTCAATGAATCCCTTATTTTTTTATTGCATTGGTCTGAGCTGTTTTGTTAACAAGAACATTACTCTAAATCCAAGAGGAGCAATGAAGAACATCATCTTGATAGAGAATTGTACTGGTAAGAGTAAACCTAAGATTAATCCGATTAATGCTGGTGCAATACTAATCCATGATTCAATCTTGAATGTTGTTAATAAAGACATATAGTTGAATGGATTATTTTTACCACGAGTCATTAACCAAATCATTAATGCCATTAAGAGTGACAAACCTAAGTAGATACCTGCAAAGATAAGTGTTCCGTTTAAGATATTCTTATTTTTACCTGTTTCATAAGCTTTATTTAAGAATGTTTTGAAATTCTTGAATACACCATCTTCGATTGCAGAATCTGTAGCGAGCATATTTTCAATTGCTGCAGGATCTGCAGGTTTTGCAATAGTTTTGTTTTTGATTTCGATGAATGATTTATATAAATCTGTATTTGCTTTGAATGTTTTGTAATCACCAGCTAGTTCTGCAACAGCAGTGTTTGTACCTGGTTTAACAACTCTTAAGAAATATGCATCTTTGAAGAAGACCATGAATGAAGGAGAAGAGTATGTTGCATCTTTCTTTTCTTCAGCATTTGCTTCAGTGACTGTTTCTTTGAACTCTGCAAGTTCTTTAAGATAAGCATTTTTGCTTTGCTTTGTGCTTAAGGATGATTTATAAACTTGTAATTCAATCAAGTTAGTTAATTTGTTTGTGTATTGATAAATTTTTTCGCCTTCTGTATCAGTAAATGTAAGAAGTTTTTTATCATCGACAATCATTGATTGATCATCTTTGTACATTTCTAATGCGAAATTTGCGACTGTCTTTTTAAGTCCATATGAATTGTTTTTAACAATTGATGAACCGCTTTGACTTGAGTAATAAGTTGTAATTGGAATGAGTGGTAATAAAACACCTAAGAAGAACATGATGATTGTAAGCCAGAGTGGTGCAGTTTTTGCTGCTGCTAATGCTCTATCATTACTAATCAATGATCCGAAACTGTTCTTTAATAAATCTTTTGATCTTTCTTTCATTGAGATAACCTCCTTAAGACGTTCATTAAATAAAATACTTTGTATTTAGCATTTTAGCAACATTTCTTTTTTGAAAAAGTAAATTCATACAAAGTACGAATTTCGATTATATGTTAGAAATGCAATGGTTTTAGCATATAAACAGGTTGAAAATTAATTTTCATTTTGTTAATATCTTTTTGCTATAAAGCTAAACGGGGTCGTAATGGATTCGACAGGGATGTGCAAGGCTTTAACTGCAGCGGGGCGGCAACCCTAATAGCCAAAACAAAATAACTGACAACAGTTATATGAGAGCTCCTAGAGCTCAAGCTCTCTGCTTAGCATAAGCTACTCGACATAGAGATCCGACGCATCGCGCCGGGCAGAGCGTCTCCCAGGGTTTTCTCCTTTCACGCCTGGTCAAGATGTCATACCAAAAGGATAGGGGACGAGAGTGGACTTGTTACTCCAACCGAAATTAAGTAAGTCTCGCGTAGTCTAGTGAGTCGATATACAAACCTACGTTAAATAACCTAATATCGTCTAAGCTGTAGACGTTATTGAAGGGTCATCTCTGGACGCGGTTTCGATACCGCCGGCTCCACCAAAATAGAAATTAGCACCTACTTTGTAGGTGTTTTTCTTTACTCATATCAAAACTAACAAAATGTAAGATTTTTCTTACAAAATGAGTTATATTTAGTTGGTAGATACATTTTATTAAGGAAAATACAATGTTTTCTAGAAAGTGAGAAAAACATAAATGCAATTTGAAAAGAATTTGTCTCTCCTTAGAAAGAAATGTGGTTTGTCTCAAGAAGAACTGGCGTTTGCAATTGATGTTACAAGACAAACAATTTATTCATGGGAAGCAGGATTAAATTATCCAAATATCGTTATGCTTAAAAAGATAGCGAACGCTTTAAATGTATCTACAGATGATTTACTTAATGGTTATGAAGTAAATAAACTACCAAATAAGTTAAAAGGATTAAAACTTACATATGTCAAGCCACATAAAGGCGAAGTTAAATATGAAGAACTACCTAACTGGTTTATTAAATTAAAACCAGATGAAGAAATATGTTGGGCTTTATATGACAAACAAGAAAAAGATTTAGTTAGAGATTATTCTTATCGTATTTTCACTAAAGGAAAAGTATTAATCCATCACTTAGAAGGAATAGAAATAGAAGTTAAAGAATATTCTCCGGACTTTTCTTCTACAAGAATGTATAACCAATATGTTTCAGTTAAAGAAAATGGTTCTGCCTGGTTAGGTGAATCCTATTACAAAGATGGTCAAAAGATAATTAAGACATATAAAGACCAAGATTTCTTAGATGATTGGGGTATAGGTGGTCACTTTGTTTATACGAAAATGAAATATAACGAAGCGGAAGACTACATTTTGGAATATGAAGGTAAGAAACATAAAGTTATTAAGATTTCCTACTATGATCCTGATGGTAGTGACGATTATAAACGAGCATACTTTGAAGTATTCTTGAACCAAGATTTTGAATCTCTAGTTTGGAGAAGATATACAAAAGTTTCTATGAAAGATAAATTTTCAAAAGAAGTCATTAAGATTAATAATTGCGAGTATGATATGGACTACTACGCGATAACATCTAGATTGGTTTAATAGAAAATTTATCAATAAAAAAGCCGCTTTTTACAGCGGTTTTTCTATTATTCAATATTGTTTTGGACTTGGAATAGATTGTATAAATCGTTAACTTGCATTTTTGCTTTTTCTTCTCCGGAAATATCTAGAACGATTTTTCCGTGAGCAAACATAATTAAGCGATTTCCATATTTAAGTGCATCTGCCATGTTATGAGTAATCATAAGAGCAGTCATTTTGCTTTCATGAACAATCTTGTCAGTAATCTCTAAAACTTTCTTTGCTGTTTTAGGATCTAGTGCAGCGGTGTGTTCATCTAGTAAAAGAATTGGTTTAGTAACATCGAACTTACGAACTTCACTATCAAATGTTTCATATGCTTGTTTTAATTGTTCTTTTCTTTGTTGGGAGGTTAGCGACTTGTCATTTTTGATAGCGAGTTTAGCTTTTAAGTACTTATCTTTGGCTAATTTATAACCTGTTTCTACCTCTTCTTTTGCTTTGTGTTTGTCGCCTTCTGCGAAGTAGACATATTCTTTTCTGATTCTATTATGGCTTGGAAGATTTCTCATAGTAGCCATTAACAACGTTAATGCTTGTCTTTGACCACCTGACATAGTGCCAACTTTCTTGTTGAGTTTTTCTTCAATTCCTAAGTCGAACTTTTTAAGTTCATTAATGAAATATTCTTTTTCTTGTTTGGAGAATCCCCATTTAAATGGTGAATGAACTTTACCTTTTCTATATGCAACTTCTAAGTTTTCAAGGACAGACATTTCTGTAGCAGTACCCATCATAGGATCTTGGAAGACTCTTCCATAGTATCTAGCGCGTTCATGTTCGTTCATGTGAGTGATGTCCGCACCATTAAGGAAGATTTGTCCTCTATCTGGCATCATTGCACCAGTAATGATATTCATAGTAGTGGATTTACCGGAACCATTTGTACCAATAATAGTGACAAATTCGCCTTCTTCGATAGTTAATGAAACGTCATCAAGAGCTATAACTAAATCTTCAGGATTACCAGTGGTATTGAATTCTTTGTGGATGTTTTTAAGTACTAACATAACTATTTGACCTCCACAGTTTTCTTCTTAAAGATTTTATTCCATAACTTCATGATTCCCTCTTTAATCATA
>JAEEGL012590145.1_pt1 | contig 12125 bp, 8 predicted proteins | sample 9134231 | NCBI WGS metagenome assembly JAEEGL01 (sample SAMN16246548, study PRJNA631951) | gut metagenome | biome: gut microbiome; feature: rumen; material: fiber-attached | host: Bos | place: Iran: Karaj | collected 2018-10
GTGTTAAGCCTGATACAGGCGCCCGGCGTCCCCTTCAAATCGCCGCTTAAAGACAGTTCACCTTCCGCATAGATCTTTGCATCAGGAGGCAGATAGAGCTGGCCTGACGCAAACAGGATCCCAAGAGCCATCGGAAGATCAAAGTTCGTACCGGTCTTACGCATATAAGCAGGACTTATACCGATCGTAATATGCCCCTTAGGCATCGAAAAGCCGGTCGATTTAAATGCTGATATCAGTCTTCCCTGTGATTCCCTTATCGATGAATCGCAAAGACCTATTACTGAAAAAGACGGAATGCCTGGTGAGATAGATACTTCGATCAATGCGACAGTAGAATCCGCACCGGTCGCAAAGCATGAATAAAGCCTTGCCACATTAGGTTTAGTTGCCATATCAAATCCTCCTTTTAAGAGCAGAATACACTCTTAAAAAGTGGATTATCAGTACAAAAACTCTGCAGGAAACCCCGAAGATTACAGACAAGAAAACCGGCAAAACCACGGAATTCCGACACTATATTACAAAAACCTACAAAAGAGCCCTAAAACAGCCGACAAATACCGACAAACAACCTACAAAGTATTATGCTTTGAATGTGCTACAATTATGAGGCAAAAATAAGATTTTTAAGAGGTATATATATGAAGCTTGGTATCGTAGGACTTCCTAATGTCGGTAAGAGCACTCTTTTCAATGCAATCACCAGAGCAGGCGCCGATGCAGCAAACTACCCTTTCTGCACTATAGAACCTAACGTAGGCGTTGTCTCCGTTCCTGATAAGAGACTTGATAAGCTCGCTGAGATCTACAATCCCGAGAAGTATACTCCCGCTGTTGTAGAGTTCGTTGATATCGCCGGCCTTGTTGCAGGCGCTTCCAAAGGCGAAGGTCTTGGCAACAAGTTCCTTTCAAATATCAGAGAGTGCGATGCTATCGTTCACGTTGTAAGATGCTTCGACGATCCCGACGTTATCCATGTTAACGGCCATGCTGACCCTGCCGGTGATATCGCTACTATCGATGTCGAGCTCATCCTTTCCGACCTCGAGATAATGGAAAAGAGAATAGACAGAACAAAGAAAATGATGAAAGGCGGCGACAAGGCATTTGCAAAAGAACTAGCTGTTTACGAGAGGATCTACGACTGCCTCGCTGAAGGCAAATCAGCAAGAACTCTTACTTTCGAAGATGATGAGCAGGAATACATCAAGGATCTTCAGCTCATCTCCATGAAGCCTGTCCTCTACTGCGCAAATATAGCTGAAGAAGACATCAAGAAGGATGATATCGAATACGTTAATATCGTTAAGGATATCGCAGCTAAGGAAGGTTCCGGTGTTGTTGTTATCTCTGCCAAGATCGAGGAAGAACTTGGCGAGCTCTCACCTGAAGACCGCGAAATGTTCCTCGAAGACTTAGGCATCGAGAGCGCAGGCCTTGATAAGATGATCAATGCATCCTATTCACTTTTAGGTCTCATCTCTTTCCTTACAGCAGGTCCTAAGGAAGTACGTGCCTGGACTATCAAGAAAGGTACAAAGGCACCTCAGGCTGCAGGCAAGATCCACTCCGACTTCGAAAGAGGCTTTATCAGAGCAGAAGTCGTAGCTTACGACGACCTTATTGCCAACGGTACATATAATGCCGCTAAGGAAAAAGGCCTTGTAAGATCCGAAGGTAAGGAATACGTCATGAAGGACGGCGACGTTGTAGTATTCAGATTCAATGTCTGATCAGTTTTCGAAAACTTAACAAATCAAACCCGCAGGGAATCATTCTTTGCGGGTTTTTATTTCTTTTCTTTTAAACAGGCTGAATATGATAGTCTCAAGTCCGCTTATAACAAACGCTATTCCGGAAAATACAATGATGTTCCTCGTTCCGTTAAAAGCGTTTGCGAGGAGCACAATTCCTGCAACGATAAGTAATAAAGCCATTACAAGAAGAACCCAGCTGTAGATGTCTTTTTTAGTGAACAGGAATATCTCCTGTCTGAGCTTAACGATTCCGTCGATAAGGAAGAAGATTCCGACGATCGTGGATAAAAGCTGCAGGACGATCTCCGGATTAAGAATAAAGAACAATCCAAGCGCCATGAGGATAACAGAATAGACCAGTACGATCTCAGCCCCTGCCGCTTTGCCGTAATTCTCTTCCCTGAACTGCTTGATAGAAACGATATAACCGATAACTTCTGTAATTCCGGCAACGAATAAGACCACGCCAAAAAGAATACCGATAACGCCCGAAGACAGTTCAGGCAAGGTAATAAAGAAGAATCCGGCAATGATGGCAAAGATGCCGCCGATATAAGATGGTAGTTTTTTTGTAGTGCTGGCCGTCATAAAACAGAACCTATAAAATCGTTATCCGGTTTAATAATAGTAAATACCAGATCCTTACCGCGTGCAACAAATTCCCTGAAATAATTATACAGCTTTATAACATACCCTGAATTGATAGCTTCAACACCAACAGCTTCGATACCGAATGAACGCGCGTCATAAACTGAACGCGGTACGTGGAATCCGGTAGTTACGACTACTGCGGTATCTATGTGATAGACCTTGAGAGCCCTGTTCATCGATTCATATGTGGATAGACCTAACTGGTCACAAAAGATCTTTTCCCTTGGAACGCCTTCATTTACAAGGAATTCGGCCATAACACCTGTCTCATCGTACTTATCAGGATCAGCACTGTCGCCTGAGACAAGAACATAATCACAGCACCCGGTCTTATATACGCTTGCAGCGGTCCTCAGTCTGTCAGCAAGCATCGGACTCGGAACATCGCCCCAGATTGCACACCCCAGAACAATAACAGCCTGATAATGTGAATTCATCGATACATCTCCGGATTCAAAAGCTTCAAGAGAATATACATTAGCTTTAGTATCGCTGATCATGTAAATATTCATGACGCCAAGGACAGCCACTCCGATAAGGCCAAGTATTACAAGCACAAGGAAGATCTTTAACAGTATCTTCCGGGCTTTTTTCTCACTCTTTGTCTTCTGTGTCTTTGTCATTATCAACAGCCTTGGATGAAGCTTCTACGATAGACCTTGTCATGAAATAGATAAGTCCGACCGTAAAGCAGAAAACAAGCGTAATAGTAATGTCTGAGATCAGAACATAAGCAACGGGCAGCCCATTCATTATCAGCGTAAAGATCAGTACAAGAACAACGCCGCTTATATATACGCCGCAGGAACCTCTGTAGAAATTCCTGTATTTGCCTGTGCAGAAAGGCGCCTTTCCAACAAACAGGAAAATGAGCGCAACAAGAGATAACAAAAGAAAAATGCACGCCGTGATAACCGCAGCAGTGTTCATATCCTGATACCTCTCTCATAAAGCTGTTCACGGATAAGAACTTCGACCTTATCTTTAAGGTCATCTAAATCCCATGAATTATCGATAGAGTGATCACCAAGCTCACAATACTCGTCATCGGTCATCTGGACAGCTATTCTTCTCTCTGCCTCTTCCTTTTCCATCCCGCGCTTCTGAAGTCTGGCAAGACGGACATCCTTATCGCATGTAACGACCCAGATCTGGTTGCAAAGCTCACGGAACTTGTTTACCGGGATCGGAACATCAAGAACGACACACTTTGTGCCCTTCTCCTTTTCTTTTCCAAGTGTCTCTTCGATCTGCTCGAAAACATGGCGGTGAATAATCGTGCTTAAGTCATCAAGCTTCTTCTTATCGCCAAAAGCGATGTCCGACATAACGCGGCGGTTCAATGCGCCATTGGCAGATACGACCTTTTTACCGAAAGTCTCAGCGATCTCAGGCATAGCTCTGCCCATAGGGCCGGTTACGCTTCTTGAGATCTCGTCAGCATCAAGGACAAGAAGTCCTCTGTCTGCAAGAATAGAACTTACCGTGCTCTTGCCGCTTCCAATACCGCCTGTAATACCTAATACAAACATTATTTAGCTTCCAGCCAATCCTTTCCGAAGCCGACCTCTGCAAGAAGCGGAACGCTGAGTGTTGCTGCTTTTTCCATCTCTTCCTTCAGGATGGAAGCGCAAAGGTCTTTATCTTTGATATCGCACTCACAAATGAGTTCGTCGTGCACCTGCATTACAAGTTTTGCAGAAGGCAGCTTCTCAGCTAACGCCTTCGATACCCTGTTCATAGCTATCTTGATTATATCTGCAGCTGTTCCCTGGATGGGGGTATTCATAGCTGCCCTGTAACCGAAGTTCTTAATGTTCCTGTTCTGGCTCTTGAGTTCATTCAAGATCCTCTTACGGCCATACATCGTCACTGCATAGCCCTTCTCCTCGCCGGAATTACGGAGAGATTCAAGATATGAAGTAACACCCGGGAACTGGTTGTTATATTCCTTAATAAGGTCTGAAGCTTCCTTGTAACTGATACCAAGGTCCGTAGCAAGGCCGTAATCGGAAATACCGTAGATGATACTGAAGTTTACAGTCTTTGCGGTAGCTCTCATCTTATGTGTAACCATATCCTCAGTTACGCCGTATACCTTGGCAGCAGTTCTCTTATGGATGTCTTCACCTTCAAGGAATGCCGAGCACATGACCTCATCGCCGCTTAATGCAGCAAGAAGCCTTAATTCGATCTGAGAATAATCGGCATCGACAAGGATCTTTCCGTCTTCTGCAGTAAATGCCTCACGAAGCCTGGATCCTTCTTCGGTCCTTACAGGAATATTCTGGAGATTAGGTTCTGTAGAAGATAATCTTCCTGTGTTAGTCATAGCCTGAGTAAATGTCGTATGGATCCTTGAATCGCTCTTTATCGCGCGAGCAAGTCCTACGGCATAGGTGGAATCAAGCTTAGAAAGCTCTCTGTATTCGATGATGTAATCGATCTCAGGGAAATAAGGTCTTAATCTCTTAAGTTCATCTATACCTGTCGAGAAATCACCGCTCTTGCCTTTCTTTCCGGAAGGCAGGTTAAGATGCTTCTCGCCAAAAAGGATCTCTGCAAGCTGCTTGGGAGAACCGATATTAAATTCCGTTCCGCATGCATCAAAAACTCTGGCGCTGATATCTTCCAGACGCTTTGTGTATTCGCTGTGAAGCTCAGAAAGCCTCTCACCGGAAACGTGCATACCATTTCTCTCGATCTTATCAAGAGTGATTACAAGCGGAAATTCGATATCGTATAAAAGGCTCTTAAGATCCTTATCGTTTTCGATATCGCGGGAAATAACTTTCGCGACCGCAGTAACAGTCAAAAGCCTGGATGCAGTCTCTTCGATCTTCGATGAACCGTCATCTTCCGTGATCTCATCAAACAGCGACAACTGCTTTGCAGGGCCCTTTTTATCCTCAACAGGATATGCGGACATAAGTACGCTCTCATACAATCTCTGGAGATCAGGTTTTCCGGAAAGGATATTTAAGACATAGCCTGCTATCTCACAGTCGAAAACAGATTCAACTGATTTAAGAGGCTCTTTTAAGATCTTGGATCTGTCCTTATATTCATACGCTACAGGCATTACCTTTTTGCCAGCTGAGACCTTATCAAAATCTTCCGCACTTATCACATAGAATGTCTTGGAATTCCAGTCAAGAAGGATGACCTTATTGCCTGAAGGAATATCAACAAAATCGACACCCAGGTTAAGTTCTGAAAGATTTATGGCAGACGGAACTTCATACTTTATATTCAGACCGTTTTTTAATGCTGCCTCAACTTCTGAAGCGATCCCTGCAGTAAAATCGTCGACTTCCTGAGCGGGCTCAAAACCTGCAGGCTTAACGTCTTCGAGATCAAGTTTCTTGATCAATGACTTTAAAGCAAGACGGTTAAGAACGCCTGAAAGAGCAGGAAAATCTCTGGTAACGGAAGGATATACGCAGTCCTTTGCGCTTTCCTCCACGGGAGATTCACGGTCAATCGTGCAGAGCTTGATGTTAAGCTCCAAAAGCTCTTTTGAATTCTTTATCCTCTCGCCTAAGGCAGGAGATAACTTATCTGCGTTATTAAAGACTTCTTCGCAGGAACCGTAATCTGCAATGAGCTTAAATGCAGTCTTCTCACCGACCTTCTCAACACCCTTGATATTATCGGAGTTATCGCCCATAAGAGCCTTAACCTGAACGAATACTTCAGGCTTAACACCATATGTATCTTCGAACATCTTGCGGTCAAATAAGACTCTCGGATCCTTGCCTTTGCCTGACTGGGGCATAATGACCGAAACCTTGTCAGAAATAAGCTGGAAATCATCGTGGTCGCCGGAGAAGATGTAAACATCCATTCCCTGCTCTTCACCCTGCTTAGACAGAGTTCCGATAAGGTCGTCGGCTTCATATCCTGCAAGTTCCATGCGCTTGATTCCGTAAAGGTCGAGCATGTTCTTAACAACCGGCATCTGGGCAGCGAGATCATCAGGCATTCCCTTTCGGTTAGCCTTATAATCCACGCTCATCTTGTGTCTGAATGTAGGTTCTCTCCTGTCGAAAAGAACGCACATATAATCAGGGTTATATTCCTTCATGACGCCGAGAACGGAATTGAAGAATCCGTTTACGGCACCTGTAGGAGTTCCGTCAGGTGCGGTCATGGGAGCTCTGCCTATAACGGCATAATAAGCTCTGTTGATAATCGAGTTGCCGTCAACAAGAAGGAGTGTACTCATCAGTTGCCCTCTTTCGCTTTCTTCTCATTTTCGATTTCCTGCTCTCTTACAGCACGTGCGGTGCTGATCATGAGCTTGATCCTGTTGAGCTGGTTAGCTTCTGAAGCGCCCGGATCGTAGTCGATCGGGACAATATTGGACATAGGATACTGTCTTCTTAATTCCTTGATCATGCCCTTACCGGTTACATGGTTAGGAAGACATGCAAAAGGCTGGGCGCAGATAATATTCGGAACGCCGTCCTGGATAAGCTCGATCATCTCAGCTGTGAGGAACCAGCCCTCGCCGCAGGAGTTACCGCAGCTTAATACCGTGGAAGACTTCTCTGCAAGTTCCTGAATTCTCTCTGAAAGCATGAACTTACCGTTTGTCTTTGCAAATTCTTTATTGATGGGCTTTCTCAAAGACTCAAGGAATCTGATCGCTGTCTTCATAATATAGCCTGTCTTCTTGCTCTTACCTAAGTTCTGGGCCTGCCAGAGCGGGTTATAAGCGCAGTAAAGGAAGAAGTCCAAAACACCCGGAAGTACAGCTTCACAGCCTTCTGCTTCGATAACATCAATCGCATTGTTATTGGCATCCGGCTGGAACTTAACGAGGATCTCACCTACAAGGCCGACACGGGGCTTTCTCGGGATATCCTGCAAAGGCAGAGCATCAAACTTCGCAACAGCGAACTTAACGAATTCCTTATACTTCGTGATGACAGGCGGATTATCAAAATCAACGTCGATCTGAGATAAGCACTCCAATATCTCCTTCTTCTCCTCGATGGACCTGGAGAAGTAGCTGTTAGGCATCATGACATCATATCTCTCGGTAAGATCGTCACTGAGATTCTTAGGATTAAAGAGCTTTCTGCCGATCCTGTTTATGTAGGAATAAAGAGCATTGGCAGAACCCGGAACCTTCTCGTAAGGTCTTACTCTCAAAAGCAATGTGGAGAGCATATCGCCTGCACATAGTGCCTTGATAGCATCGAGCGCGAAAGAAACAGTATATTCAAAGCCCTCATTCTTTTCGAATCTCTGTGCAGAGATCGTGATAACGGGGATCTGCGGATATCCGGCTTCCTTCAAAGCTTTACGCAGGAACGCAACGTAGTTCGTAGCACGGCATCCGCCGCCTGTCTGCGTAATTGCAAGAGTCGTATTATCAGGATCGATCTCGCCCTTTAAGATCGCGTTGATCATCTGACCGACAACGATGATCGTCGGGAAGCATGCATCGTTATTTACGAACTTAAGACCGCATTCAATATCTTCACGGGTAGCCTGCTTTAAGAGCTTCAACTTATATCCGTGCTTATGGAATACGGACTCTACCATCTCGAACTGGATAGGAGCCATCTGGGGAGCCAGGATAGTGTGATTCTTCTTATGCTCCTTCGTAAACTCTACGCGCTGCAGTGTATAAGGCGCGCTGTCTGTTTCTTCAGGAACGAACACCCTTGCCTCGCCCTTGTCGATAAGCTCCTGACGCTCATTCATTGCAACGACAAGAGATCTCATTCTGATCCTTGCGGCACCGAGGTTGCTAACTTCGTCGATCTTAAGGAGCGTATAGAGCTTGCCAGAAGATTCCAGGATCTCCTGTACCTGGTCTGAAGTAACGGCATCAAGACCGCAGCCAAAGCTCGTAAGCTGGACGAGCTCCAGGTCAGGTCTGGTGATAACAAATGCAGCAGCTTCATAAAGTCTGGTGTGATACATCCACTGGTCAATGACTCTGATAGGACGCTTTAATACACCGGGCTTTGCAACTGCATCTTCTGTAAGAACGGCAAGACCTAATGAATTGATCATCTGGGGAATGCCATGGTTGATCTCAGGATCGCAGTGATAAGGTCTTCCTGCAAGAACGATACCCTTAAGGCCTTTTTCCTCCCTATCCTTAAGGATCTCACGGCCCTTTGCCTTGATGTCTTCCTTATATTTGAAATATTCCTCTGCGCCTGCCTGAACAGCCTGCTTTGCTTCTTCAGCAGACACTCCGAGATAATCGAAGCACTCAGTAAGATGGAGAGCGACATTATCAAGATTGTCCAAAGGCATGAAAGGATTTAAGTATCTGATATTCTTCTCCAGGAGATTCTCAACGTTGTTCCTGATAACTTCCGGATAAGAGCATACGATCGGACAGTTATAGTGGTTGTTGGAATTCTGGTTTTCAATATTCTCATAAGGAACATCGGGATAGAAGATCGTGGTAATTCCACGGGCAATAAGGTTCTCGATGTGTCCGTGAGCGAGCTTTGCAGGATAGCAGACTGACTCTGAAGGGATCGTCTCCATACCGCCTTCGTAGATCTTATGTGAAGATATTGCAGAGATAAGAACTCTGAAACCGAGCTTTGTAAGAACGGTAAACCAGAAAGGATAATTCTCATACTGGTTTAATACACGGGGAATACCGATCTCGCCTCTCGGAGCATCCTCAAGCTTTAAAGGCTTATAGTAGCTGAATGTTCTGGAATACTTGTAATCGAAAAGATTCGGGAGCTTCTTCTTATCGCCGGCAGGTTCTCTGTCAAGCGCCAGGTCCTCGCCTCTCTCGCAGCGGTTGCCTGATACAAACTTGGTACCGTTGGAGAATGTTGCGATAGTAAGACGGCAATGGTTAGTACAGCCCTGGCACTGTGTATTCTCAGTCTCCATCTTGAATGAATCAAGTTCATCCTTGCCAAGGACATTGGATCTGCCGTCTTCATGACCACGCTTCTGAGCGATCAGGGCAGCGCCGAAAGCGCCCATGAGACCCGCAACATTAGGTCTAATTACATCTCGTCCTGATACGAGCTCGAAACATCTTAAGATAGCATCGTTAAGGAATGTACCGCCCTGAACGACGATATTCTTGCCGAGCTGCTCCGTATCACGGATCTTGATTACTTTATAAAGCGCATTTCTTACTACTGAATATGAGAGACCCGCAGAGATATCACCTACTGAAGCTCCCTCCTTCTGTGCCTGCTTAACCTTGGAGTTCATGAATACGGTACAGCGTGTACCGAGATCTACAGGCTTTGTTGAAGATAAAGCAGCTTCAGCAAACTCAGGCGTCGTAAGGCCCAATGTCTGGGCAAACGTCTGGATAAAGGAACCGCATCCGGAAGAGCATGCCTCGTTGAGCATGATGGAATCGATAACACCATTCCTTATCTTCATGCACTTCATGTCCTGGCCGCCGATATCGATGATGAAATCAACATCCGGGCAGAAGAACTTTGCTGACTGGAAATGAGCCATAGTCTCGATCTCGCCGATATCGATATTAAGAGCCGCCTTGATGATGTTCTCACCATAGCCTGTAACGCACGAATTAGCGATATAGCAATCGTCCGGCATCTTGGAGTAGATATCCTTCATGATCGCAACGGCACTCATTACAGGATTACCCTTGTTGCTTGCGTAATATGTATAAACGAGATCGCCCTTTCTGTTGATTACGACAGCCTTGGTTGTTGTGGAACCTGCGTCAACACCAAGATAGAGCGCACCGGTCTGATCCTTGATATTAAGTACAGGGATCTGGTCCTTCTTGTGACGCTCATCAAAAGCATCTTTATCTTCTTTGCTCTTAAATATCGGGTCGATCCTGATGATGTCCGGAACAAAGCCTTCCCTGTTCTTAAGCTTTTCGAGAAGTTCGGAAAGGTTAACGGGATTCTTGCCGTCAGCTGACAAAGCAGCACCCAAAGCAACATAGATCTGTGCTTCCTCAGGCATCCAGAAGGAATCGACTTTGCCTTCCAATGTGCGCTCGAAAGCATTTCGAAGCTCGGAATTAAAGAACAAAGGACCGCCTAAGAATGTGACATTTCCCTTAATAGGTCTGCCGCATGCAAGGCCGGAAATCGTCTGGTTTACAACTGACTGGTAAATAGAAGCCGCGAGGTCTTCTTTTGCGGCACCTTCATTGATAAGAGGCTGAAGATCTGACTTGGCAAAAACACCGCAGCGGCTTGCGATCGTATAAAGTGATCTGTAGTCTTTGGCAAAATTATTAAGGCCATCAGCATCCGTCTGAAGAAGTGATGCCATCTGGTCGATGAATGAACCTGTACCGCCGGCGCATGTACCATTCATACGCTGTTCAAGCACAGGATGCATATATGTGATCTTTGCATCCTCACCGCCAAGCTCAATGATTACATCTGTCTCAGGGTGATATGTCTTAATGGCCTGTGTCTCTGCCATAACTTCCTGAGTGAACTTAAAGCCGAGCCAGTTGGCTACTGAAAGTCCGCCTGAACCTGTAATTACGACATCAACGTCGATATCAGGAAACTTCTTGTTCAGATCTTCGAAAAGGTCATTTAAAAGACCTGAAACATCTGAATGGTGTCTCTGATAATCGCTATGAATGATCTTCTCTCCGTCTAAGAGAACGACCTTGATAGTTGTAGATCCGATATCAAGACCAAGCTTGTATACCTTGCCCATCACTTAACCTCCAAGTGGTTATCTGTTAGTATTTGGCGTGCCCTTTGGCTGCGCCTGATTGTGAACTACACTGTTACCCGAATTTCTGTAGTTCTTATCTGAAGAGCCTGCACTGCGGCTCCTTACCGGTTTCTTACGAGCAGGAATAGATCCAAAAAGCTTAAAAGACTTATCTTTAAGGTCCTTAAGCCATGTCATCTGCTCTGATCTCAAAGCTTCCTTGAAATTGCCGGAATTAAGTCCCTGCTTAAATTCAGCACTCAAAGAGACTCTCAAAAGCTCATCCGGAATACCAAGTGAAAGATCAAAGGGTTTGCCGAATGTATCGAAAACCTCAAGCTGCAAAGAATCGCAAACGGTCTTGCAGTTAGCTTCATAAAGAGCAACATCGCACTTTATGCCGAGCTGTGTCATGAGGCCTGTAAAGTTAAGCGTGATATAAGGAAGATTGCCTGAAAATATCAGATGAAGGCAGATTAGCTTCATATAAGATTCAAGACAGATGCATTCCTGGTCACAGATAAGTGAAAGATCACCTTCAGAGGTCATCTTTGAGATATCGGCTTTCTCATTCTCAAAGCCGTTTGCCCACAGGAAATAGAGCTCCCTGTAGACTTCTTTCTTAAAGATCTCAAAATCACGGGTCAGGGGCTCAGCAAGAACCTTTGATCCAAGATTGAAGATATACTGCATATATGACACTTCAAGATAGCTCGGAACCGAGAAATACTTGAAGTAAGCCGCAACATCACGGCTGTTGGAGATATATTTGCGCAAAAGAACTTCTCCTGTCCGCATAATAATTCATTGTGTATTATAGCATAAACAAGCTAATATACTTATTAAAAATATAAGAGATATATGGCAATCGGAAATTAAGCAGGTGTTCCAGCTCCGCCGATAACACCGCAGGCACCGAGTATAAGCACGAGAAGGCCTAATCCGATACGGTACCAGCCAAAGCATGAGAATGTGTGATTCCTGATAAATGCCATGAGCTTCTTGATGATAAGAAGGCTGACACCAAAAGCCGTAACCATA
>JAEEGL013090960.1_pt1 | contig 12125 bp, 9 predicted proteins | sample 9134231 | NCBI WGS metagenome assembly JAEEGL01 (sample SAMN16246548, study PRJNA631951) | gut metagenome | biome: gut microbiome; feature: rumen; material: fiber-attached | host: Bos | place: Iran: Karaj | collected 2018-10
CCGATCGCCTTCGCGGCGCCGGAGGACGTCGGAACGATGTTGATCGCACCGCCGCGGGCACGACGGAGGTCGCCCTTCTTGTGGGGACCGTCGAGCAGCATCTGGTCGCCGGTATAGGCGTGGATCGTCGTCATGAAGCCCGTGCGGAGTTCGCGGTATCCCGCGAGCGCCTTCGCCATCGGCGCGAGGCAGTTCGTCGTGCAGGACGCGCCGGAGACGATCGTGTCTTCCGCCTTCAGCGTTTCGTGGTTGACGCCGTATACGATCGTCGGAAGGTCGTTGCCGGCCGGGGCCGAGATCAGGACGCGCTTCGCGCCGGCGTCGATATGGGCCTGGCTCTTGGCCTTCGACGTATAGAAGCCCGTGCATTCGAGCACGACGTCGACGTTGAGTTCGCCCCAGGGGAGTTTGGACGCGTCGGCTTCCTTAAAGATCGGGATCTTCACGCCATCAACGAGGATGCAGTCTTCGCCTTCTTCGACGTCAAGGTCGTAGGGTCCCTGGACGCTGTCATGTTTCAGAAGGAACGCGAGCATCTTGGGAGAGGTCAGGTCGTTGATCGCGACGATCTCGATGTCCGGTTCTTTCTTGAACAGCTTGCGGAAGGACAGTCTTCCGATGCGTCCGAAGCCGTTGATGGCAACTCTTGTTTTCATTTTGGTTTCCTCCTTCTGTCCGGCTGGCTGCCGGACGTCAAGTTATTGATACTGCGTTGGATTTGCGTTGGAACGCGTCAGACGTTCTTCCCGCAGCAGTTTTTATACTTCTTTCCGCTCCCGCAGGGGCAGGGGTCGTTGCGGCCCGGCCGCTTTTCGGCATGGGCCTGGATCGATTTCTTGTAGTCGCGCTCGATCTCCTTCTTCCGCTCCGGCGTCAGGATCCCGTCCCATTCCTCGAGCGTATACAGGTAGTCGGCCTTCGCCTTCCACATGTTGAAGTAGAGCTTCTCCCACTCGATCTCGAGTTTGATCTTCGAATCCTCCTTGATCTTCTCAAGGTTCAGTTCCTTCTTCAGGCTCGTCTGGATCCCGTCGAGGAATCCCATGAAGATCACGGGCTCGGCGTCATAATACGCGCAGATCTCCGAGACGACGCCCTCCAGCTTATTCTGTTTTTTCGCGAGGAGGTCCTGGTAGATCTTCTGTTCGGTGTTCGAATACTTCTTCCAGAACGGCTGAAACGTCGTTTCGGTCTGGTTTTCAATCAGGTCGGTCCAGTCTTTGTATAAGCTCATTGCGGTCGGTTCCTCTCAGATGTCGTTATTTCGTCGCGCCGGGGACGATGATGTCGTACGCCGCGTTCTTCGCGAGCGCGCGGCCGATGTCGATGACGTCGCCCATGATCGCGGAGCCCGTCGGAAGCGGGCCGGCGCCCTTTCCGTAGAACATCAGCTCCTGGGCCTCGCTCGTCTTCAGCCACAGCGCGTTCAGCTCGTTCTTTACGGACGCGAGCATATGGGTTTCCGGAAGCTCGGTCGGCTTCACGCTGTAGACCAGTTTACCGTCCTCGTAATGGGCGTTGGCGATGAGTTTGATGACGTTTCCGCGCGCCTTCGCCGCTTCGATGTCGGCCTTCGTCACGCCGGTGATCCCGACCCGGGGGATGTTGTCCGGATGGACGCGCACGCCGAAGCAGAGCGCAAGCAGGATCGAGAGCTTATTCGCCACGTCGATCCCCTCGACGTCCGCCGTCGGGTTCGGCTCCGCAAAGCCCTTTTCTTTCGCCTGGGCAAGCGCCGTCTCGTAATCGAGACCGTCATCGCCCATCTTCGTCAGGATGTAGTTCGTCGTTCCGTTCAGGATCCCGTAGACCTCCTCGTAGGTGTTCGCGAGGAGCGCGTTCTCGATCGCCGTCAGGCACGGGATCGCACCGCCGACGGACGCCTCGTAGCGGAACATGACACGGTTCTTCTCCGCCGTGTCGCGCAGGAGCTCGTAGCTGTCCGCAACGGCCGCCTTGTTCGCGGTCACGACGTGTTTGCCGTGGTTCATCGCCTCGACCATAAAGTCGATCGCGGGATGGAGGCCGCCGAGCAGCTCGACGACGACGTCGATCTCGGGGTCCTCAAAGATATCGGCCGGATTCTGGGTGAACTTTTCAAGCGGCACCTTCACCGGGCGCGGGCGGTCGACGAACTTCTCGAGGATCTTCACGAATTCGAAGTCGATCCCGGTCCGTTTCCGGATCCCTTCCCGCTCCTTTTCGAGCACCATATAGGAGCCCGTGCCGATGTTGCCCATGCCGAGCAGGCCGATCTTGCAGAGATTGTTTTTCATAGCAGTATCCTACCTTCCGAAAAGGCGCTCAGTACGCCATGCGCGGCAGCGCGACGATTGCCTCGATCTCGACCCTTCCGCCGAGCGGGAGAGCGGCGACCTGGATGCAGGAGCGCGCCGGGAAATCCGCGTAGAAGAACGATTCGTAGATTTTGTTGAAGGCGGCGAAATCGTTGATGTCGGTCAGGAATACCGTCGTCTTGACGATGTCGCTCATGTTGTTGCCGCCGGCCTCGACGATCGCGCGGAGGTTCTGCATCGCCTGCATCGCCTGGTGCTGGAAATCGGGGTCGATCTTACCGGTCTCCGGGTTGATGCCGAGCTGGCCGGAGATAAAGGTCCAGCCGACGTCATGGATCGCCTGGGAGTACGGGCCGACGGCTTTCGGAGCTTTTTCGGTTGCGATTACGGTTTTCATTGCGGTTCTCCTTTCCGTTCGTTCGGGAGTCCGTTGCGCTTGCAGAAGCGGCGGATCCCGCAGATTTCACAGTTCGGTTTCCGGGCGCTGCAGACGCGGCGTCCGTGGAAGATCAGGGAATGGTGCATCGAGGTCCAGTGGTCGTAGGGAAGGATCTTCATCAGGCCCTCCTCCGTCCGGAGGACGTCCGTCTCCTCGGTCAGTCCGATGCGGTTCGCAAGGCGGAAGACATGGGTATCGACGGCGATGCGCTGTTCGCCGAATCCCTCCGCCAGAACGACGTTTGCGGTCTTTCGTCCGACGCCGGGAAGCGCGGTCAGCTTGGCATAATCGTGGGGTATATCACCATTATACTCCTCCGCAACCGTTTTTGCCATGGCTTTTAGATGTTTCGCCTTTGTTTTGTACATCCCGACGGGCCGGAGGATCGTTTCGAGATCCGGGAGCGGCGCATCCGCGATATCGCGGGCTTCGGGGTATTTCGCAAACAGGACGGGCGTCACCTTGTTGACCGAAACGTCGGTCGTCTGGGCGGACAGAAGCACGGCGCAGAGAAGATGGAATCTCGTGTCGAAGTCGAGCGCGCACTTCGCCTCAGGGTAGAGCGCCTCGAGGACCGGCACGAGTTCGGCGGCCTGTTTTTTCGTCAGTTTTGCCATCGGTTCCGTCCTTCTCCCGCAGGGGGATCGCTTATTTTGCGGCGCCTTCCGGCGTATCCGGGGCGCTTTCCGCACCGATCTTCGCGAGTTCCTCCTCCTCGAGGACGCGGTACGCCACCTTCCCGACGAGCGTCTTCGGCAGATCCTCGCGGAATTCGATGTCGTACGGAAGCGCGTATTTCGCGATGTTCTTCCGGCAATACGCCATCAGCGTCTCCTTCGTCTCGTCGTTCGCGGGAACGCCGGGGGCGAGTTTGACGAACGCCTTGACTTTGTGCATCTGGTAGGAATCGGGAACGCCGATGATGCAGCTCATCAGGACGAGGTCGTGGGCGTCGAGGATGTTCTCGAGCTGGGCCGGATAGATATTATAGCCGCGCGAGACGATCATGCGCTTCGCGCGTCCCTTGAAGTAGATGAAGCCCTCGTCGTCCATCGTGCCGAGGTCGCCCGTGTAGACCCACGTCAGCCCGTCGGAATGGGTGCGGAGCGTCTTCGCCGTCTCCTCGGGATGGCCGACGTATTCCTTCATCACCGTCGGGCCGGCCAGAAGGATCTCGCCCTCCTCGCCGTACGGAAGCTCCTCATCGGTCCCGGGCTTCACGATCTTGTAGTACGTATCCGGGAACGGAACGCCGATCGACCCCTCCTTAAAGCGGTTCGGCGGGGTCAGACACGACGCCGTCACGCATTCGGTCGTTCCGTAGCCTTCGCGGACCTGGACGGGAGCGCCGTGGGCATAGAGGAATTTGTCGAGCTTCTTCTTCAGTTCGACGGAGAGCGAGTCGCCGCCGCTGAAAACGCCTTTCAGACACGACAGGTTCGCGCCGTCGAGCTCGGGGGTGCGGAGCAGCGCCTCGAACAGCGTCGGAACGCCGGCCATGAAGTTGATCTGGTATTTCGTGATGAGCTTCGCGAGGCTCTTCGGCGTAAAGCGCGGGACGAGCACGCAGCGGCCGCCGCCGGCGAGCATCGAGTGGATGCAGACGCCGAGGCCGAAGCCGTGGAACACGGGCATCGCGGAGAGCATCTTGTCGCCGATGCGGTACATCGGGTTCGTCGCGACGATCTGGGCCGCGAGCGCGTTGAAGTTGAGGTTCGTCAGAAGGATGCCCTTCGTCGTGCCGGTCGTGCCGCCGGAGTAGAGGATCGCCGCGCCGTCATCCGCGCCGCATGCGACCTTGTAGTTGTAGAAGCAGTGACGTCCGAGCCTCATAAAGTCGTCCCAGCGGATCACGGGGGCGTCCTTCGGGATCTTCTCGATCTTCCGTCCCTCGGTCAGCATATAGCCCGCGCGGACCGGCCGCGAGAGTTCGTCGCGGATCGAGGCGATGACGACGTTCACGACGGACGGCGTGTTTTTCCGTACGGCCTCGAATTTGTGGTAGAATTGGTCGAGCGTCACGACGGTCACGGATTTCGAGTCGTTCAGATAGAACTCGATCTCCTTCTCCGCGGACAGCGGGTGGATCATATTGCAGATCCCGCCGACAAGATTCACCGCATAGAAGACGGCGATGGCCTGGGGGCAGTTCGGCATCGCGATCGTCACGCGGTCGCCGGCGCGGATGCCGATCGTCTTCAGCGAGCGGGCGCATTGGTCGATCTTCTGGGCAAGGCGGCGGTACGTCGTCGATTTTCCCATGAAGTCGAGCGCGATGTTGTTCGGGTGTTCTTCGGCGACGCGGAAGACGGCTTCCGCGATCGAACCGCGAAAGTATTCCAGGTGTTCGGGAACGCCGCCCATATGGCCGTACCAGGGCGTCTTCGCCGTGTTACGGCCTTCCTCCCAGGGGGCGGGAGCGTGTTCCGTTTTCGGTTCTTGCATAGGCATGGGGATGGGGTCCTTTCTGTGGGTGGGGAGTATCGGACGCCGGGGAGCCGTTCCGTCGAAAAGGACGGATACCCCCGATTATCAGCGTACAATATAGGGCATTATACGCCATTTTCCCTGTTCTTTTCAAGGAAACCGTTCAAATTTTCTGCATTTTCCGCTTGCCAGGCGACGAATTCTACGATAGAATAGTTTCACGATAAAATAGTATACGATTTTAAGGAGGAACAAATCCTTGTCGAAAACACTGGCATACAAAATCCTGGAGGACCATCTGCTCTCCGGCCGCCTCGTCCCCGGCGAGGAGATCACGATCCGGATGGACCAGACCCTGACCCAGGACGCGACCGGGACGATGGTCTATCTCCAGCTCGAGGCGCTCGATCCGGGCCGCGTCGCGACGGAGCTGTCCGTCTCCTATGTCGACCATAACACGCTCCAGTCCGGCTTTATGAACGCCGACGACCACGCCTTCCTGGAGAGCGTCGCGAAACGCCACGGGATCGTCTTTTCGAAAGCCGGAAACGGCATCTGCCACCAGCTCCATCTCGAGATCTTCGGCGTTCCCGGAAAGACGCTCCTCGGCTCCGATTCCCACACCCCGACCGGCGGCGGTCTCGGCATGATCGCGATCGGCGCGGGCGGGCTCGACGTCGCCGTCGCGATGGCGAAGGGGACCTACAGCCTCGCCGTTCCGAAGGTGATCGGCGTCCATGTGACGGGGAAGCTCCGTCCGTGGGTCTCCGCGAAGGACGTGATCCTCCATGTGCTGTCGAAGCTGTCCGTCAAAGGCGGCGTCGGAAAGATCGTCGAGTATTACGGCGACGGCCTCTCGGCGCTCTCCGTGACCGACCGCGCGACGATCACGAACATGGGTGCGGAGCTCGGTGCGACGACGTCCGTCTTCCCCTCCGATGAAAACACATTGTCCTATCTGACGGCCCAGGGCCGCGCGGACGTCTGGAGACCGCTCGCGGCCGATCCGGGCTGCGTCTATGACGAGACGCTCGAGATCGATCTGTCGGCTCTGGAGCCGCTCGTCGCCCTCCCCCACTCCCCGGACAACGTAAAGAGCGTCCGTGAAGCCGGTCCGGTCCGTGTGAACCAGGTCGCGATCGGCTCCTGTACGAACTCGAGCTTTGCCGATCTGATGAAGGTCGCGGCGATCCTGAAGGGCCGTTCGGTCGCGCCGGACGTCAGCCTCGTCATCGCCCCCGGCTCCTCCGCGATCCTCGCGAAGCTCGCGGAGAACGGCGCGCTCGCGGACCTCATCCGCGCCGGTGCGCGCGTCATCGAATGCGCCTGCGGGCCGTGCATCGGCATGGGCCAGTCCCCCCGCTCGGGCGGCGTCTCCCTGCGCACCTTCAACCGCAACTTCAAGGGCCGGAGCGGAACGCCCGACGCCGGGATCTATATCGTCAGCCCCGAAACGGCCGCCTGGAGCGCCCTCTCCGGCGTTCTCTCGACGGGCTTCGGCGGTGCCGGCGAAGCCGCCGGGATCGTTCTTCCCGCCGCGATCGCGGACGAGCCGCTGAAGCGCAACGAAGCGTTCTTCGTCCGGGATCCGGAGGCGGACAAGACCAACACCCCCGTCGTCATGGGTCCGAACATCAAACCGTTCCCGCTGAACGTGCCGCTTCCCGAGAACCTGCTTCTCCGCGTGACGATGAAGGCCGGCGACAACATCACGACAGACGACATCATGCCCGCCGGGACGAAGGTCCTTCCGTACCGCTCGAACGTGCCCTATATGAGCAATTTCTGCTTCGAGACGATCGACACCGACTTTCCGAAGCGCTGCCGCGACGTGGCCGCCGAACACTCCGCGTACGACGGCTGTGCGATCGTCGGCGGCCAGAACTACGGCCAGGGCTCGTCGCGCGAACACGCCGCGCTCGCCCCGCTCCACCTCGGCGTCCGCTGCGTCATCGCTAAATCATTCGCCCGAATCCACCGCTCGAACCTGATCAACAGCGGCATCCTTCCGCTGACGTTCGAGGATCCGGCCGATTACGACGCGCTCTCCCAGGGCTGCGAGCTCTATCTCGAACACCTTCCCGCCCAGCTTCGCGCCGGCGGTCCCGTCACGATCCGCAACCTCGCGGACCAAAGTACGTTCCGCGCCGTCGGAGCCTTCTCGTCCCAGGAGCTCGACCTCCTCTTCGCCGGCGGGAAGATCAACCTTCTGAAAGGAGAACTGAAATGACACGCGACGAATACACAGCCGCCTTTTCTGCGATCGTCGAACAGCAGCTTGCCCGCATCGCGCGCATGAAAGCCGACACGACGTTCGACGACTATAAGGCTCTTGATACGATCGTCATCGGCGTGATCGGCGGCGACGGCATCGGCCCCGCGATCACTGCCGCCGCGGAACGCGTCCTCGAAACGCTGCTCAAGGACGAAGTCGCCTGCGGAAAGATCGAATTCCGCACGATCGACGGCCTTACGATCGAAAACCGCGCCCGCGCGGGAAAAGCGATCCCGGACGACGTGATGGAGGAGATCAAGGCCTGCAACGTCCTCCTCAAAGGGCCGACGACGACGCCGAAAAAAGGCGACGGCTACCCGAACATCGAATCGGCGAACGTCGCGATGCGGAAGGCGCTCGACCTCTTCGCGAACGTCCGCCCCGTCTCCGTGCCGGAGCTCGGGATCGACTGGATGTTCTTCCGCGAAAACACCGAATGCCTCTACGCGATGGGCTCCTCCGGCCTCAACATCTCGGATGACCTCGCGATCGACTTCCGCGTGATCACGACCCCGGGAACGGAGCGGATCGCGCGCCTCGCCTACGAATACGCCCGCGCGAACGGCAAAAAACGCGTCACGATCGTCACGAAGGCGAACATCGTCAAGGCCTCCGACGGCAAATTCCTCGAGATCTGCAAAAAGGTCGGCGAGGAGTACCCCGAGATCGAGACGGACGACTGGTTCATCGACATCATGACCGCGAAGCTGATCGACGAGAAGCGCCGCAGCGAGTTCCAGGTCTTCATCCTGCCGAACATCTACGGCGATATCCTCACCGACGAAGCCGCCGAGATCCAGGGCGGCGTCGGGACGGCCGGCTCCTCGAACGTCGGCCGCCACTACGCGATGTTCGAGGCGATCCACGGCTCCGCGCCGCGGATGGTCGCCGAAGGCCGCGCGAAGTACGCCGATCCCTCGTCCGTCCTCCGCGCCGGCTCGATGCTCCTCTCCCACATCGGATATGTCCGCGAAGCGGATCTTCTCGCGAAGGCGCTCGAGATCTGCACCGTCACCGAAAAGAAATACATGTCGACCGGCCGCGACACCGGCGCCACCTGCGAAGAGATGGCCGACTATATCCTCGAAACCGTTCAGAAACTGGAGGCAACGAAATGAAACGCAACCCCGAACCCCTTTCCGGCAACGCCTATCAGCTGATCCGCAAGGACATCCTTCAGAACAAGTTCGCCGTCGGCGAGAAGCTGACCGAACAGGTCCTCTGCGATCGGTATGAAATGAGCCGCACCCCCGTCCGCGAGGCGCTCCGCCAGCTCGAGCTCGAAGGACTGATTGAGATGGTCCCGAACCGCGGCGCGTTCGTTCTCGGCCTCTCTCCTCAAAACCTCCGCGACCTCTACGACATGCGGCGCGACTACGAAGTCCTCGCCGTCCGCTGGGCGATCGAGCGCATGACCGACGAAGATCTCTCGCGGCTCGAGGAAGCGTACGAATTCATGGAATTCTACACGATGAAAAAAGAATCCGACAAGATGCTCAACATCAACACCCAGTTCCATGAGCTGATCTACGCGGCCGCCGGAAACCGCATCCTCCAGAACACGCTCTCGACCTACCAGGCCTACATCAAGCTCACGAAGACGAACTCCGCCTACGTCGACGGCTATCTCGACGAGGTTCTCCGGGAGCACAAAGCGATCTTCGAGGCCTTCAAGGCGCGCGACCCCGAGGCCGGTGCGAAGGCCATCGCGCTCCATATCGACAACGCGAAGAAGCGCGCCCACTTCATGGACTGAACCGCGCGATCTCCCTTTCAAAGCAATCAAAAACTGCGCCCCGAGGGGCGCAGTTTCTTTGTTTTCTTTAAAGCGTTCCTTTTCAGTCGAAGATCGTAAGATTCTCGATCCCGATGGAATCGTAGCGGAGCGACTGGAGCGCACCCGTATAGATCCATGCCTGTTCGAGGTATTCGCCGCCGTACTGCTTGACGAGTTCGAACAGCGTAGAGTATTCCATGCTTTCGGGATAGACGGAGAGTTCGTCGCTCCCGATCGCGAAATCGAGATGGCGCGCATAGAGATCGTCGAGCAGGTCGTCGAACCAGCCCGTCAGCCGCGCATACTTTACGTACTCTTCGCCGGCCGCCTCGAGTTCGGCCCACGCGGCCTTCTTCAGAAGCGCCGGGATATCCGCACCCTCGCGGAAGATCTGTTCGATCTCCATCGGTTCGGACGCGTCGCCCTTGAACACGTAGTAGCGACCACCGTTCATCGACTCGATCTGGCTGATCCAGTTGTTGTCCTTCCAGGCGGACGTGTAATAGTTCCGACCGTTGTAGACGTTCGTATAGTCCGCGACGCGGGTGACGTAGCCGTTGAGGTTCGCGCTGACCTGGATATCGTAATCGGGCGTCTCTGCGACAATGCGTTCATACGCCTCGGTGACTTCCGCCCGGAACGCCTCCTTGTCTTCGTCCGTGATCGGCAGATACGCGATCTGGGCTTCCGGCATCGACGCGTAATACGTCAGATCGACGCCGAACGAGTTGTTCCGGCTGCCGAGGAATTCATCCTCCCAATCCCACACGGTCTTCGTTTCGGCCGTCGGATACGGGTGCGCGAGCAGCCGCTTCGTCGGCGTCTCGTCCGTATAGATCGGCGTATCCTTACGGAATTTCGTGAGCGAGATCCCGTCGAGCGTCTCGATCAGAAGCGTGGCCGTTGAAAACTGGTCGAGCTTGACCCACGGCGTCTTTTCGTCGAAGAAGAGCACGATCGATCCGTTGTCGGTCAGGGCGAAGTTCTGGTCCTCCGTAAGGCCGGGGAACGAGCCCGCGAGATGGAACGGCGCGTTGGCGTCGCCCCAGTACCAGTAATCGTCCAGCTCGCTCTCCGTATCCATCGCGTTGATCGCCGTCTGGACCTTGCCGTTCAGGTATTTCAGTCCCTCGGCCGGATCGTCGAACAGATCGGTGATCTTCAGAAGGTCTCCCGTCCGCAGATCGAACGTCAGTCCGCGGCTGTGGGACCAGGAGAACCATTCCGAATCGACCTGGTCATACGTCCGGGAACCCGACACGACGACCGAGATGAGGTTCTCGAAGCTGCCGGACAGATAACCCCCTCCGTAGCGCTCCGGCTTCTGTCCGTTGTACTTCGCGAGGCGGATCCCGATCCCGCGGTAGCGCGGGGCGTCGTCCGATTCGAGTTCCTCGAAGAACGCGTTGAAGATCGCGCGGTTGATCTTCTCCTCGATGTCCGTGTCCTTCAGGCCGGAGATCTGGGTGTAGGAGCCTTCGCAGTGGTCGCCGTTCTTATAGTCGACCGTCGTTTCGGTGAGGTGGTTGCCGTTCACGGCGTAGGTCACGCCGTGGAGAGGCGTAACGATCATCTCCGGAAGCGACGGCGCGACGAACGTCCCGGCGTTTTCCGTTACGGGGATATAGGACAGCCGCTTCGCGAGCGCCTGGCCCTGGTCGGAGAGGCACCAGTCGATGATCTGGCGGAGGAACGTTCCCTCGGTCGCCTCCCCTTCACGCGTGACGAGGCAGTATTCCGTCACCATCGGGTATTTGTCCGAGCGGATGTTCTCCTCGTCCGGTGCGAAGCCGTCGACCTTGAGGAGTTTGATGTCTTCGTCGTAGTGCTGGTTCGTGACGAAGTAGAGGTAGGAGTAGCCGAGCGCGCCCGCAGCGTTCTCGTAGCTCGCGACGGCATCGATGATGCCGCCCATGTCGCCGATGCGGATCTCCGTCGGCGGGTCCATGACCTCATCCGGGGAGATCACATACTGGTAGAGACCGGTCTGGGAGCCGGAGCCCTCGTTTCGCTGGTAGGCGATGATCGGTTCGTCGTTCCCGCCGACCTGTTTCCAGTTCGTGATCCTGCCGGCGTAGATGTCCTTCAGCTGGGCCATCGTGACGGAATCGACCGGATTGTTCTTGTTGACGAAGAAGACGAACGCGTCCTTCGCGTACGGGGCGTACGCATACGTCACGCCGCGATCCTTCGCGTAATCGATCTGGTCCTGAGAGGCGTGGAGCAGGAAGCCGAGATCGGCCTTCCCCTCCGCCAGCTCGCGGAACGACGCGGGGGTGTTGTTCGCAAGGACGCGGGTACGCGCTTCGTCGATCGGGAGGCCCGTGATCAGCGCGACGGTCTCCTCATAATACGGCAGACACGCGAGCGCGCCGTCGATCACCGGGAGATTCGCCGCGTCGAGCGAGAGCGTGATCGGCTCGGACAGCGGATCCTTCGCGGGCGCGGGATCGGTCCCGGGACCCGGGGCCGGGCCGGGCACCGGATCGGGCTGTTTCGTACAGGCGGACAGCGCAAACAGCATCGCGAAAACGAGCAGCAACGCGACGGTCTTTTTTACGGTCATGGGAGAGCCTCCTTCGGGCAGGAAAACACGGATCGGAACGGGCGGAGCACCGCTAAGCGGCCTTTCCCGCGCCGATCTCGCTGTGGTGGGTCTTGATGTAGCGGGACCATTTGATGAAGCCGTAGGTCGTGTTCGTCAGGTAGCCCGCGGTGAGGATGAGCAGGAAGTACTGTTTCGAGAGGATGAGGATCGTCGCGTCGACGATGACCTCGAGGTACCACGCGATCCACTGTTCCTTCAGGCGCAGGAGGATAAAGGTACCGTTGCAGATGTCGAGCGCCGAAACGAGCGCGTCGAGGTAGCAGACGACGATCTCCACGTCGCGGCGTCCCTCGAACAGATCG
>JAEEGL013105201.1_pt1 | contig 12125 bp, 9 predicted proteins | sample 9134231 | NCBI WGS metagenome assembly JAEEGL01 (sample SAMN16246548, study PRJNA631951) | gut metagenome | biome: gut microbiome; feature: rumen; material: fiber-attached | host: Bos | place: Iran: Karaj | collected 2018-10
GACTGGGCTAAGTTCAATAATGATTTCGAGGAGACCAGATCCACACTGTCAGAGATGTCCGATATCACGGAGCAGTGGGCAGTTGCGGAGAAGGATCTTCAGATGGCTGAACTTCAGAAGAAGGTCAGAAACTGCATTATAATCTTTGCGATCATTATCCTTGCTGTAGCCGGCGTATATGTTGTGGTCATCAGAAATATGAGACTGAGCATTGCCGATATGGAACAGGCCATTGAAGGACTTGCGGGAGGAGATTTCGCAACACAGATACCTGCCACCAGCATGTTTACCGAGTTCAACAATGTTGAAAGCAACATTGAGGAGATGAGAAATAAGCTTCAAGAGGCGCTTATCGATGTTACACAGTGCGCAGACGAAGTAGACAGCAAGGCTGAGAATACCAAATCAAGTATCGGAGATTCCCAGGAGACCACAAGCAACATCTCGGCAGCAGCCAATGATCTTGCACAGGGCGCCATGGTCATGGCAGAAGACGTACAGACCACATCCGGCATAACCGTTGATCTTGGAGACAGCATAGACCGCGTTCAGGTTGCATCGGGATTGAACCTTGACAGAGTTAAATCTCTGTACGAAGAATCCGTTAAGATCCAGAAACAGCTTGATGATATCAAGAAAGCCGATGAAGAGACCGACGAGAAGGCAGGTCATGTGGCTGAGTCTGTAGGCAAGACAGCGGAAGTTGTTGACGAGATCAGCAAGGCGGCAGAAGGCATCATCGCTATCGCAAGCCAGACCAACCTATTGGCACTCAATGCTTCGATCGAGGCAGCAAGAGCAGGTGAGGCAGGCATGGGATTCGCCGTAGTTGCTGACAATATCAAGAACCTCGCAGAAGAATCCAACCAGATGGCTGGCGAGATCACCAACATGCTCAGCACCATCACGCAGTATTCAGATGAGAACAAGAATCTGACTGCAAGCATCAAGGAAGCCACTACATCAGAGGCTGCAGCCCTTGAGCAGATGTCATCACAGTTTGATGTGATGCTTACCATGCTTGATGAGATGCGTCAGGGCAACGAGGAGATAGCCGAACTGGTTGACGCCATGACCAACGGCAAGGATCAGATCGTTAATTCCGTGGAATCACTGTCCAGTATCTCACAGGAGAACGCAGCGTCTACTCAGGAGACCAATGCTTCCATCGCTCAGCTTGACATGAATATGGAAAATGTGGTTTCAGAGGCAGTTGCACTCGGCGAGATCGCATCCAAACTTAAAGAGAGCGTAGCAAGATTCAAGGTTTGATCTAAGGAACCGCTGATTTGATCAGCATTTCCTAAAAAGACGGCGTTAGAGTCGGGATTAGGGAATTTACACAAATTTATCGGGGCCCCTTCGGATAATATTTAATCCGAAGGGGTTTTGTGGTATTATATAAATTGGGTTTGTTTATTCAAATCCTATTATCAGTTCCGCGCAAGGTACTGTAATCAAAAAAGGGGGAACAATATATGCAGGATTATAAGAAGATCGATTATACCAAGAACAAGGACGTTGTACTCAGGTATATACCGGGTCACTTTATCACACCAAATTCACACGTTAATTATTATATGGATCTGACGGATATGAAGTCCAGGCAACGCGAGGCAAGAGCCACGGGTGAGGAACTGGCGGATCTGTATCTGGTAAGTGAAGTGATAGATACCATTATGTGCTTAAACGGCATGGAAGTGGTTGGAGCCTATATGGCCAATAAACTGACTAAAGCGGGAATAATATCCGCCAATTCACATCAGACCATGTATATTACACAGCCCGAGTATAATGTCAGCGGGCAGATGATGTTCAGAGAGAACAACCAGCATATGATCAAGGATAAAAAGGTTCTCATTCTTATCGACACAGCTACTACCGGCGGAACCCTCAAGAGTGCTCTCGGGTCTGTGGGATTCTACGGCGGAACCGTTGTAGGAATATCGGCTATATTCTCGGTAGCGACTCAGATTGAGGATATACCTATCAGATCACTGTATTCGACAAGAGATCTTCCTGATTATGCAAGTTATCGTCAGGATTCGTGCCCGCTTTGCAAGTCGGGGATCAAGCCTGATGCAATCTGTAACGGTTTCGGATATTCAACACTTTAAGGAGGGTCCGGATAACGGGGGATAACATGAACATAGTTCTTTTGTCCGGCGGATCAGGGAAACGTCTGTGGCCGCTTTCAAATGATATCAGATCAAAACAGTTTATCAAGATTTTCCGTAATAAAGACGGAAACTATGAGTCCATGGTACAGCGTATGTACGGACAACTTAGGGAAGTTGATCCCGGCGCAGTTATCACTATTGCCACGTCCAAGTCACAGGTTTCATCCATTCATAACCAGATAGGCACGAATGTCGGAATATCAGTGGAGCCGTGCAGGCGGGACACGTTCCCGGCGATAGCGCTTGCTGCGTCATACCTGTATCATAAGCAGGGTGTCGGCGAGGATGAGCCGGTCATCGTGTGTCCTATCGATCCGTATGTGGAGTCCGATTATTTCAGGTCGTTGTCCATATTAAGTGATCACGTTGCCGCCTCGGATACGAATCTGTCGCTTATGGGGATAGAACCTACATATCCCAGTGAAAAATACGGATATGTTATCCCGAAGACAAGAGATAACATAAGCGAGGTCTCTGAATTCAAAGAAAAACCCGATATGGAGACCGCAAAGAAGTATATAGAGCAGGGTGCATTATGGAACGCCGGCGTATTCGGATTCAGATTAAGATATATGCTTAATAAGGCTGAAGAGATACTGGGAACGTCAGACTATTCTGCTTTATATGATAATTATGCGGATCTTAAGAAGATAAGCTTTGATTACGCAGTCGGTGAACGGGAGTCATCAATAGATGTACTCAGGTTCAACGGTGCATGGAAGGATCTCGGTACATGGAATACATTAACGGAGTCCATGGATGAGAGTATCTACGGACAGGGCATAACAGATGATACCTGTGAAAATGTGAGCATATTAAATGAACTGGATATGCCGATAATAGCCATGGGTATGCGAAATGCCGTGATAGCAGCAAGTCCGGAAGGTATCCTGGTATCCGACCTTGAACAGTCAAGTTATATCAAGCCTTATGTTGACACGCTGGATTCAAGAGTAAGATATGCCGAGAAATCATGGGGCGAATTCAGAGTCATAGATGTCGAAGAAGAATCCCTTACGCTCAGGGTAATACTTAATTCCGGACATGAGATGAACTATCACTCTCATGAATACCGGGATGAGATATGGACTGTGCTCAGCGGTGAAGGAGCGATATTGATGGATGGCGCTGCGAGGAGAGTTACCGCCGGTGACGTGATATCAATACCTGCAGGAGCAAAACATACGATACATGCATTTGACACGTTGCGTGTTATGGAGATACAGCTTGGCAGGGATATACGTGTATCTGACAAGATAAAATATGACAGGCCTGCCGGATGGGAGACGGGTTTATGAAGTTGAATTATAAACGAACTATCTGCATAGGTTTCGCCTTTTTATCAATATGCGCATTTTGGCAGATGTATGATAACCTCATACCGCTCATGCTTCAGCGCACGTTTCACTTAAATGAGACGATAACGGGAGTGATAATGGCTCTTGATAATGTGCTTGCGGTGTTTTTACTGCCGCTTCTCGGGACGCTGTCTGATAAAGTTGACACGCCCATGGGCAAGCGAACCCCGTTTATAGTAGTGGGAACCATTTTCGCGGTTATATTCCTATTGCTCGTTGGAGTTGCTAACAGGAAGGCATCACTTGTGATGTTCATCATCATGTTGTTTCTTCTGCTCATTGCAATGGGCCTCTACAGATCGCCAGCAGTGGCGCTTATGCCGGATCTTACCCCCAAACCCTTAAGAAGTCAGGGTAATGCGCTGATCAATCTGATGGGCGCAGTGGGCGGTATATATGCGCTGGTGCTCATTGCTCTTCTTACTCCTTCGGAAGGCGCAGACTACATGCCGATCCTTATCGGAACGGCGGCGGTCATGATCCTGGCGGTTGTTATACTGATTCTAACCATTAAAGAGAAGGAACTTCTGCCCGTAGTTGAAAAGGAGAATGCTGAATGGGACAGACTCAGGGAAGCAGAAGCTGCAGAAACCACCGATGAAGTGATTAAATCTGCAGCCGCCACGGCTATGGCACAGGAGGATGGGAAAAACACTCCCGAGGTCAAGAGAAGCCTCACATTTATACTGTTATCGATCGCATTGTGGTTCATGGCGTATAATGCGGTATCAACGGCATGGTCAAGATACGCCACCACAGTATGGAATATGCAAAACGGCGGATACGCCAACTGCCTGATGGTAGGAACTGTAGCTGCATGCTTGAGCTATATACCGATAGGAATTCTTGCTGCAAAGATAGGGCGTAAGAAATCAATTCTTATCGGCGTGGTGATGTTGTTTGTAAGCTACCTTGCAGTAGGTTTGTTTAAGGAATTTTCACCCATCATCAACATATTCTTCGTGATGGTTGGAGTCGGCTGGGCGGCAGTTAATGTCAATTCGCTTCCCATGGTAGTTGAGATGTGCAGGGAATCCGACGTGGGCAAATATACAGGTCTGTACTATACATTCTCCATGTCGGCACAGATAGTTACGCCGATACTGTCAGGAGCGCTGCTTCAGTATGTATCTTACGGGACGCTTTTCCCGTATGCATGTGTATTTCTTGTATTGGCGTTCATAACCATGACACAGGTTAAGCATGGAGACAACAAGCCCGAGCAGAAGAAGAACAAACTCGAATATCTTGATATAGATGATTAAGGAAAAAAATATGCTGAAAAAACAGATAGTCATAATAGGAGCCGGCGTAAGCGGATCTGCCATAGCGATGGAACTGTCCAAAAAGCAGCTTGACGTGCTTGTGGTGGAGCGTGCATCCGATGTGTGTGAAGGAACGTCCAAAGCCAACAGCGGTATCGTTCATGCAGGCTACGACGCAAAACCCGGCTCGCTCAAAGCAAAGCTTAATGTTGAAGGAAACCGTATGATGCAGGATCTGGCAGACAGGCTTGATTTCCCATTCAAAAGGATCGGTTCGCTGGTGCTGTGTTTTGAAAAGGAGGGTATCCCTTCACTTATAGATCTGTATGACAGGGGATGCGCAAACGGCGTAGAAGATCTCGTTATGTACGGAGATATCGCAGCAGGTCTTTCGGAGAGTCATACTGATATCACCGCTAAAGATCTTGATGAACTCCGGTCGCTTGAGCCAAATGTATCGGATAATGTGGTAGCTGCGCTTTTTGCTCCCACAGGCGGTATCGTCGATCCTTTCCTTCTCAATATAGCCATGGCAGAGAACGCTTGTGAGAACGGAGTGGAGTTCTCTCTGGATACGGAAGTGAAGAGTATCAGGAAGGACAGTTCGGGCTCCGGATATATTCTTGAGGTAGTCAGACATCCTTCACTTCGAAACGGTCTTAAGGAAGACACTACAGATGAGATACAGGCGCAGATAGTTATAAACGCGGCAGGTGTATATGCTGATGTGTTCCATAATATGGTTTCAGCCGACAAGATACACATCACTCCAAGGAAGGGAGAATACTGTCTGTTAGATAAAAAGACAGAAGGCTATGTAAAGCATACTCTTTTCCAGCTTCCGACCAAAATGGGCAAGGGCATACTGGTCACACCCACCACGCATGGAAATACACTTATAGGTCCGACAGCGGAAGACGTCACGGATCATGATACTGTGGATACTTCGGCAGCAGGCCTTGATAAAGTCGTAAAGACAGGGAGCCTGAGCGTGAAGGATCTTCCGTCAAGAGGAAATATCATCACATCATTTGCAGGGCTTCGCGCTCATGAGGACGGCGGAGACTTTATCATAAGTGAATTGGAGGATTCTCCCGGATTCATCGATGTAGCGGGAATCGAGTCCCCCGGTCTGACCTGCGCTCCGGCTGTAGGAGTTTATGTGGCAGGTATAGTTGATGGCATTATACCGTCGCGGTTAAAGACGGATCATAAAGATACAAGGAAGGGCATACCTTCCGTTGCTCATTCTGATGATGAGACACGCGCGAAACTCGTTGAAAATGATCCATTGTATTCAAGAGTTATATGCAGATGCGAACTGGTGACAGAGGGTGAGATCGTGGATGCGATCAACAGACCGCTGGGAGCAACGACACTTGACGGCATCAAGAGAAGAGTCCGGGCAGGTATGGGAAGATGTCAGGCGGGATTTTGTACGCCGCTTCAGGTCAAGATACTGGCCAGAGAACTTGGCGTCAGCATAGATGAGATCACCAAGAAGGGTGACGGGTCTGTACTTTTGACCGGAAATAATAAAGATAACGAACCGGAGATAAGGAAGTAACATACATGGCTCATAAAAAACTGATCATAATAGGTGGAGGCCCCGCAGGTCTTGCGGCAGCTGTGTCAGCGCGTAAAGAGGGTGTAGATGACATCCTGATAGTGGAGCGTGACGTGAGGTTGGGAGGAATTCTCAACCAGTGTATTCATAATGGTTTCGGACTACATACATTTAAAGAAGAACTGACAGGTCCCGAATATGCAGCCAGATACATCGATCAGGTATTGGATATGGGTATTCCGTATAAGCTGACTACCATAGTTACGGGACTGACACTTGCTTTAGACGGGCGTACCAAGCTGGTTACAACCATGAGCGAGTCGGAAGGAATAAGGACATACGAGGCCGATGCGGTAGTTCTGGCTATGAGTTGCAGGGAAAGAGCCAGAGGCGCGCTTAATATACCCGGCACCAGGCCTGCCGGAATATACACTGCGGGTACTGCCCAGTATTTTGTCAATATAGAGGGGCGTATGCCCGGAAAAGAAGTGGTGATCTTAGGATCCGGAGATATAGGTCTTATCATGGCAAGGCGCATGACTTTAGAGGGTGCGCATGTTCATCTGGTAGCGGAACTCCAGCCGTATTCTGGCGGACTCAAGAGAAATATAGTCCAGTGCCTGGATGATTATGGAATACCTCTTATGTTGAGCCATACTGTTGTCAAGATACATGGCAATAAGAGACTGACGGGAGTTACTATCGCACAGGTTGATGAGAAACTCACGCCCATGCCGGAGACGGAGAAGTTCTACCCCTGTGATACGCTTCTGTTAAGCTGTGGATTGCTTCCCGAAAATGAACTGACAGGGGTGTTGGGCGCAGATTTAAGTCCTGTCACATCCGGCGCAGTCGTAAACGAAAGCCTGGAGACCTCGATACCCGGCGTCTTCTCCTGCGGCAATGTGCTCCATGTACATGATCTGGTTGATTATGTGTCAGAGGAAGCGGCTCAGGCAGGAAAGCATGCGAGTGAATATATTTTAAGATCCGCATCATCGGAGGATATCTCCGGTAAAGACAGCGAATTCATTCAGGTGACAGCGGAGGGCGGTATAAGGTATACCGTGCCGCAGATATTAAGACCTGCGAATATGTCTGACCTTACGACCGTAAGGTTCAGGGTCGGCGCCATATATAAGGATGTTGACGTTGTAGCTTACGCCGATGACCGTGAGATAGGCAGATACCACAAAAGAGTCATGGCTCCGGGCGAGATGGAGCAGGTGATCCTTAAGAAGGCAGATCTGCTTGCAGACGGAGTGCCGAAGAAGTACAGGCTGACGATTGAGTGACCCGGGGAAAGACAAGTCATCCGGAACGGTGAAATTCGGTTGATGATCCATCTCTTATATAGAAAGGTACATATATGGAACATAAGGAATTGATATGCATCAACTGCCCAATGGGCTGCATGCTGAGCGTTGATATAGATGATAACGGAGAGATGACCGTGTCGGGTAATACCTGTCCCAGAGGAGAGATATATGCCCGTAAGGAGCTGACCGATCCCACCAGAATAGTTACGTCCACCGTTAATGTAAATAATGGTGAGATACCGGTTGTTTCGGTTAAGACCGCATCGGATATTCCCAAGGGGAAGATAAAAGATGTGATGAAAGCGCTTGCCGGTGTTTCGGTTGATGCGCCGGTGACTATAGGAGACAGTATAGTTCCGAATGTGGCGGGAACCGGAGTGGACATCATTGCCACCAGGAACATTAATAAGGTTTCGTGATATATGAAGATATCTGTAATCGTCGTGACACTTAATGCCGGAAGTGAACTGGCGGCAACAATTGACAGTATAATAGCACAGGACTTTACTGATATAGAGATTGTTGTCAAGGACGGAGGAAGCACGGACGGATCTGTAGAGAGGCTTCCGAAGGATTCCGGGATACGGGTCATCGTAAAACAGGACAAAGGTATCTATGATGCCATGAATCAGGCGCTTAATATAGCAACAGGTGACTTCTGTATGTTTTTAAATTGCGGGGATTACCTGTATGACAGACAGGTTTTGTCTGACATGGCGGCACACCTTGATTCCGGAAATATGGTGGTATACGGGGATATATATGACAGGATCGCCGGAACGCGCATACCATCCAATCCGGTGATAGACGAGTTTGCATTATACAGAAATGTTCCCTGTCATCAGGCCTGCATATATGACAGGAAAATGCTGCTTGCTCATCCCTTTGAAGATAAATATGTTGTCAGGGCGGATTATGAGCAGTTTCTGTGGTGTTATTATATAGCCAGATCCAAATTTGCATATGTATCAAGAGTAGTAAGCTCTTATCAGGGGGGCGGATTCTCTGAAACACGTGAAAACAGACGGATCTCATCGCGGGAACATAAGGAGATAACCCACACATATATGTCTCCGAAGGCTATAAGGAAATATCGCAGAAGGCTGATGCTCACGCTTGCGCCGCTTCGTACCGTAATCGCAAGAAGCCCGATATTCGGGAAAGCATATAACAGTATTAAATCCGGAATCTACACTAAAAAAGCTAAGACTAACGAGGAAACATGAGAGTATTATGGGTTGTTAATCTACCGATGCCCGTCATCGCTACACAACTGGATCTTCCCATATCCAACAGGGAAGGCTGGCTTACGGGTATTATAGAGAAGATAGGATTAAAGCCATATAATGACAGATTTACACTGGCGGTAGCTTTCCCTACAGCCGGGGAGGGTATTGTAATTAACAGTGAGGTCACGATCAGTGAACAGTTCAGGATCCGTGCGTACGGTTTTGGAGAGGATACTGACAGACCATATATATATGATGAAACTCTGGAGGATACTTTTCATAAGATAATAGAAGATTATAATCCGGATATACTGCATGTGTTCGGAACGGAGTATCCGCACTGCCTTGCATCGGTGAGGGCATTTAACAATCCGGAGTACACGATAATAGGCATACAGGGCTTATGCAGCAAGATAGCCGAACACTATACCGCAGATATTCCGGTAACCGTGAAATACGGATTTACGTTCAGGGATCTGATCAGGAGAGATAATATCTGGCAGCAGATAGACAAGTTCCGTAAGCGTGGAGAAAATGAGATCAAAGCTATCAAGTTTACCGGCCATGTTGCGGGACGGACAGTGTTTGACAGAGATACATGTTCATCGATCCATCCGGGCGTCAAGTATCATCATCTCGGTGAGACCATGCGTCAGCCGTTTTATCAGGGCAGCTGGAAGATCGAGAATTGCACTCCCCACAGTATATTCTTAAGCCAGGGGGACTATCCGCTTAAGGGATTCCATTATGTGCTTAAAGCTCTCCCGGCAATATTGGAGAAATATCCGGATACCATGGTGTATGTTGCAGGGGCGAATATCCTTGCCAACGCAACGTGGAAGGACAGGATAAAAAGATGCTCATATGCGAAATATCTGTATAAGCTTATCCGTAAGAGACATCTCAAGGATCATGTTGTGATGCTTGGGAAACTTAACGCAGATCAGATGAAAGAGGAGTACCTGGCAAGTCATGTATTCATATGTCCTTCTTCCCTGGAGAATTCTCCGAATTCACTCGGCGAGGCTATGCTTCTCGGAGTTCCCTGCGTTGCCGCAGGGGTAGGCGGTATTCCGAGCATGATGGTCGGCGGACAGGATGGCATCATATATCCGCCGGGAGATGTGGATGCGCTTGCTAAAGCGGTTATTGAGATATTTGAAAAAGAAGAGATCACTAAATTGTATAGCCGGAACGCCAAACACCATGCGCTTACAAACCATGACTCCGATAATAATTACTCTTCACTTATGGTCATGTACTATGACCTGACTATATTTGAAAAACAAATGACAGGAGAAGATGTCAAATGACTTTCACTTTCATATCCAATTATATGAACCATCATCAGCAGCCGTTTTGTGATGCGATGTATGAAAGATTGGGCGATGATTTTTATTTCATAGCAACCATGCCTATGGAAAAGGAACGCGTTGAAATGGGGTGGGATGAGAACCTGTCCAAACTTCCCTATGTTCATCTTCTGTATGAAGAGCCGGAGAGTGAACAGCTTGTATATGACAGCGATGTTGTTCTGATAGGATGGAGTGAACGGGAAGACATAGCACAAAAAAGACTTAAGTTGTCCCAGGGGTCGAATAAAGTCACTCTCCGGGTCAGTGAGAGAATATACAGAAGCGGCAGATATAAATTTCTGTCTCCCAGAGGACTGATGGCTAAGTACAAAGAGCATATCAGGTTCAGAAATGATCCGGTGTATATGTTGTGCGCAGGCGCATATACTGCAGCGGATTTTAATCTGATACGCGCTTATCCCGGGAAACTTCTTAAGTGGGGATATTTTCCTCCGTTCATAGAGCAGGATCCGGCTGAGATAGAAAGCCGCCTGAAGAGAACGGCTACGTATGAGATAGTCTGGGTCGGACGTTTTATTCCGTTAAAACATCCCGAATACATGCTCAGGCTTGCTAACGCCCTTAAGATGGAAAGGGTCAGTTTTCATATACATATGATCGGCGACGGTGAGATGTATGATGATATAAGTTATCGCGTTAGTGAGAAATATGCTGATTGTATTACGCTCCATGGAAACTTAAAGCCTGAAGAGGTCCGCCGCATCATGCAGACTTGTCAGATACATATCGCCACGTCCAATCATCTGGAAGGATGGGGTGCTGTGGTTAATGAAGGTATGAATGCGGGATGCATCGAGGTGGCCTGCAGCCAGATGGGCGCAGTTCCGTTTCTTATAAAGGATAATGAAAACGGACTTATATACCGTCATGATATATGCCAGGAGATGGAGCAGGCAGTTCTTCGTATTACGCGTAACCCGTTGGGGTATTGTCATCTCGGAACTAAAGCATATGAAACGATCAAAAACGAATGGAATGCGGATGTGGCTGCCGATAGACTGATCGCATTGGTAAAATCGCTTCACCGGGGAGATGATCCCGCAATCCCTGAGTCAGGGCCGCTCTCAGTAGCACCGATATTAAAATCCGGTTCAGATCCTGCGATATATGATTATGATACGTATTTCCATCTGGACTATTGACCGCCGGATGGAGTTGTATTGAACCGATCGATACCCGGTCTCCGGATGGAGTCGTATAAACAGGTCGATATATGATCGCCGGATGGAGTCATATTGAACTGATCGATATAATGATGATAAGTGTTATTATACCTGCATATAATATAGAAGACTGTATCGAACGTTGTATCAGAAGCGTTTGCGCCCAGACATACCGGGATCTTGAGATTATCGTAGTGGATGACGGATCCTCGGACAGGACGGCGGATATTGCAGAGGAGCTTGCTATAAGCGACTCCCGCATCAGAGTTATAAGAAAAGAAAACGGAGGAACCTCGTCCGCCCGCAATACGGGGATAGATAATGCCCGCGGAGAGTATCTGGGATTCACAGATGCGGATGACTTCATTTCTCCGGACATGTATGAGAAGCTTGTGTCATTCATCCAAAAGGAGAGACTGATAACAGCGCAGGTATGCAGGGATGAAGTTGATGAATATGGAAATGCTCTTCCGATGGTGGTAACGCCGCCTGATAAACCTTCGGTGATCGGATGTGAAGATTTCTTAAGGGAACTGCTTCTTCACAGAGGAGACTGTTCGATGTGCACGAAGCTCACTGCAAGGGAAGCGTTTGAGAGACACAGATTTCCGGATGGGGAGCTAAACGAAGACTTTAAGATATTTACCGAGATCATCACGGATGGAGAA
>JAEEGL013154390.1_pt1 | contig 12125 bp, 5 predicted proteins | sample 9134231 | NCBI WGS metagenome assembly JAEEGL01 (sample SAMN16246548, study PRJNA631951) | gut metagenome | biome: gut microbiome; feature: rumen; material: fiber-attached | host: Bos | place: Iran: Karaj | collected 2018-10
GCATGGATTTCGGACTAGCACTCTGGGGCGCCGCCGACGCTTCGGGTTTACATCATACGCTTCTGATCGTCTGGCGTGTATTTCTCGTTCTGATCGGCGTGAACGCGTTGATCATCGTTCACGAGTTCGGCCATTTCATCGTTGCGCGTCTTTGCGGGGTGCGCTGCGAAAAGTTTTATATCTGGTTCGACGCGTATAACTTCCGCTTCTTCCGGTTCAAGATCGGCGATACCGAGTACGGACTCGGCTGGGTTCCGCTCGGCGGTTATGTCAAGATGCTCGGGCAGGAAGATAATCCGAGCGGGATCAAAAACGAGATTGAACGCGCCAAAATCGAGGCGGAGACCGCCGAAGGGCCCGCCGCCGACCAGGCACGTGAACGTCTCGCCGAGCAGCAGCGCTACCAGGAAGAAATCTACGCTCCCGACAGCTACCTTTCGAAAAACGTCTTCCAGCGGATGGCGATCATCTCGGCGGGGGTGATCATGAATATCATCTTCGCGGTTCTCTGCGCCGCATGGGCCTACTGGATCGGATTTCCGGAACCGACCAGCCGGATCGGCCAGGTCTTTCCCGATTCCCCCGCCTGGCGGGTCGGGCTGATTCCGGGCGATCTGATCACCGCCATCGACGGCAAGCCGTGCCGCCTTTTTTCGGATATCCGTCTGGCGATGCTCGACCGGAAAGAGGTCGAACTGACGCTTCAGCGGAATGAAAACGGCACGGCCGAGACGGTCACCAGGCGGATCACCCCGACGATGGCGAAGGGCCAGCTGACCCCGACGATCGGGGTCTATCCCTCCCCGTCGCTTCTGATAGCGCCCGACGGCGCGGCGGCGGAACTCCTCGATCCTGCGGAGCATGAAAAGATCCTCTCTCTGACCGAAAAGGTCGCTCCCGGTTCACGCCTTTCGGCGATCGGGGGGGAGCCGGTTAACAGTCCTGCCGATTACCAGCGTCTTTCACGGAAATACATTGCGCAGGAGACATCGTACGAGTTTACCCTCCCCGAAGGGAAATCGGCCGATGGGTCCGAAACGGTTACCGTGGCGCTTCCGCCCAAATCGTTCGCCGAGACGGGAATCCGGTTCCGTATGGGCGGGGTGACCTCGGTCGCCGACGGCTCCCCCGCAGCGGCCGCCGGCCTGCGGTGCGCCGATGTCGACGAATCGGGAACGGTGACCGAAAGCGGCGACGTGATTCTGGCGGTGAACAACGAACCCGTTCTCGATCCGATTCTCTTCCCCTATCAGATTCACCGCCTGGCGGTGAAGGGGGGCGGGAGTGCAGATCTTGTCCTGACGGTGAACCGGGACGGCCGGGAGATTGAGATTCCGATGACGATTACCGCCTCGGACGGCTACACCGGTCTGGCGGCCTTCAACGGGCGGATGGCCTGCGAGGAGATCGGTATTTCATATCGGGTTCGCCCCTTCGTGACGGGAACCGATTCCACGGTTCATTTTGACGGAGACACCAGTCCGATCGGGCTGAGAATCGCGTCGATCGAGGTCGGGATCGTCCCGCCCCCGAAAGGGGATCCGGCCCGTCCGATTTATGACTCGCTGCTGAAACTCGGAGAACCGACCTCTTCCGGCGGATTCCTCTACGACATTTCCGGCAAACCCGAAGAAGCGGTCGGCCGCCTCATCGACTTCTTTACCGATTACGTCAACTACCTGCCGACCGGTACCCCTCTGACCGTTCACGCCGGGATCGGTTCCGAGCCGAAGGTCTCCCTGACAACAGCGGTGACGCGTCCGGGGAACGCCTATCTCATCGACCGCGACCTGAACTTTGAACTGTCCGAGACACGCGTAGCCCGTGCCGAGTCGTTCGGCCAGGCGCTGTGCAGCGGCTGGGCGAAGACGGTTGACTCGATGGGAGCGATCTACCGCCAGCTGATAAATATCGGCCGGAACGTTTCAGCCAAGGCGTTCGGCGGTCCGGTGATGATCGTCGATATCGCCTACAAGGCGACCGGTACGCATGACGGCACGTTTCTCCTGTTCCTCTGCCTGATCAGCGCCAACCTGGCGGTGGTCAATATCCTGCCGATCCCGGTACTGGACGGGGGACATCTCCTCTTTCTTCTGTACGAGCTGATCTTCCGGAAACGGCCGAACGAGGCGGTCCAGATCACGCTCAGCTACATCGGGCTGTTCATCATCCTGGGACTGATGGTCTGGGTGATCTTTCTGGACTTCGCCCGGATGATCGGCTGGATGTAGACGCACAGTCAATCGGGCGGGTGTCTCGGAGGAGAATCCCGCCCGGCTCAAAATGCCGCCCGTTTCCGGTCGGCTTCCGTTGCTGAGGGGGGTCGGAGAGGCGTATTTCGATTTCCGCGCGGGAACGGTCCTCTCCGTGCCGTTTGTTTTCACCTAAAGGATACACAAGATGTTTTTTCGGCGTTTCGCGGCCTTTCTCTGTCTTTTTGCCGTTTCGCAGATTCCCCTGACGCTGGCCGCAGTGCTCCGCCGGTCGGATTCGATCCCCTTCTTCCGTTCGGGGGATATTCCTGTACAGACTGAACCGGCCGATGTCTCCGTTCCGGCCGAACCGATTCTTCCCGGCGCTCCGTCCGAACCGGCCGAGTGAGACCGGACGCCTGCCGCGAGGCGGGAATGCACACAGAGGTAAGGGCGCGGAACGTCCCTGTCCCATTACTTCGATTTACCGGGAACCTGCGCTCTTCTGCGTCCCGCCGAAAAATTTTTTCTCCTTTTTGAAATTTTCATCGGGAACTTTTCTCCCGGTTTCGTATTAAGAAGAGTGAGCGGCTGAGTGCAGGAAGATGTTCCGGGCCGCTTAACGGAACGGCAAACGGCTTCGCCTACGCAGGGCGGCCGGAGAAAGAAAAGCGTTAAGGGGGTAGACCATGCGGTACATTATTCTCAGTCTCCTGACCTTTGTTGCGCTCTGCCTTTCGGAATGGGCTTACGCGCAGCCGCCCGGCGCCGGGCGGCATCACGGCGGCGCTCCGGTCGTGAGGGGACAGGCGGAGCCGATGCCCCACCGCGCGCCGTCGTTCGATCCGCGTCATGACTTCGACCGTCATCCGCCGCGGCATCCGGCTCCCCCGCCGTCGTATCATCATCCGGCGCGGCATCCGGCCCCTCCTCCTCCGCCGCCCCCACCGCGGGAACCCCGGCCGAAATCGTTTTTGCAGATCTGCCTTCCGTTCCTTTCATTCGGACTGAGCAGGTAGCCGTTTCGGCGGAGCGGCCCGTATGAGGCAATCCGTCAGGCTTGTGTGACAAACTTCCGCCTTTTCCCCTTAAATTGAAAGTGTTCCATCCTCTCCGAAACGAAACGGCACGGGTCCTCCTCTCCGGGATCCGCGCCGTTTCGTCTTTTGTATCAGTATGCAGAAGAGTGTTTCGGCGGAGAAGCGCTTTCCGGTTCAGAGAATCGGTTCGGTCAGAAAATCGTCCCCCTTCCGTCCGGCCGGGCGCGAGGCGGCCGAACGCGGGTCGTGCGGCCAGTAGATCACCGCCGATTCATCGAACACGCGCGAGAAGATTATCGGTTTGACGCGGCGGCTGGTCAGCTGGTCGATGTCGCACGCCGAGTTCCAGAGCTGTCTGGCGTGCAGCGAGGTCGGCGCCAGTTCCCCGACAAAATAGACGGGTTCCGACTCGGTCTCAATCCGAAACGCCGCGTGTCCCCGCGTATGTCCGCCGGTAACCAGCACGGTCAGACCGGGGAGAATCTCCTCGCCGTCTTCAAAGGCGCGGTTTCGTTTTGCCTCGGCCAGCGGGAGAAGGTTCTCCTGCGGATACGCGCCGCGCAGTGCCGGTTCCGGATCGAGCGCATCGCGCCACTCGGTGCCGGAAGCCCAGTAGAGCGCCTTGGGAAAGGCGGGGGCAAGGATTCCGTTTTCGTCGGCCGCCGTCGCCCCGCCGGCATGGTCGAAATGCAGATGGGTCATCAGAACCTGGGTCACATCGCCGGGGCGGACGCCGACCCGGGCGAGGGAATCGAAAATCGGGTTCCCCTCATCAAGCGCGTAGCCGCGCAGAGAACGCGCCCGCTCTTTGCCGCCGTAGCCGGTATCGATCAGAACGGTTTCCTTTCCGCGCCGTGCCAGAAGGGTCCGGCATGGGACGCGGACCAGGTTGTTCCGGTCGGCGGGGAGCCGTTTCTTCCAGATTTTTTTGGGAACGATCCCGAAAAAGGTGCCGCCGTCGATCGAAAACCAGCCTCCCGAAAGGGGAGTGATCCGCCACGCATTCCTCTTCACCGGCCCGGCTCCCCCTCCGTCGGCATGTGCATTTTTTTCTCCTTCGGGAAGAAGAACTTTCCGAGCCGGCCCGCCAGGAGGGCGGGGAAGAGGACCAGGTCGCCGTAAAGCGCGATAAACAGGAGAATCGCGATTACCCAGGCGAACCGCGCGACCGGGAGGAATTCGCTAAGGGAGAAGACGAGCATCCCGCCGCCGCAGATGAGAGTCGCCTGAACCATCGCCGTGGCGCACTGGCGGAACGCGTGGGCGATCGCTTCGGACTGCGAAAGTCCGTCGCTCATCGCGCGCCGGAACCAGGTGACGAAGTGGATTGTCCCGTCGACCGAAATGCCGAGCGCGACACACGCGGTCATCATCGTCCCCATATCGACCGGAAGGTTCATGCCCGCCATCGCGCCGAAGACGACGACGCTCGGAAAGATGTTCGGGATCATCGCCACGGTTCCCGCCCGCGGTCCGCGGAGGAGGAAGACCAGCGCGATCAGGATCAGGAAGAAGGCCGAGACGTAACTTTCGGTCAGGTCGCTCAGCAGCTGGCGCTGCGCCTTGTGTACCACGGGAACCCCGCCGGTGATCAGGGGGGTGACTCCGGAAAGGCCGACCGAAGGCGCGGTTGCGGCGATCGTCTTTTCGGCTTCGCCGCGGAGTTTTTCGAGGAGGGGACCGTAGGCCAGGCGCGATTTTGCCGGAACGCGGAGACTGATGCGCCACCGCTGAGCGGGCGGGAGGCCGAGCGCGTCGTCGGCTTTCAGATGCCGGTCGTCGAAAAGGGAGCCCTTACGGAGAAGGTCAAGCCGGCTCGCGACCACATTGTTATACGCGCGGCGCGCCCCCGCCGCCCGGATCCCGCTCGAATCGGCGTCAGGCAGATCGGGGAGAAAGGTGAGCGCCGAGAGGGTCGAGTCGACTTCATCGAAGTTTCCCAGGTTCCACTCGACCTCATCGACAAGACGGAGCGCCTGCAGGGGTTCGGCATCCGGGTTTTCGGCGGTCGGAATGTTCAGCACCACCTCGAGCGGAATCAGCCCGCCGATCCGGTCCTCGAGATAGTCGTAGTCGATCAGAACCGGCGCGTCTTTCGGGAACATCCCGTGGAAGGTCACGACCGTTTCGATCCGGGGAATGAAATACGCAAAGAAAATCAGCAGGAGGATGTTCAAAACGGTAACCGGCCGGTGCCAGCGGACGACGGCCGCCGAGAAGCGGTTCCAGAACAGCTCTTTCCGGCGGCGCGCCTCTTCGGCCGCGGCATTCCGTCTGAGCCATTTCTTGACCGGAAACTCTTCGAGAAAGAGAGCCGAGAAGAAGACAAAGAAATTCGTGCCGATCAGCATGGCGTTGCTGGCGAAAAGGCCGAAATTCCTGATCGGGATCACCTGGCTGACCGCCAGGGAGATGAGCCCCAGAACCGTCGTCAGACAGGCGAGGGCGCAGGGAAGCACCGCCTTCTGAACCGCGCCGCGTACCGCGCCCGCCTGTCCGGTCCGTTCCATATTGTCGCGGTAGTAGTTCAGAAGATGGAGTGTTCCGGAGATCGTCAGAACGTACATGAGCGACGCGCTCAGGAGGGAGATCGAGTCGGTATTCGCCCCGGCGTAGTAGATGAGCGCCGCGCTCAGCTCTTCATTGAAAATTGCGACCACGAAGATGAGAAAAACGGCGCGGGCCGACCGGAGAAGAAAATAGAGGATCAGGATACACGTCCCCAAAAAGACGGGCATCAGGCGCGTCTGCGAGTGTTTTGTCGTTTCGTCGATCACGACACTGTCGAGGCTGGCGCCGGCGATATGAATCTTATCGGAAGACAGCCCTGTGACCACGCCGACCGTACGGCGCAGCAGACCGATCGCGGCATGGTTGTCGCGCTGTCCCGCCTCGGACATGAACGCGATGAGGCACCCCTGTGCGAGATCTTTTGAGATGATCCACCCGCGCATCCGCTCCTCCGCCTCATCGCGCGGCAGGTCGATCGGGGATTCGGTCAGGCGGCGGAGAACCTGCCCGGTCGTCATGACTTTCCGGTAATAGGGGGGACGGGATTCCGTGTCGGCCGCGGCGTCCGGATCGGTTCCCAGCAGGCGTGAGGCAATCTCTTCGAGCCGGGGATCTTCCGGGACGCATCCTTCCCAGCTGACCATCAGGAGGTCTCCGTCCTGGAAGTGGGCGAGGAACCAGTCGAATTCCCGTGTCTCCTGAAAACCGGAAGGAAGCCAGTCGATCACGCGGTTCCTCATATCGGCACGCCCCAAAAAGGAGCCGCGCACAATGAAGGCGAAAGCAACGGCCGTCAGCAGGAAAAAAAGCCAGCGGATCGGAGATGACGAAATTTCCTTGTTCTTCATTTCGGACCTTATCGGCGAGTCGGGGAAACAGACCCGTCAGAATCGAGGGTGAATGTCATATTCCCCCTCTTTTCACTTGTCGGTTTCTTTGTTCTTTTCAGGCTCCCGTGAACGGCGGTTTCAGCGTCTTCCTTCCGAAAGGGAAGGGCGCGCGCTATTTCGGCCAGCGGCCGAGCGATTCAAGGTAGACGCCCGGGGTTCCCAGGTCGAACGATTCTCCGTCGGGTACGAACCCAAGGAGTTCACCTTTTCGGCAGAGAGCGTCGAAGGGGCCGGTCAGATCGGTCTCGCCGCTCTTCCTGACCGAAAGCTCTTTTTCGAGTTCGGCGTAGAGGGAGGGCGTCAGAATGTACTGGCCGAAGACAGCGTAGCAGGAACGGCTCCCGTCATTCCGGGGAACGGTCATGTGGCGGCGGGCGAACGCAGCGCCCGGTTTTTCGGCGATCGATTCGATCGCCATAAGGCGCCGGTCGGGATCGATCCAGCCGCCGCGGACCATTCCGCAGAGTTCTCCTTTTCCGGCGGACGCGGCCTGAATCGCGACGAGCGGTTTTCCCGTTTGGCGGTACGCTTCGATCAGCTGCGCCGCGCAGGGAACCGGCCCGTTCGAGCGGTAGAGGGTATCTCCCAGCATGAGGAGAACCGGCTGACCGTCGGCGAACGCGCGGGATCGGAAGACGGCGTCGCCGAATCCGCGCGGTTCGGACTGGCAGGCGAACGTAACGCGCCGGGCGATCTTTTCGATCTTTGCCGCTTCCCGAACCGCTTCTTCCGAGAGCTTTCCGCGAAGCCGCGGCTCGGGGGGGGAGAAAAGACGTTTGTAGGCGAGCCGATCCTCTTCGCGTGAAATGACCAGACAGATCTCGTCGATTCCGCTTTCGAGGAGCTCTTCGAGGAGGATCAGAACGGCGGGTTTCGCCAGACCGTCGCGGTCGATGACCGGGAAGAACTCCTTGCGGACCACACGCGAGGCGGGATAAAGCCGCGAAGCGAGTCCCGCGACCGGAATCACCGCTTTGCGGACAGTGCGGCTCGGCAAGAGGGTCAGTTCGTAGGGGCGGGTGCCGAGTTCAATGAGACGCTCCTTCAGCAGGCGCTGGCACTGAGCATCCCGGGCAACGAATTGAACCGAGCCGTCTCCGTGCGAGCCGACCCCTTTCCCGCCCCAGGAACAGCGGCGGACAACCGGATCGGCCAGGACGGCGTGAAGCCGGGGAGAGCGAAGTTCGTCGGGGGAATGGGGCGCGATCTTTTTGTCGAAGATCTTCTGCGCTTCGGTCATCAGGGCGCCCAGGCGTTCGGCGTCGCCGGCGCGGAGCAGTTCGGCGGCGCGGGCGGTAATACGGAGGTTCTCGGGGCCCAGCGCACGGTGGAGCGCCCGGTCGGCCGCCGTTTCGGGGAACGGATAGGCCCGCGAAAGATCGGCGAGAATCTTCACGGTATTCTTCCCCGCACAGAGATCGGCGAAAACGAAACGGATCTCCCCGCCGACGGTGATCTCCTCAGCGTCGACATGATTCCCGTCGAAATTCATCAGGACAGGACGGACTCCGAACGCACATGCCTGATCGAGCCGTCCGCAACGGGAACGGGTCCGCTCTTCGCCGCAGAATGCGGCTTCCATCTCGTCGGCGGTCGTCAGACCGAGCCGGTAGAGCCGGTTAAACGCGCGGACCACCGTTACGCAGATCGCCGCGCTTGACGAGAGACCTTTTTTCAGCGGGAGGGTCGTGTCGGTCAGGTGGAGATGAATCCCGCCGACCGGGTAATGTTCGAGCATATACCACGCGGTTCCGGCGCAGTAGGCGAAGAACGAATCACTCTCCGCAACGGCTTTGAGCGCGTCCGCCTCGAACCGGACATCGAAATCGGTCCAGGATTCCGCCAATTGCGGCGCGCCCGATGTCACACGGAACCGCTTGTCAGGGGCCGCCCGGGAGGAGATTCCCTCTTCGATTCCGGTAACGATCGCCCGGCCCGGCTCGATCTGTGCGTTCATCAGCCGATGCATTCCCGCCCAGTCGCTGTGTTCTCCGAACAGACAGAGCCGTCCGGGAACAAAGAGGGAAACAGTTTCTTTTGACCTGGCCAAGCGAATACCCTTGTTTCTGTTTTTTCCTGTCGGGGCGCATCACAACAAGCACGGACCGCACTCCATCCTATTGTAATCGGAACGCAGATTTTTTCCAGCGTTATCAAGGCGGTGTCCCGTCGGCCGCGGGCTGAAAACAACTGCGGGAGTCCCACCCTTGATTTTTCATTTTTTGGGGGGTAAAATGGTCGGGTTCGATCGGATTCCGTTAATTTTGCACAAGAAGAAAGGGTCACTATGAAATCGTTTCTGTATTCCCTTCTGGCGGTTCTGGCGCTGACCGCGGCGGTCGGCGCGCAGACGAAACAGCGCGGCATGTTCCTCATACCTCCCGCGATCGAGAACATGACTCTCGAGTCAATGTTCGGCGCTAATCTCGAAAACGGCGATTTTCAGGAAGGCGACTGGGTCGTCGGCGACGACGGCGTGATCACCTCGCCCGGCGGCGGCGAAATCTGGACGAAGGAGAAGTACGGCTCGTTCATCTGCACATTTGAGTTCGATGCGCAGAACAACGCCAACGCCGGCTTTTTGATTCACGCCGCCGATAAGAAAAACTGGATTCCCTGCACCGTTGAAGTCCAGCTTCTGGGAGACGGGTACCGTCTTCCGGACGAGAAGGGGAAACCGACGATTGCCGTCGAACCGAACTACCACACCTGCGGCGCGTTCTACGGCTATCAGGCCGCGTCGCGGAATGTGACCAAACCCCAGGGGAAATGGAACAAGATGACTGTCGTCGCGCTCGGCACACGCCTGATGGTCGAACTGAACGGCATGATGATCAATATGATCGATACCGCCGAGTGGACCGACAACACTTACAGCCCGCTCGGCCCGATGATCGAAGAGAAATTCCGCGGGAAAGCTCTCGCCGAACAGGAACCGTACGGCTATATCGGATTCCAGGGAAAACATAGCGACACGATCATCCGGTACCGGAACATTAAGTTCGCTCCGATCGCCGAGCCGGTCATCCCCGGGGCCGACAAGGCCGCGTGGGAACCCCTCTTCGGTGAGAATCTCGAAAACGCCGAATTCAATCCGGAAATCTGGTCGATCGATGCCGATGGCGTCCTGCACGCGACCAAGGACGACGCTATCTGGGCGAAGGAGAAGTTCGGCGACGCGATCCTGCAGTTCGAGTTCAAGACGACCAAAGACGCCAACAGCGGCGTGATTATCGAGTGCACCGACAAGGAGAACTGGATCCCCAACTCTTTTGAGGTTCAGATCTTTGATTCGTTCGAAAAGGGGAACGGGTTGGATCAGTGCGGTGCGGTTTACGGCCGCGCCCCGACACTGGTGAACGTCTGCAAGGCTCCGGGCCAATGGAATAAGATGACCGTCGCGATGGTCGGCCCGATGATAGACGTCTACATGAACGGAACGCTGATCACCCACATGGACAAGAGCAAGTGGACCGACGCGGCGGCGAATCCGGACGGGAGCGAGGTCTTCTCGTGGCTGGTCAACAAGGCGCCGTGCGAGACGTCCGACAGCGGCTTCATCGGACTTCAGGGACTTCACGCTTCGCAGCCGGTTGTCTACCGGAACGTGATGGTGAAGCGTCTGGGGGAAGCGAAATAAGCATTCGGCGCACTCTCCCTTTTGTTTTTCCCGAACAGGGGTATATTATCGCAAGAAGTGCGTTTAAGCACGCGGGTCAGTAGCTCAGTCGGTTAGAGCGGGGGACTCATAATCCCTAGGTCCGGGGTTCGAGTCCCTGCTGACCTAATATCGGGGACGCTGAAGGCGTCCCCTTTTCCTTTGTCTTTTTCTCTTTGATCCCCGGAATTTCCCTGTTTTTAGGGTGATGTGACGTCAAAGTTTTCCCATTTTACGCGACCCGAACCGGAATATCAGAAACGACTGAAAATTTCCCGAAAATTGGTCCTTTCGGTAAAATCCCCCCAATCCGATTTCCGATGTTGATGTCGGAGAGATTCCGGCACGGAAGCCGGGACGAAAAAAGAGCTTATTCCGGAGCGTTGAAAGCGGTCGCCGAGCAATCGGCTTTCCTCCTGCTGTTTTTCCTCGCGACGCCCGAATAGGGATGTTGGACTTGCGCGTCGCGCAAGGAAAGGAGCATGGATGTGTCTTTGAAGAAGAGAGTGTTTAAGAGTTCCATTACGCAGGCCGCGATTCTGAGCGGCCTTCTGACAGGCGCTCTTGCGGCTTCGGACGATCCGGTCTATGACCGGCTGATCGGAAACGAAACGGAGCCGATCACAACGGAACAGTCGCTTATTCCCGATCGGCAGCCCCAATCGCTGGGAACCCCGCGCCGGAGCGATGAGGTGATCCGCCGGATTGAACGCGACCGGATCGGCGAACTTCGCGATTACGGCCAGACGGAAGAGCAGGATCCCGCCGACGCTTTTTTTGACTCGATCGAGTGGGGTGTGGTTGTCGAGGGCGAACTCGTCTCGAACATGAACAAGGCGGATTCTTACAGGCGTGAAACCGACGCGGTCTATACCGCCGACTTCGGGTTCCTGATGCATCTCGGCGAGAAGGGGACTTTTTACGGTCTTCTGGAAGCCGGTTACGGCGGCGCGCTCGACGGGCGCATTCCGACGCTCGCGGTGTTCAACGACGAGGTTGAAACGGACAGTAACCTCAAATTCACCGAACTGTGGTATGAACACGCATTCGGATGCAACGAAAGCTGGCGGTTCCGGATCGGCCATCTCGACCTGACGACCGACTTCGATACGAACAATTACGCCAACAGCGGGATTTCCCAGTTCAACTCGACCGGATTCGTTCACAACCTCACCCTGGGCTACGAATACGCCTGCCCGTCGTTCGGCGTGATGCTCTGGAAAGATTTCGGGGAAGCGATTTCGGTCGGCGCCGCCTATCTGGCCGAAGACGGCGAGATTGATTTTGACGAGGACGGCTTCCCGGACAAAACGGACAGCTGGACCGACATCTTCCATCACGGGTTCGGCATTCTGGAAACCGACTTCCATCTCGACGCCGGCGGACATGAAGGGAACCTCCGCTTCTACGGCTGGGTCAGCCGCTCCGAAATGTACGCCTATACCGCCGAAGGGAAAAAGGGGACGAGCGCCGGATTCGGAACGAACTTCGACCAGGAGCTCTCGCACTATCTGGGTGTCTGGGGGCGTTTCGGCTACGGCGACGCCGAGTACAACTATGTCACCAAGCATTACAGCGGCGGCGTGCAGTTTCAGCACTTCAACGCCTGCTGGCACCGCGACGTGATCGGCGTCGGCTACGGTATCGCCGAGCCGGGCGACACGCTTGTCGAAGAACTCGGCGATCCGGGCAAGGAACATTTCGTCGAAGCCTATTACCGCCATGTCTTCAACGACTTCGCGCACCTTTCGCCGTTCGCCCAGTTCGTTAAAAATCCTTTGGGCGACAAAGAATCCGACAGCGCCTTTGTGCTTGGACTGCGGGGTGCCTTCGA
>JAEEGL013722602.1_pt1 | contig 12125 bp, 4 predicted proteins | sample 9134231 | NCBI WGS metagenome assembly JAEEGL01 (sample SAMN16246548, study PRJNA631951) | gut metagenome | biome: gut microbiome; feature: rumen; material: fiber-attached | host: Bos | place: Iran: Karaj | collected 2018-10
AAACAACATTCAAACGGATATATTTTTTCATTTCATAGTTTGAATATTAATTTTTCTGCCTTTAAAATATATTTGAGAAAATAATAAAATTTTTTATCATCTTAAAATTTATGAAAATTATATTTATTTGTGTGTTCGAAAATTATAATATTTATTATTTAATTGAAAATTAAATAAATCTAATTCAAAAAAACAATTAATATATAAATGAATGAAAAGTACAATAATCTAATTTTTATCATAATAATAAAACTAATTTAATAATATAAAAATAATCTATTTTCTTTATTATGAATTTTATATATGTCTTCAATTTGTTAATATTATGTAAATGTGTGATTAAATTTCATTTTAAAACAGAATATAATCCTTCAAATTTAGATAAATCATTTAATTATTATGATTACCTTACAAAAAATAATTTAATAACAGAAATTTTAATTGGAAATCCTCCTCAAAAAATTCCAGTGACAATAAAATTAAATACAGAATCATTTTATTTAACAAAATCAAAAGGATTATTTAATTCAGAAAAATCAACAACATTTTATTCAGATTTTGAAGAAGAAAAAGTTAATGATGAAAAAGTAAAAAAAGCATATATTGCTCAAGATAATATGAATTTAAATTTCATTGATAAAGAAAAAATAATATCAAATATTTCATTTTTATATGCAACAGAACCAAATGCAGATGTATTAAATTTAGGAAATATAGGTTTATATTATAGAGATTATTCAGAATCAAAAAATTTAAATTTAATTTTCCAACTTAAAAAAAAAGACCTTATTGATAATTATGCTTATTCCTTCAATTATATAAATAATAATGAAGGATATTTTTATATAGGCGATTATCCTCATAATTATAATAAATCATATTATGATAGTATAAATTTTTTTTATATTAAAATTGCACTTACTTTTGTTTGGTCTTCTGATTTTTATAATGTTACTTTTGGAAATGAAATAATAAATGAAAAACAATTTGAAATAAATACTACTCTCGGAGGAATAATAGGAGTTAAATCTCTTTATAATAATATTGATAGTTTATATTTTAAACAAAAAATTAATGATAATAAATGTAAAATTAATACTGGAAAACAATATACTTATTATGAATGTAATCGCGATTTAGATGTTTCAGATTTTCCTAAATTAAGTTTTTATCATAAAGATATTAATTTTACTTTTGTATTAACATATGAAGATTTATTTGAAGTAATTAATGATAAATTATATTGTAAATTAATCTTTCAAAATAATATTAATACTCGTTGGAATTTAGGAATTCCCTTTTTAAAAAAATATATGATGACTTTTGATCAAGATAAAAAATTATTTGGATTTTATAAAGGATTAAAAGAAAAAAAAAGTATTTTTTCTTTATTTAATATCATTTGTTTTATTTTATTTCTTATTATTATATTTTTAATTATTTTTTTGATAAAATATATCAACAAAAAACAAAGAAGAGTTAGAGCAAATGAAATTGAGGAAGATATTGATTATACTCCAATTAATGCTTAGTTTTAATATTTTAAAATTAGAAATAATTCAAAAATTTGATTTATTTAATTTTTAAAATCTTTTTTATTTTTTTATTAAAAAAAATATTTTTTTATTTTCACATTTGTGTTTTTTCACACAAATTCTTGTTGAAAAATGAAAAGAAAGAAATATCAAAATAATAATCTCCGAAATTTTTAAAAGAAACTATTTTATTTTTTTAATTAAAATTTTTGTTTTTTACATATTTTCATAATTTTCACTCTCATTGAATATATCCTCTTTTATTAATTATAACAAAAAGAAAGTTTTTGATCTTAAAATATTTTTTAAGATTTTTTTTATGTTTATTTATTTACTAAAGCTATTTAATATTTAGTTTAATCTAATGTTAACTGAATTTATTTATTAATTCCTAAATAATATAAAATTATTTAAAATAATTATCTCTATATATTTCTTATTCTATTAAATACAGTAAAATAGAATGTTTTATTTTATGATTTAAGAGAATGTCCTTTTTTATTAAATTATTGATTATTAATCTCTAATCTTTAAATAAATAATATATTATCAAAGATAAAAAGAATTATTTATTAATTTTATAATTCAATTATATTATCTGAGATTAAAAATGAATAATGAAGAGGAAAAACATTTATTTACATTAGGTTTTTTCTCAAAAAAATATTTAATTTTATATCTCTTTTGTCCTTTAATATATTTTTTAAACAATCAACTTTCAGATTATGTAGGAAGTGAAAAATTATTAAATGAAAATCAGTCTTTTTATTCAATATATTTAGGATATTGCATTGTCGATGGAATTTTATATTTAATTTTTGTATTGAACAATAAAGAATTAAGTAAGAAATCGAAATCAAAATTTTTTTTAAATAAAAATGAAAAAAAAAAATTAAGAAAAAAAAAATGTTTTTTTTTTTTATTATTAATTTCTTTAGAATTTCTTTCAACTTATATATTTGTATATTTTGGACAATTTAAAAACTTTAATAATTTATTTGGAACTTTATGTCCATTCCAATTAATATCTTTATTGACTTTATCAAAATATCTTTTTAAATTGGAAATGTATAAACATCATTATTTATCTTTAATTGTGATTACTATTGGATTACTTATTATTAATCTCATTAATTTTTTTTATAAAAACAAATTAAATAATTATAATATTATTATAGGGGCTTTATTTTTACAATATATATATCCTCTTCTTGATATGATTGGTTTTCATATTTTTAATGAAATGCAAATGAATTTTTATTTGTGTTTGATTATAATAGGAATTATGGGATTTGTAATAGGAATTTTTTTTCTAATTGTTAATTCAATATTTGGAACTAATATATTAGGTATAAGTTTAAAGAAAAATGAAATTGATTTTTGGAAGACAAAAAATATAACTGCATTTATTTTTGTTTCAATATTTAGAGGAATAACTTATACATTGGTTTGGTCGATTTTTAGTGTTTTTAAACCTTGGTTTTATGGTGTTTCAACTGTAATAACTGCATTATGGACTTTTTTATTTTCTATTAGTCCTTGGAGTAAAAATAAACCTAAAATAATTCATTCAATTTTTCAAAGTATTATTTATTTTTTTTTAATATTCGCATGTTTAATTTTTAATGAACAAATTATTTGTAACTTTTGGGAGTTGGATAAGAATACAAAATTTAAAATTGAAGAAAGAGCATTTCGTGAAACCTATCAAATTGAATTAGGTGATAATCAAAGAGAAGATAAAGAAGGTATTAATACTTTTATTGCTTTTTAAAATAATTATTAATTTGAATAATTTAATGAGTTTAAATTTATATTTTTTATTATGGAAACTTTATTTTTAATATTCTTCTCTTTTATTAAAGTTAATTTTATGAAATATATACATTTATTTTTTCCTCATTAATTTAAAAAAAAACAAATATATGTTTAAATTTTAAACATAATTTTTTTTAATAGAATTATAAATGAAATTGTCTGCTTGTCCTTTTCATTTAAAATGAAATTTAATTTTCTCTAATTTATGGTTTTATAAATTTTATTTAAAAAAGTATGATATTGTATTTTTAAATAGAAAGGATAATATAAAATTATTATATTATATTTTTAAACCCATTTTAAACCTATAACTTAATTAAAGTTTATTTTATTAATATTTTATAACATTAAATTAATCTTATTGAAATGTTCAAATTTAAACTTATCCAAAAATTAAGCTTTAACATTATTTTATTATTCTAAATTTCTTAAGAAAGAAGAAAATCATAAGTTAAACTTCATAAACAAGAAGAAATTATTTTTCATTTATTTTTTAAAATTCATTCAAATAATTATTGAAAATGAAATATTTTATATAAAATAAAAAAAATATTTTCTCCAATATCCTTATTAATAAACATAAATGAAAAAATTAATTTTACTAACTTTAATATCTTTCCTATTATGTCAGCAAAACAATAACCAAAATCAATATCCAAACCAACCATATTATCCATATCCTTATTATCCTTATCCTTATCCTCAATGTCAAGAAGGACAAATGTTTGATCAAACAATACAACAATGTAGATATTGTAAAGAGAATGAATTGTATAATCAACAAACAAGAGTATGTGATATTAAATGTGATGAAGGATTAACATATTATATGAATACAGATAAATGTGATTGTGAAATTGATAAATATTATAATATAAATTCAAAGAAATGTATATCAATATGTAAAGAAGGAGAAGAATATATTCAAAAAACAAATTCATGTGGAACAAAATGTAAAGAAGATGAATATTATAATATTAATTCAAAAGAATGTGAATCAATATGTAAAGAAGGAGAAAAATATAATATCAGAGAAAATACATGTAATTCAATATGTAAAAATGGAGAATTATATGATACTTTATCAAAAGAATGTAAATCAATTTGTCCTGAAGGAGAAAAATATGATAAAGAAAAAAAAGTATGTAATTCAATATGTCAAATTGGAGAATTATATGATATTCATTTAAAGAATTGTAAATATATTTGTAAAGAAAGAGAAAAATATGATTTTGAAACTAATAAATGTGAAACAGAATGTGATGAAGATGAAATATATGATTTTAATTTAAATGAATGTAGATCTATTTGTGTTGAAAGTGAATATTTTAATGAAAAAACAAACTCCTGTGAATCAATTTGTGATGAAGGAGAAGAATTTAATTCTCAAACAAAAAGATGTAATTCTATATGTGAAAATGGAAAAGGATTTAATATTGAAAAGAATAAATGTGAATCAATTTGTGAAGAAGGAGAAGAATATGATGATTCAAAAAGAATATGTAAATCAATATGTAAAAAAAGTAATGAAATATATAATAAAAAAGAAAAAAAATGTGAATTAATAAATGAAAACAATGTGAATGAAAATGATGATAATAAAAATTGTAAAAAAGGAGAAATTTGGGATAAAGATAAAAAAGAATGTATTCAATTTAATAAAGAATGTAATGAAGGAGAATATTATAGTATTAAAAATTCAATATGTAAGAAAAAACCAGATTGTGTTCCTTTATTTTTGAAATATTTTGATGAACATGTTGAAAAATGTATATTAAAACCTAAATGTAATTTAGGATATTATTTTAATGAAAAATTAGGTAAATGTTTACCTACTGAAAAATGTGGAAAAGATGAATATTTTAATAAAAAAGAAGGAATTTGTAAAAATAGAGAAAAATGTGAATTAAATTATTATTTCAATGAAAATAATGGAAAATGCTTAAAGAAATTAAATTGTAATAATGATAAAATTTTCAATGAAAAAACAGGATTATGTGAAGAAAAAAAATGTCAATCATCTTTACTTTATTTTGAGAGAAAAACTGAAAAATGTATTTTAAAACCAATATGTAAAAATGGAGAATATTTCAATGAAATTAAAAAAGAATGTTTAAATAAAGATAAATGTAAAGATGAAGAATATTTTGATGAAACAAAAAATAAATGTTTAAAAAAACAACAATGTAAAATTAATGAATATTTCAATGAAAAAATCGGTGAATGTGAAGATAAATATAAAAAATGTGGTTTATTATATAATTTTGATGATAATTTACTAAAATGTGTTAAAAAAATATTGTGTGAAAAAGGAGATTATTATGATGAAAAGAAAAAAAGATGTATAAGAAAATTAAGTTGTGAAAAAGAAGAATATTTCAATGAAAAATATGTTAAATGTTTACCTAAATTAAAATGTAAAGAAGGAGAATTTTTCGATGAATCAATTGAAAAATGTGAAAGTAAAAAATGTTTATCTTCTTTATTTTATTATAATGAAAATACTCATAAATGTAAATTTAAACCAAAATGTAAATTAAAAGAATATTTTAATGATTTAACTCAAAAATGTGAAAAAAAAGAAAATTGTAAAAACGGAGAATATTTTAATGAACAAAAGAAAAAATGCTTAGAAAAATTAAATTGTGATGATGAAGAATATTTCAATGAAAAACAAGGAAAATGTTTTTTAAGAATAAATTGTAATGAAGGAGAATTATTTAATGAAATAAAAGGAAAATGTATGAAAAAAGGAAAATGCGATGAAGAAGAATATTTTGATATAAATTTAAATAAATGTGTTGATAATGATTGTCCTAAATATTCACATTATTATAGTGAATCTTTAAGAAGATGTGAAAGAAAACCAACTTGTGTTATTAATCAAGTATTTAATGAAAAAACAGAAAAATGTGAAAATAAAAAGTGTAAACCTATATTAGAATATTATAGTGAAAAGAAAAAAAAATGTATAAATAAACCAAATTGTCAAACAGGTAATAAATTTAATGAAAAAACTGAAAGATGTCAATGGGAAAATTACAATAGAGAATGTAAATTAAATGAATATTTAAGTAAAAATAAAAATTTATGTTTAAGAAAAATATATTGTAAAAAAAATGAAATATTTAATGAAAAAACAGATGAATGTTTACCTAATTGTATAAGTCCACAATATTATAGTAATATAAGAAAAAGATGTGAAACAAAACCATTATGTAAAGCAAAAGAAAGATTTAATGAAAAATTTGAACAATGTGAATTAGCATGTTCATCAGGAGAATATTATAATCAAAATAATAGAAAATGTGAAAAAAAACCAATATGTCCAAGAAATAAAATATTTGATGAAGATGAAAGAAAATGTGTTACTTTAAATGTAAATTGTAAAACAAATGAATATTACAGTCAAAGAAAAAGAAAATGTGAAAATAAACCAATATGCGAAAGAGGATATACATTTAATGAAAATTCAGAAAAATGTGAAAGTACAATAAAATGTAGAGAAGGAGAAGTATATAATCCAACAACAAAAAGATGTGTTAAACAATGTCAAAGTAATTTAGTATATATTAATGGTAAATGTCAATGTCCAAAAGGGAAAAAAATGTCAGAAGGAAAATGTATAGGAATTAATGAATGTACAGGAGGTCAAAAATTAATTAATGGTAAATGTCAATGTTTACCAGGATTTGAATTTATTAATAAAAAATGTCAAAAAAAAAAAGAATGTACAGGAGGTCAAAAGTTAATTAATGGTAAATGTCAATGTTTACCAGGATATCAATTAATAAATAATAGATGTCAAAGTATAATATGTAAAGGAGGTCAAAAGAATGTAAGAGGGAAATGTCAATGTGATTTAGGTTATCAATTTATTAATGGTAGATGTCAAAAATCTGTAAAATGTACTGGAGGACAAAAATTAATTGGAGGGAAATGCCAATGTGATACAGGTTATAGATTTATTAATCAAAAATGCCAAAAAGTAAGTCCAAATAATGATAAAAATAAATGTCCTGGAGGACAAAGGTATATTGCAGGTAAATGTCAATGTGCTATTAAAAATCAACAATTTAGAAATGGGAAATGTCAATGCCCTAATGGAACGCAATTAGTTGGAAATTCATGCCAAGTTAAGAAAAATACTAGGAAATTTATGAGATTTTTATTTCAATTTTAAATTTAAGTTTTTTATTTTTATTTTGAATTAAGATTAGAGTCTTTTATTTTTCTTTTAAAATAAATAAAATTGTTTTAAAGTTATTTATAAAAATAGTGAAATATGTTTTCTTTTAAAGTTATTATTTTTATTAATAATTTTTGTAAACTTTATAATTTTAAATAATATTATGATTATTTTATATTTTTTTTGGAGCTTTTCTATAAAAACATTATTTTTAAATTTTTTGTCATTCAATTTTAAATTGTTATTTTACTCTAATTAATTTTTGTAAATTTTAATTATAATTTAATTTCTTTAAACATTTTTAAATTTTTTTATTAATCTTTTTTCAATTTTGTTTCAGGTAAAAATTTGTTTTCATTTATTTTTTATAAATTTAAATGAATTAATTTTATCTTTATTTGATAAGATTGAAATTTTTAATTTATATCAAATAATAGTTTCGAATATAGTTGAATATAAAAAAATATTATGAAAATTGAAAAAAAATCAATTAAAAAAACAAAAAAAATAAGTATAAATATGTTTAAAAATTATTAAATTATTTTAAGAATGAAATCATTAGGAACACTCAAATCCATGGAAATGAGTTTAATTTTATCAAATTACATTATATATATTAGATATGAATAATTATATCAATTAATTTCAATTAAAAAATAGAACATATTAAATTAAAAACTAAAAATATATTATTTTAAAAATTAAAGAAATTTTATTGAGACAAAAAACTAAATTGAATTTTTCTTTTGAATTGAAATTTTAAACTAATAAATAAGAATTAAGATATAAATAAAATAAAATAAAATAAAAATAAAATAAAAATCTTTTTTATTTTTAATTTATTATCAAAATTTTTGTTTAGAATTTAGTTTCTTCTCCCTTCGATTGAATTAGACTATCTAAAGACTGAGCTTTTTCTTTATCAATATATTTGATCCAAAATATCATTGATATTATCAAAGTTAATAAAGAGAAATCAATGAAAATAATATAGAGTAAAACATTTACATTTGAATAAAATCTAAATTCTTTTTGAAAACTTATAGAAAAATCAGTAAAAAAATGTAAGGAAAAAGCAATAAGATACATTTTTAAACATTTATTTTTCATTACTCCAATCCATACAATCACTGAAGCACAAATATGATAATTAACTGCGATTATTCTTTCAAGAATAGTATAAAAAGCACTCATTTTAGTTAATTTATTAACGGCTTTAAATAGTAAAAGAAGTTGATTAATTTCATTTTGAGAGAGAGATTTAATATTTTTATCAAGTTCACCTGAAATAGCTTTTTTACAAGTTATATATTGGGAAAAAACTGATAAAGTAACCAATAAATATACTTCAATTCCTCCATGACCAATTCCATAAAAAATTGAGTTTAAATTTTCATTTTTTTCTGGAATAAAATTTAAAGATATAGTCATAAATATTATTAATCTTCCTGTTTCTTCAAATAAAGCTGCCATAAATCCACCATAAGCACCATAAGCCCAAATTAAATTTTTTAAATTTGGAAATAATGAAAATACAATTAAATGAATTATTCTTTCTAAAAATAAAACACATATTGTAAATGTTATTGCACCAACTACTACCATGATCATGGATCTTGAGTTAAATTTTTTTTTTATTAAGAAATATATTATAGGAATTATTGGAATCATAAGAGTAATTATTGTAATTGATAATAAGATGTTTGTTCCTGATTGAGAAACTTGAAATATCATTTTTAAAATTTATAAATTAAATATTTTATATTATTTCAATTTTATTATAAATAATGTAATTCCCAATAATAAATTAGTTAAATTATTTTCAAATAATATATTATAAATTAATTGATTATGTTTTTATTAGAAAGCTAAAAACATTTTCATCTTTTTAAGATAATATTTTTTGATTATTTTACAATTTCTTCTTAAATTTTATTTTATCATTATAATAAATTTTTATTTATATATAAAGTGAAAATAACAAATATAAATACTTTTAATCATAACAAATTTATTATAATTGTCCATAATATCTTCAAATAAATATTTCGTTTAAAATTTATTTAAGAAATTTAAATAAAAATAAAAATACCAAAATTCCAAGAAATATATATACTATTCATTCTATTATCATTAGAACATTTATTCTCATGATTTCTTCATTCAATTTGAATATATTCTTTCTTTTTTTAAATGTTTTTTCATAAATTATGAATGAAATTAAAATAATATTTTAATTTAATATTGATTATAAACATTTTTCATATAATCACTTATAGAAGGGAGATATATTTGAATAAAAATAATTTAAAAATATCCTCCTTTGAATTACTTATAGTATTCAGAAATATTATGGTTTTTTTAGAACTAATTCAATTTTATACATTGATTTTTTTAAACTTAAAATCTTATATTTAAGTTTGTTAGTTAAATTAAAGTAAATAATGTTCTATTATCAATATTTATTTAGATTTATAATTGAAACAAAAAATTCCTTATATTTTTATAATAAAAAAATAAAACATCTACTCAAAATGTATTATTTAAAGTATAATAATTATTGTTTTTGATATTTTCAAATATGTGAATTTATTTAAAGGAAAAAATATGTCTTTACCTTAATTTTCAATTATATGTTAATTTATAAAAATAGTATTTTTAATTCATTTATTTTATCAAGAATTTCAAATTAATAAATTACAATGTTAATGATTTCAAGTATAATATTAATAAATTCTATACATTATATTAAATAAAAAATTGTTTATTGAAAACTCATTATTTTAATTTTTTTATAATTCTTAAATAATATTCCTTTATTTAAAAATATCATTTTTTTATTAATCTTAAAAAAATTAACTATAAAATTAAAAGATTTCACTAATTTAAATTATGAAAATATTAAAACAAACTATTAAAAAATATTCTTCATAAGTAATTTCATTAAAATATATAATATTAATATTTTTTATTAAATATTTAAATAATCATAAAATTCATTTAAATATTAAATACCAAAATTATTAAAAATTCTAGGTTGTTGCTCTCGTAAAGAGTTTTTAATACGAAAAGAAAACTCCATTAAAGGAAATTTTCTAAAAATTATTGTTTCTCCTTCAAAATATATTAAATAATCATTAAAATCTATTAGTCTTTCAGTAGATGGGAATTTGAATCTTTTTTTAATAGTATTATTTTTTTTTTTGGAATGAAATAAATCTTCGTCTTTTCTATCTTTTTCATGAAAGAATTTTCCATTTAAACTAAAACATAAAAATTTTTCTTGTATATTAGAATATATAACAATTGAAGGGAGAGGACTTGATGATAAAAATGCATAATCAGGAATAATATTATTGTTTATTTTTAATACTCTAACTAATTCTACATCAGGCAATAAATATACATTAATAAAGCAATCATCAGAACAAGAAATAAACATATTTAATATTTTATTGTCATTAATGTAATTAACTTGTTTATCATGGGCAGTAAATTTTTTATATATATTTATTGTATCTTTTATTAAATATATTATAATTCTTCCAGATTTTGTTCCTAAAAATAAATATTCTTCATTTTTACTAATTATTAAAATAGTTATAATATTTGTATTAGGAATATTTTGAATTCTATTTGTTTTATTATAAATAGAAATTAGATTTTCTTTAGAAATTATTAAATTAAGTTGAAAAGAATCTGTGAAAATAATCTTTAAATTTGAATTAATTGTTTTTATTACTTTATTTTTAAACATAGAAAAATTAACTGATTGAAACGTTTTTATATCATTTGTAATTTCTCCATTTAAATCAAGACAAACCTTATATAATGATATAATTTTGGAATTTTGTTCAATAAAACTTAAATTTAAAGTTAATAAATTTAAAGTACTTTCACAATGAATATTAATCATTGATTTAAAAGTATAATCTTCTATTCCAAAATTTATAGTACAAGGATAATTTATAATTAATTTATTTTTTGGATATAATCGATCAAAAATTTGAAATGGATTTCTTCCAAATTCATTTAATCTATAATATAAAATTTTATTCTTAGGATTAATTCTTTTTTCAATAACACCATCATAACAATAAGCCATATATATATTTCCTTTATCTTGTGCTTTTTTTCCTTTTGAAAATTCACCAAAAATTAAATTAATCCAATCTTCAATATGAATTTCTTTATTTTCTAAAATTGTTCTATAATTAATTATAAAAAGATAAGGATCATTATTTGCAAAAAAAGGAATTAAACAATCATTAACTTCCTCATTCATTTTTAATTTATATTGTAAACTTATAGTACTATTTGGATCATTTAATTTATTCTTATTTAATTTCCCAAAATTTAAATTATTTATATTAATAAATATTTCAGGTAAATAAAAAAATTGAGGAATAATTTCACTTATATCATTATTAAGATAAGATGAATTATGAAAAGTTTTTTCAGGAATATTAAATTGTTTCCCTTTTATTTCAATAGAAATATTTGTGAAAGGAAATATTCTTACTAAATAATGAGTAACATTAGTTGAATTTAAAAAATGATTTTTAAAGACAGAAGGAATTTCA